>JAEEGH010020308.1_pt1 | contig 13830 bp, 6 predicted proteins | sample 9134181 | NCBI WGS metagenome assembly JAEEGH01 (sample SAMN16246544, study PRJNA631951) | gut metagenome | biome: gut microbiome; feature: rumen; material: DP-attached | host: Bos | place: Iran: Karaj | collected 2018-10
TTGACAGATTGCTCTTCTCCAAAAGCTCTTTTGCCTTATCAATCCTGATGTTGGTCAGGTATTCTATAAAGTTAAGTCCGCACTCTTCCTTGAAGACCTTGCTGAAATAGTAGGGCGAAATGTTTACAACCCTTGATACATCATCAAGTGAGATGTCCTTGTCGAAGTGGTCCTCAATGTACTTCCTTGCAGTCTTTATGATGTCGCCGGACCTCTCCTGGCGCTTGCTTACTACATTCCTGCAGGCATTCATCACCTTGTCGGTAAACCAGTCCCTGATCTCGTCAGGGCTGTTAAGCTCCATGATCTGCGGAAGATAGTCTTTTCTCCCCGAGTAGTGATAGGTCTGTCCGCCGTTCTGATAGGCCAGGTGCTCTGCGTAGAGCGCAAACTCAAGGGCCTTGAGTCTCATGGACATCAGGTCTCCGTCCATGGCTCTCTGGCACATCCAGCCGGCGTACTTCTCAGTCATTACCTGGGCTTCGTTGAGGTCGCCCTTGGCGATTGCTTCGAAAAGAGGCTTCTCCATGCTCTTTGGGTAATCTTCCTCGTAGTCGCAGTTTATGACAAGGTCGTCCACATGTGCAACAGAACCTGTTGTGGCGATAAGTGCATTCAGCGCCTCTCTGTAGGAATCCCCAAGTTCCCTAAGGGGCTTAACTCCACCGATTCCGATTCTGAAGCTGATGTCCGTCTTTTTCCTGAGGTATCTTGCCAGCTCCCTTGCTCTGTCGATGAGCTCGGTTCTCTCGTTGTACTCAAGCTTGGGCTCGTTGCAGGGAATCAGCACCGCGATCTTGTTGGCCATTACGTTTCCGACTTTTCCTTTGAAAAGAGATTTCACTCCCTCGCGAATTTCGTGATAACGGCCGGAGATCTTGACTGAGCTTCCTACCGCGTTGGTCATGTGGTTTCCGACCTGGGAATCTCCGCAGACCAGTGCCAGCATGTAGCCGTAGTTCTCGGTTATGCCAAGGATAGTCCTGTAGCTCTCAACATCCTCGTCGAAATGCTCCTGCAGAAGAATGTCGTAGATAAGTCCGTTCTCAATGATGGGCTCTACGGTCTCAAGCTTCTCTTTAATAAGAAGGTCGTTGCTTCGCTTTTCTCTGTCGCCGTCAATCTGAGCCATAGCTCTTTTAAGGACAGATATGACCTTCATCTTCTCCATGGGCTTGGTTATGTACTCCATAACTCCCAGGGCGATGGCTTCCTTGGCGTAGTCGAACTTATCATAGGCCGACATTACAATGAAGATGGTATTCGGGCAAAAGACCTTCATCTCCTTGATGGCTTCGATGCCGTTAATACCGGGCATATGAATATCTATCACCGCGATGTCCGGGCGAAAGTTCTCTGCAAGCTCAATGACGCTCCTTCCGCTCTTTGCGCAGGCAACCTCACAGGTTCCGCCAAACTCTTTTTCTATTATGAATTTCATGGAATCGATGACGATACCTTCGTCATCACAAACCATCACTCTATACATTCTTCGCCTCCCATGGGAAGTATGATCACTACTTCACAGCCCTTATTCTCGCCATGGCTGATGATGTTGATGGCATCATCGTCCTCAGCAAATATCCTGACTCTGGAGATCACGTTGTCCATACCGATTCCGTTGTTGTCGTAGCTGTCCTCGATATGGCTGAAGCTTCCGTTAAGCAGCTGGTCTATGGTCTCCTGGCTGATGCCCTTACCGTTATCGCTGATGCTGATGCAGACGCTGTCATCCTTCCTGTAAACCTTGAGGGTGATGCGACCTGCTCCGGCCATTTCCCTGATGCCGTGATTTACCGCATTCTCGACGATGGGCTGAAGGATCATGCTGGGCATTACAAGGTCAAGGAGCCTTTCATCAACCTGTTTCTCATAGCCGATGTCACCGGAAAATCTTACGTTAAGGATCTGGATATAGTTGTCCACCAGAGTTACCTCATCCCTGATGGTTACATCTCTCTTCTGACTCTGTACATTATACCTGAAAAAGTCTGCCACAGTCTGCACGTATTCATAGGTCCTGTCAGCACCTTCCATCATGGCCAGCTGCGCACCGGCGTTTAAGGTGTTGAAGAGGAAGTGCGGATTGATCTGGGCCTGCAGGTACTTGAGCTGCGCGTCCTTAAGATTGGCCTCCATGATAAGCTCTTTTTCCTGCATATACCTCTCGTGGGCCATACTCTCTTTTAACTTCTCAATATAATCCTTGATGCTGACAACCATCTTGCCAAAGGCATTGATAACTATGCCGACCTCATCGTGATACATGGCAGGTGGAATTGTAGCATCAAAGTTTCCTTCCGATACCTCGTCCGCAGAATCTGCCAGGTTCTTAAGAGGCATGATCATGGTCCTTACGAAGTTGGTGATAATGATTACGTTTCCGATCATTACCAGCGTCATAACGATTACGCCTACGACTTCAAAGCGTCTGAAAGCCTTCAGAATAGCCAGGTAATTACCGGAGTTTACAGCAAAGAGCTCGATGTTAAGACTGGTGATGTACTCATCGATATCCTCATAGAGTCTGGTGCTGCTCTCGTAATAGTTTCTGTATTTCTCTACGTTTCGGCCACGCTTGGCCTCGATGGTCTGGGCAACCTCGTCAAGATAATTCTGGGACATGTAGCGGATGTTGCGCTCCATGCGGCTAAAAGTCAGGTCTGTGACGTTGTCATCAAGAGCCTGGGCAAGGTCCGAAAAAGCCTGAGCATCGCGGTAGTACTCCTCAAGTGATTCACTGGTCTTGGAACTTAAGTACTCAGTCATTGAATCCTGAACCTCTGTAAGCGCCTCAGACAGGCGGTTTAGGGAGAGGTTATCCTGATATACCATCTCCATGTCCTTCGACATGTTGTTGATTCCAAGGATCATGAAGATATTTACCACGAATATAATGAGGTTTGCAAAGATGCAGACGCTGATGATCTTGAACTGAAGGGGGCGGTTTAGGAATTTATTCATCTCCGTCCTCCTCTTTAAACTGCTCAACGTTGTCCTGATTGATGAGGGTAACGTCTGCAAGGTAGTATTCACTTATGTTTCCGAACTCATGATAGTCGGTGAGCGCAGTAACGCTGTACTCTCCCATCTGGGCTGCGTCAATGGAAACAGTGGCATAGACACCGCCTCTTTCGATGGCATTGACGATCGCCTCGGAGTCATAATATCCGAGGATACTCACTTCTCCTACCATATTAAAGTCAACTACAGCCTGATAGGTGCAGACTGTGCTGAGCTCATTAAGGCACACGATAACATCGGGAATCTCCTCCCCAAGGAAGATATCCCTGATGGACTCCTCAACCGAGAAGCTGTTGGTATTATCTACGGTGACGATTGAAACCAGGTACTCGGAATCTGTTACGTTGTCCTGGTTGATGGTCTCCTGAATTCCGGAAATGATGATGTTCTGTCCGGTATCCTTGGTATCTGCATTAGCCAGCACCGTGATCTTGATCTGGCTTCTGTCCTCGATGGTCTCGGACTCGATAAGTTCCTCGCGGCGCTTCTCTTTGATGATGTCGATGATCTGGCCGCCGTACATCTTACCTATACTATAGCTTCCGACTCCGATAAAGCTGAGTCTGTCAGACCTTGTGCAGTCGCCGTACAGTGTAACAACCGGGATTCCGGCGTCCACAGCCTTATTGATAACGTGAGACATCTCAAGGGTTTCGTTTGCATAGACTATTATGCCGTCAACCTCTGAGGCGATGGCTATCTCCATCAGCTCTTCCACGGAGTAGTCCTTGCTGAACTGCTCACCGAAGAGATCTACATAGATGTTGCTCTCCTTGGCCTTTTCAAAAGCTCCTTTATATACAGACTGCCAGAAATCCGACTTGTAGTTGTCGGTGATCATGACGTAGTACTTGTCATAGACATTGGACTCCGCCTGTGAAACCATGCCTGTTCTGTAGAATCTGAAAAACAGGCTTCCGGCCACGAGGGTAGCAAGCATCAATATAAGTGTTACAACAAGCAGAAGATACTGCCTTACTATTCTCTTTTCATAACTGACTTGTTTTTGATTTTTCATAAGCAGATTTTAGCAGATGCGCACAAATAGAAAAAGTGGACTTTTTTGTTTTGTGCTAGACAAACACAAAAAAGTCCACTTAATGCTCTCTTTATGATCAGATTGTTCTTGCAATCTCGTACATGTACTCGTTGATATTCTTGCTCATTGCAAGGGCCTCATCGATGTCGTAGTCTACGAACTGACCGTTTCTGTAACCTACTACTCTGTTGGTCTTGCCTGCTGCAAGAATGTCTGCTGCATAGCATCCCATCATTGAAGCATATACACGGTCCTTACAGGTTGGGCTACCACCACGCTGCATGTAACCAAGGATTGAAGCTCTTGTCTCAAGTCCTGTAGCAGCCTCGATACGACGAGCCATTGATGTTGAATGTCCAATACCCTCTGCGTTAACGATGATGTGATGGGTCTTACCCTTCTTACGGTTATCGATGATGTTATCGATAATGCGCTGCTCGTTGTAGTCGTATTTCTCAGGAAGAAGAATATCGTCTGCACCGTTGGCGATTGAGCACCACAGTGCGATATATCCTGCGTGACGTCCCATAACCTCTACGATTGAAACTCTCTCGTGGGATGATGATGTATCACGGATCTTGTCGATAGCGTCCATAGCTGTGTTGATAGCTGTATCGAATCCGATTGTATAGTCTGTGCAAGCGATATCAAGGTCGATAGTTCCGGGAATACCAACTGTATTGATGCCCTGAGCTGAAAGCTTCTGAGCTCCGCGGTAGGATCCGTCTCCTCCGATAACTACCATTCCGTCGATGCCGTGCTTACGGCAGATTTCTGCGCCCTTAGCCTGACCTTCCGGTGTTGTGAACTCCATGCAACGAGCTGTTCCAAGGATTGTACCACCTCTCTGGATGATATCTGAAACGCTTCGTCTGTCCATCTCTACGATCTCTTCATTTAAAAGACCCTGATAGCCTTTCTTGATACCAACAACCCTAAGTCCGTTGGCAAGAGACTTACGAACAACTGCACGAATCGCTGCGTTCATTCCGGGTGCATCGCCACCGCTTGTAAGTACGCCGATAGTCTTGATCTGCTTAGCCATAATTATTTCCTCTATATTTCCTCTAAAAAAGTAAATCGTTACATTATTAACGTTTCCTAATCTATTATACTACCGCAGCGTCATAAAATCTGCAATGGAAATGTTTCCGATTTAGTTATTTTTAACATTTTTGTGCAGAAAATGTTATAATTTCACTATCACTTTGGGGGAGATTTACAATGTCATTTACGCATCTGCACGTCCATACAGAATACTCTCTTTTGGACGGTTCCAATAAGATAAAAGAATATGTGAAGCGCCTTAAGGAGCTTGGCATGAATGCCGGCGCCATCACCGACCACGGCGTCATGTACGGAGTCATTGACTTCTACGAACAGTGCCAGAAGGAAGGCATCAACCCCATTATCGGCTGTGAGGTATATGTAGCTCCCGGCTCTCGTTTTGACAAGGAGACTTCCGTAAGCGATGACAGGTATTACCACCTGGTCCTCCTTGCTGAGAACAATGTCGGTTACGCCAACCTCTCCCACATCGTAAGCCGAGGCTTTACAGAAGGCTACTATTACAAGCCCCGTGTTGACATGGAGATCCTCGAGAAATATCACGAGGGCATCATTGCACTCTCTGCATGTCTTGCCGGCGAGATCCCAAGGAACATCTTAAAGGGAGCTCCCGATAAGGCCAAGGAAGCTGCCATGCGCCTTGATAACATCTTCGGCCACGGCAATTTCTTCTTAGAGCTTCAGGACCACGGAATTCCCGAGCAGCGCCAGGTAAACAACACTCTCATGGCTCTGTCTCAACAACTGGATATTCCTCTGGTAGCCACCAACGACTGCCACTACACCTACGCCGATGACGCAGAGGCACACGATCTTCTCCTTTGCATCCAGACCGGCAAGAAGGTTTCAGATGAGGACCGCATGCGCTATGAAGGCGGTCAGTACTATATAAAGAGTGAAGAGGAGATGAAAGCTCTTTTCCCCTATGCTCTTGAAGCTATTGAGAACACGCAGAAGATTGCCGACAGGTGCCATGTGGAGATCGAGTTTGGCGTTACTAAGCTCCCTCACTACGAGGTTCCCGAAGGGTACGATTCCTGGACTTACCTCAACAAGCTTTGCATGGACGGTCTTCATGAGAGATACCCCGATGATGATGGCAGGTTAAAAGAGCGTCTTGACTACGAGCTGGGCGTCATAAGGCGCATGGGTTATGTCGATTACTTCCTTATTGTATGGGACTACATCAACTACTGCAGAGAGAACGGAATCGCTGTAGGCCCCGGAAGAGGCTCTGCTGCCGGAAGTATCGTCTCCTACTGCATGCACATAACCAATATCGATCCTATCAAGTATGATCTTCTCTTTGAGAGATTCCTCAATCCTGAGCGTGTGTCCATGCCCGATATCGACGTGGACTTCGAGTACGAGCGCAGGCAGGATGTAATAGATTATGTTACCGAGAAGTACGGCGCTGACAAGGTTGTGCAGATCATAACCTTCGGTACGCTGGCAGCCAAGGGTGTTATCAGGGATGTGGCAAGAGTCATGGATCTTCCCTACAGCTTTGGCGATCAGATTTCCAAGATGGTTCCGACGGAGCTTAACATCACTCTGGATAAGGCTCTTGCCATGAATCCGGAGCTTCGAAATCAGTACGAGTCCGACCCGACAGTGCACAAGCTGATCGATATGTGCAAGAAGCTCGAAGGTCTTCCAAGGCACACTTCGATCCATGCAGCCGGTGTTGTTATCTGCCAGTCTCCCGCCGAGGACCTGGTTCCGTTATCAAGGTCAGCTGAAGGTAACATCACGACGCAGTTTACCATGACCACCATTGAGCATCTGGGCCTTCTTAAGATGGACTTCTTGGGCCTTAGGACCCTTACAGTCATCAAGGATGCTACCGAGTTTGCCAACAGGTCTTTGGGAGCCAAGCCCGGTGATGCCAATTACATTAATATAGATGAGATTGATTACAATGACCCTGCGGTTCTTGATTCCATCGGATCAGGCCACTGCGACGGCGTATTCCAGCTGGAGTCTGCAGGAATGCAGTCCTTCATGAAGGAGCTTAAGCCTCAGTCCTTAGAGGATATTATAGCCGGAGTTTCGCTCTACCGCCCGGGTCCTATGGACTTCATTCCGAAATATATCGCCGGCAAGAACGATGCAGGCGCCATCAGCTACGCCACTCCCGAGCTTGAGCCAATACTTAAGCCCACCTACGGCTGTATCGTCTACCAGGAGCAGGTTATGCAGATCGTTCAGCAGCTTGGCGGATACACGCTGGGACGTGCGGACCTGGTTCGTCGTGCCATGAGTAAGAAGAAACAGGAAGTCATGGAAGTTGAAAGAGCCAACTTCGTAAACGGTAATGCCGATGAGGGCGTTCCGGGATGCGCATCCAAGGGCATCTCAGCAGAGGTCGCCAACAGCATCTACGACTCCATGATGGACTTTGCAAAGTATGCTTTCAACAAGTCCCACGCTGCCTGCTACGCAGTTGTCGCACTTCAGACAGCATGGCTTAAATACTACTATCCCGTTGAGTTCATGGCTGCTCTTATGACTTCCGTCATCGATAACCCCGGCAAAGTTTCGGGCTACATCATGACCTGTCGGAACATGCATATATCTCTTTTGCCCCCTGATATAAACCAGGGTTATGACGGATTCTCCGTGGCAGAGGTGGATGCAGCAGAGGGCGAGACACCTATCCCCGGATCGGTTGTGACCAGTGCTCCGGGCAGGAAAAAGGCTATACTGTACGCCCTTACTGCAATAAAAGGCGTCGGAAGGCCGGTCATAAACGCCATCGTTCGCGAGCGAAAGGCAAGAGGTCCCTTTAAGGATCTCAATGATTTCCTGACCAGAATGGATTCATCTGACACAGATGTCAACAAACGCGCCGTGGAGAACTTCATAAAGGCCGGCGCTCTGGACTGCTTCCCCGGAACCCGTAAGCAGAAGATGCACATCTACGGCCAGATCATGGACAAGCTCCACAACTCAGGCAAGAACTCCATGGCAGGGCAGATGTCGCTGTTTGATATCGCCGGCGAGGAGAACAAGAGCCAGTACCAGATCCCTATGCCGGACGTCGGTGAGTTCGATAAAGAGCTTATGCTGGAATTTGAAAAAGAGGTTCTGGGCTTTTATGTCAGTGGTCATCCCCTTGAGGAATACGCTGACATGTGGAGAAAAAAGATCACCAACATCACCACGGACTTCTATCTTGACGAAGAGACCGGTGTGCCGAAGGTTCACGACGGAGCAAGAGCCACAATTGGCGGACTCATCGCTGACAAGAAGATCAAATATACCAAGAACGACCAGGTGATGGCCTTTGTCACACTTGAGGACATGGTCGGAACAACAGAAGTCATCGTGTTCCCCAAGGCCTACGAGGGCAATGCGCCAAGGCTTAATCAGGACGGAAAGGTCTTCATTGAGGGCCGCGTATCTGTTGAAGATGAGCGTGATGCCAAGCTCATTGCGGACAAGGTGCTCACCTTTGATGAGGTGCCAAAGACGGTGTGGATAAGATTTGCGGATAAAGACAGCTACGACGCCGCTTCTGCTGATCTGAATGAGCTTATCAAGGCAAGTGACGGTAATGATGAAGTTGCTATTTTCCTTTCATCCACAAAGCAGATCAAGAAGCTCGGAAGGGCATTTGCAATAAAAGCTGATAAAGTAATGATGGAATCTCTGGAAAAAAGATTCGGCAAAGAGAACGTGCAGATCAGATGATCTGCGCGTTTTTTCATTTCATATGTCTGATGCACATGTTTGAGCAAATAATATGAAGTGACCTTTTCGTTTACTGTTGGAGCGAATATATGAAGTACCCTTTTCGTTTACTGTCGGACTGAAAATTATAGCTCAAGTACTTAAGCCGATTTTTTCAGTGCTTTTGGAAGAATTCGAAGTGTAAGTTTACCGGAGAATCGGACTGTGATGTTGATTACCTTTATTCAGTCCGCCATTTTGACCGGAAATCAGATGCAAACGCAATAAAAACAACTGTTTTGTCGGACTTGCAATGTTGATAGGGTGATGTTAGGCCGATTATCATGTTTTAACCGCGTTTGAAAAAGCTATTTTTCAATGAAAAAGTCGTATCAAATAAGACAATATGAATTCTTTGAGCCGACACCTATGAAATTCAATAATATCGATGATTCTGATCAATCAAAAAAAGAAGATACATCCGATGAATACTCATCAAATGTATCTTCTTCAATATGTCTTTTAACTGATTGGATTACTGAACGGCTGCCTTGAGCTCCTCAACCTTATCAAGCTTCTCCCAAGGAAGGTTAAGGTCGTTGCGGCCGAAGTGACCGTAAGCTGCTGTCTGCTTGTAGATAGGACGACGAAGGTCGAGCATCTTGATGATTCCTGCAGGACGAAGATCGAATACCTTACGAACTGCCTCTGTAAGCTTCTCATCTGAAACCTTACCTGTTCCGAATGTATCTACAAGGATTGATGTAGGCTGTGCTACACCGATAGCGTATGAAAGCTGGATCTCAGCCTTATCTGCAAGGCCTGCTGCTACGATGTTCTTAGCAACGTATCTTGCTGCGTAAGCACCTGAACGGTCAACCTTTGTGCAGTCCTTACCAGAGAAAGCTCCGCCGCCGTGACGAGCTGCTCCGCCGTAAGTATCAACGATGATCTTACGTCCTGTAAGTCCGGCATCACCCTGAGGTCCACCGATTACGAAACGGCCTGTAGGATTGATGTAGATCTTAGTGTTGTCATCAACAAGTGAAGCATCAACGATAGGATCGATAACGTGCTTTCTGATGTCCTCGTGGATCTGCTCCTGTGTAACCTTCTCATCGTGCTGAGTTGAGATAACGATAGCCTCAAGTCTCTTTACCTTACCGTTCTCATCATACTCAACTGAAACCTGGCTCTTACCATCAGCGCGAAGGTAAGGAAGTGTTCCGTTCTTTCTAACGTCTGTAAGTCTCTTTGTGAGCTTGTGTGCAAGGCTGATTGCGTAAGGCATGTACTCTTCTGTCTCGTTTGTAGCATAACCAAACATCATACCCTGATCGCCGGCACCGATTGCCTCGATCTGCTCATCTGTCATCTGGTTCTCTCTAGCCTCAAGAGCCTTGTCAACACCCATAGCGATATCTGCTGACTGCTGATCAAGTGCTACAAGAACAGCACATGTGTTGCCATCAAAGCCCTTCTCTGATGAATCATAACCGATCTCGCATACTGTCTCTCTTGCGATCTTAGCGTAGTCAACTACTGCCTTGGTTGTGATCTCACCTGTGATAAGTACGAAACCTGTGCAAGCTGTTGTCTCGCATGCAACACGGCTCATAGGGTCCTGTGCCATGCAGGCATCAAGGATCGCGTCTGAAATGTTATCACAAATCTTGTCGGGATGTCCCTCTGTTACTGATTCGGATGTGAAAATAAATTTATCCATTCTAAATTTCCTTTCTGGCGCTTCCTGCGCCGATGCAATATGGCAGATCAGAGATCATTGCGGATCTAACGTTTGCCATACATAAGAAAACCGCTTGTTTGGTGCGTGCAGGACACAAACAAGCGGAACTGATTTGGGTTTCAGATCCTCTTATTGCTCGTTGTATCTCGGCCTTGCGGCCTCGAAAGTTGCACGCTCAGGTTGGCACCTTCCTGATCAAACGTCAAGGGGTTGCCGTGGCTTCACTGGTCCTATGTACCTCCACCACTCTGAATAAGAGAACATTTATAAAATATGTTGTTGCGTGGACTTCGGCATACGTGCCTAGTCCGTTAAAGAATCATAACTCATAGTATAGAATAAATCAATAGGCCTAATTGATTTTTTTTCTTAAATTCGGGGGTTTTGGGAATTTAATTACGACGCGGAAGCGTTTGGTGAAATTCTTGTTAGGTTTGTTGTGGAAGAATTTATCAATTAGATGTATAGGCTGATAAGCCTCCGCGCAATCGTAATATCGCTAACTTCTTAAGATTTGTTTAAGATTGACTCATATCTATTTACATGCGACTCTTCTTTTGCTATATTTTCTAGCGACTCTTCATCAAAAGCATTCTGCTCAGATGGCGTCTTGATATCTACCTGCTCTCGCAGGGACATTTCAACCAGTAAGAAAGAAAAAATATTTAGAGAAAGGAACTGAATAATTGGATCAGACTACTTATTTTATTGACCGAAAGAAAAAGCTTGAAGAAGACATTAAGAGAGTTGAAAAGAAGTTATCTTCAATGCCTGCGGAGACTTTGGTCTATCACAAGCAGGTAAAGAACGATAAGACATATGTCACTTATTTCAAGCAATCCTTCATCAATGGGGAAAGAATACGAACTCTTCTTCCCAAAAAGAAAAGCATTCGAGAGGCAAAGTTGCTTGCACAGAAAATGTATTTGTCACGTGCGCTTAGCGACAAGAAAAACGAGTTAAAGTGCATAGATTTTTATTTGAAGCACAGAAAGGCGGAAAACTTTTCCGACATGTTAGGAACTGATTCTCCATATAGAGATTTGTTAGTAACTCAAAGTACGATTGCGGACGATTGGGAATATGCTCCATATGAGAAGAGCACAGATCATCCGGAGAACTTGACTCATCCTGCTCCAAAAGGAGAAATGGTTCGTTCCAAATCTGAAGCAGATATAGCACAAGCTCTTTTCTCACATAATATTCCTTATAGGTATGAAGAAATACACGATATCTATGGTTCACGCATAGCAACTGACTTTACTATCTTGCACCCCAAGACACATGAGATCATTCTCTGGGAACACTTTGGCCGCTGTGACGATCCCGGGTATCAAAGCACCATCGATTACAAGATGTATCGATACATTCGCGCAGGTTATCTTCCCGGACGCACTATGATCACAACCTATGAAGATAGTAAGCATCCATTCGTCTTTTTGGATGCAGAAGAGATAGTCCAAAAATATTTCCTCTAAAAAGGCCAATGTCTATTTTCTACGCCCATCGGATACTTTTTCTGATATAGGGAGAAAGAAATCTAATCTTTTAATGAAAACAGGCGAATTTTCTACGCCCATAAGCCACTTTTTCCGGTATAGGTAGAACTAAACTTTTAGCTTTCTACGCCCACAAGGGAGTTTGTGCTGTATAGGTAGAAAAAAACCCTTGTGCAAATTTTTATTGCCTTGGCTTTCTACGCCCACAGGCTACTTTGAGACATATATGTAGAAAAAACTCTTGTGCAAATTTTCATCACCTTGGCTTTCTACGCCCACAGGCTACTTTTTAGCGTATGGGTAGAAATTTCACCCTTGTGCAAGCTTTAACTCAGCCTAACGCCGGGGATTAACCCCACGCCAAGGCCCATATCCTACCAGCCATGCGAAACCTCAAAAAAAATAAAGAGCCCACGGCGATAGCCCCAAATGGCAATAAAGAAATCCCCGCGAGCCCATGGCTTCGCGGGGAAAAATTTGCACAAAGGGTGTATTGACAACCCAAACACTTCAGCAATAGCTGCAGTTTACTGCCGGCCTCAAGCGCCACCTACAGCATCAGTCGTTGGCATTTCCCTTGAAGATTACGATGCCTTTCTTCTTGAACTTCTTAGGAGCCTCGGCGGCTGCAGAAGTTGAAGCGGAATCAGCGGATGCTGATGGAGCAGGCCTGCGTGCTGATGAAGTTGCAGGAGCATCTGCGTTTACAGGTCTTCTAGCTGAAGATGTTGCTGGTGCGTCTGCGTTTACAGGTCTTCTGGCTGAAGATGTTGCTGGCGCATCTGCGTTTACAGGCCTTCTGGCTGAAGATGTTGCTGGCGCATCTGCATTTATCGGCCTTCTGGCTGAAGATGTTGCTGGCGCATCTGCATTTATCGGCCTTCTGGCTGAAGATGTTGCTGGCGCATCTGCATTTATCGGTCTTCTAGCCGAAGACGTTGCTGGTGCATCTGCGTTTACAGGTCTTCTGGCTGAAGATGTTGCAGGTACATCATCGGCTGCCTTCTTGGCGGGTGCTGACCTCTTGATGCCGGCTTCCTTGGCAAGCTGGTCTACAACAGAAACCTTCTTGGCTGCAGGCTTTGCATCACCGGAAGCTGACGCCTTGCCCGCGCCCTTGCCGGAAGAACCGGATCCGCTCTTGCCTCTCTCGGCAGCCTTGGCTGCTGCCTCGGCAGCTACCTTGGCAGGATCCTGAATCTTCATGGTAAGAGAGATCCTCTTCTTATCAAGCTCTACGTCAAGAACCTGAACGTCTACGATGTCTCCGACACTGACAGCCTCAAGCGGATGCTTGATGAACTTGTCGGTGATGTGAGAAATATGTACAAGGCCGTCCTGGTGAACGCCTATATCTACGAAACAACCAAAGTCTATAACATTTCTTACTGTTCCCTTGAGAACCATACCGGGTCTTAAATCCTTCATCTCAAGAACATCGCTCCTTAAGATAGGAGCAGGCATGCTCTCACGAGGGTCTCTTGATGGCTTCTCAAGCTCGGAGAGAATATCTGTGAGAGTGATCTCACCGATTCCAAGCTCCTCAGCAAGCTTCTTCTTGTCAGACTCAGATACCTTCCTGGACAGACTTCCTGCGACAGCGCCCTGAGCACCATTGCCACCTGCCTGAACTCCGCTGTTCTGAGCTGCCTTATCTTTTCCGCCCTTAGCGCCTTTTGCTCCGGCGCTCTCATCCTCTACAACTGCGAGGTTACTTCCTGCAAGTGCTGCAGCGAGAGCTGCTCCCATAGCAGTAGAAGTATTTCTGATAACAACCT
>JAEEGH010020310.1_pt1 | contig 13829 bp, 8 predicted proteins | sample 9134181 | NCBI WGS metagenome assembly JAEEGH01 (sample SAMN16246544, study PRJNA631951) | gut metagenome | biome: gut microbiome; feature: rumen; material: DP-attached | host: Bos | place: Iran: Karaj | collected 2018-10
TATTGTTCGTTCAGGACTCGTTCTTTCGCTTATGACTTTCGCTTCCCGAATTATGGGACTTATCCGCGAAATGACAAAAGCCTCGTTTTTAGGAACCGGACTTTTTGCTGACTGCTTTTCTGTAGCCTTTATGATTCCTAATCTTTTCCGCCGTCTTTTTGCGGAAAATGCAATTTCAGTAGCTTTTATTCCAACCTTTAAAGATTATCTTGCACAGGAAGATACCCTCGAAAATAAAAAGACAACCCAGGAATTTCTTAATGCCACACTGACTCTTGTAACCTTTATGACAGCCTGTGTTGTTAGCCTTGGAATTCTTTTTGCTCCATTTATCATCCCGATTTTCTGTAAGGCTCCAAATCCAGATGTAGCTGATTTTGCTGCAAAAATGGAATATTACCTTCTTGAGTTCGATGAAACTACCGTGCTCACAAGAATAATGTTCCCATACCTTTTCTTGATTTCTGTTGCAGCCTTCTTCCAGGGCGTTTTAAACACATGCGGAATCTTTGCACCTTCCGGCTTTACTCCGGTTATGTTCAACGGAATTGTAGTTCTTTCAACTTATATTCTCGCACCTCATACTTCGAATCCGGCCCGTGCTATGGCAATCGGTACAATTATCGGAGGTTCTGTGCAGGCTGTATTCCAATGGCCTTTTGTCTACAAAACAGGCTGGAAAGTTGGACTTGCTTCTCTGAAAAAGGCTTTTACAAATCCGGGAACAAGAAAGGTTATGGCTCTGCTTGCACCAACAATTGTCGGTATTGCAGCCTATCAGCTTAATGACACAGTTTCTACAGCACTCGCAAAACGAGTAGGCCCTGGAATTGCTTCGAGCCTTCAGTACAGCATCCGTCTTCAGGAACTGATTCTCGGAATTTTTGCAGTTTCAATCGGAACTGTAATCCTTCCTGATCTTTCTGGTTTTGCAAATAAAAAAGACTGGACTCAGTTTAATTCAATGCTGCTTCAGGCAATCAAAATTATGACTTTGATTTCAATTCCAATTACAGCCTACTCTCTGATCTCCGGCCGAGAACTGATTTCACTGCTATATAAACGAAATCAGTTTGATGATGAGTCTGTAATTATGACACTGGGTATTTTCCGCTTTCATATTCTGGGACTGCTTTTTATCGCCCTTAACCGAATTATGGCACCGGCCTTCTATGCACAGAAAAAACCAAAGCTTCCTACTATTGCAGGACTTATAAATTTCGTCTCAAATATTCTGCTGGTTTTTATACTTTCAAAACCGATGGGCGGAAACGGAATTGCATTGGCACTCAGCCTTGCGAGTCTTTTAAACACAGTTTTCCTTTTTATCTTTATGAAAAAAATGGAAGCGATTGAAGTCGGCAGACTTTCACGAGGCACTCTGCTTTATGCGCTTAAGATGTGCGTACTTTCTGTGATTGCCTCTGTGCCGACCTACTTTGCACACAAGGCTTTGTGCGGTATATTTGATGGTCACGGAAATCTCATTGCATACGGTGCACCTGTTCTTATTTCTGCTTTACTTTTTGCGACTATAGGTGTACTCGAATTGATTATTACAAGAGATGAAGTTATCAGTGTTATTTTGAAGAAGGTGAAAAAATGAAAGAATATTCTAAAGAAGAACTGAAAGAAATCTACAAAGCACGCCGCAACGTTCTTGCTGCAAAACTCCGCGAAACTGAAACCGGAGCCTGTGTTTTTGTAGACAGCGAGGAACACCGCGATCCTGCAGTTGCTTACTACACAAATCATGCAAACGATGCTGTTCTCGTAATTTTCAGCGACGGCTACAGCGTTCTTATTGCCTGGGACGAAAATCTTGCAAAGCAGAATGCATTCTATGACAAGCTCGTTCCATTTATGCGCTATAAAAATGAAGCAAAAGATGCTGTAAAGGCAATTCTTAATGCCTGCTATACACATGGAGAAAACAGTAAGGTTGAACTTCCTCCTTACCTTACTTATCCTGATTATCTTAAGTTTATTGATGCGCTTGAAAACTATGACTGCCGCTGTAAGGAAGACGGCATTCACAAGTTCGTAGTTGATTGCCGCATGATCAAAGACGAATACGAAATTGAATGTACAAAGGAAGCTGCCCGTATCGGCGACCTTATAATCGATGAAATTGAAAAGCAGGTTATAAAGGGAAAAATCAAAACAGAAACTGATGTTGCTCTTTTGATTGAAAGACGTCTCCGTGAACATGGCTGTCAGAGAACTGGTTTTGATACTCTCGCTGCAGGCCCTTCACGAAGTTTTGCAATTCATGCATTCCCTGGATACACTGCTGCAGAATGGCCTGCACAAGGTCTTTCTATTCTTGATTTTGGTGTTGTATATAACGGCTACACAAGTGACACAACTCTGACTATTGCAAAAGGTCCATTAACAAAGGAACAGGAAAAACAGCTGGATCTTGTACAGAAGGCTTATGATGAAGCGCTCAAGTTATATAAACCTGGCCGCCCAATCATCGACGCTGCAAAGAAATGTGATGCTGTGTTCGCTGCTGCAAAACGTAAAATGCCACACGGACTTGGTCATGCAGTTGGTCTGGAAATTCATGAGCTGCCACGCGTAAATCTGCGCGCTACACCGGAAATGCTTTTTAAGCCTGGTATGATTTTAACATGTGAGCCGGGCCTCTACGATGTTGAAATCGGTGGTACCCGGCTCGAAAATGATGTCCTCATCACCGAAGACGGCAATGAGGTAATTACTCATTCAAGAATTATCAGAATTGATTAAAATATAGCAACTTTCTGGTCTATAAGAGCAATCTGCTCAAGTATACCATCGGCACTTACGCACAACGCATTGCACAGCTCCCTGTCTTCAAGGCCCTGTGCAAGTTTTTTCATATCTGTGATTACATGACGGATAAGATCGTTGCTTAATTCTTCATCGCAGCAGTCTTCGAGCTGGCGGTTGTATTCTTCGCCGAGAACTCCGGACTTAATAAGTGACTCTGCTGTAATAAGAAGTCCAGGTTTTCCAGACATCTTCTGAATGATGTACTCGATAACCATTCGCATACGGCAGCAGTCGAACGAGTTCTTTTCCTTTTCCGGCAGGAAGCCGGCAAGGGTACGAAGAGTTTTAAACAGTTCGAGCTCAGCAGAACAAGATTTCTTCATCTCGTCATCGTTGAGAATGCGGCCAATTTTATCAATCATGTCATCAGCTGTAACGAAATTTTCATCACTTAATGGTTCATCATTTGATTCTTCAATTACCGGAGCAGGGCTCTGGTAAAAATCATCACCAAAAAGAGAAGACATTTCATCTACAGTTACAAATGGGTCACTGGTAAGTATATCCATATCGTCCTCTATAGTTTCGTCTACAACAGGCGTTTCGTCAACACTTTCTTCTTCAATTATCGAATCTTCGAAAATTGGTTCATTCTCAGCATCAGATTCTTCAACAATTGGATCCTCGACAACTGATTCTTTTTCAAACACAGGTTCTTCTACAAAATCATCAATCGCTGATTCTTCAAAACCAGGTTCGTTCTCAACAACAGCATCTTCCTCTACAACCGGTTCATTTTCAACAACTGGCTCTTCTGCAGTTACAGTTTCATCAAAAACAGGCTCTTCAACAAAAGGTTCCTCTACGACAGTCTCATCTGCTACAGGTTCCGGCTGTAAATCATAAGCGGAAAGTTTTTCTTCCACAGCTTCTTCAACGGCCTTTTCTACAGTCTGTTGTATCATCTTTTCATTTTCCTGCTTAAGTTCATCAGCAAGTTCTTTCTGCTGAAGTGCAAGCTCTCTCTGCTGGAGTTCAAGTTCTTTCTGCTGATTTTTGAGATCCTGCATCATCTGCTGTGCTTCAGGCATAGAGACCGGTGATGAACCGCTCTGCTCAGCAAACTCAGGCTCAACAACACTGCTGTCAGGTTCGAACATCGGCTGTTCAGATTCAGCTGCTGGAGCCTCAGGACTTACCACAGGATTTCCTGCAACAGGCACAGAAGTTTCTGCTTTTGATTCTGGGATTTCTGGTTCAGCTTCTGAAACTTCTGAAGCTTCCGGCTCTGCTGCAGTTTCTTCTTCCTGATCAACGATACCGCCGTCCTCAAAATCACCAAAATCAAAATCTCCAGCATCTTCTGAAAGTCCGCTCTTCAAGTCGTTTCCAGTTTCTGCTGCATCAGGAGTCATCATTGTCATCAAATCTGAATCTTCTGAATTTTCATCGTAAGCTTCATCTTCCTCATCAATAAGAGGTTTGTTTACAGCATCAGGATCATCATCAAAATCTTCCCAGAACTCTCCGTCCTCGCCAGAAAGCGCCTGTTCAATAGGAGGAGTTGCTTCGAGGCTGCCGATATCAGGAAGTTCATCTTCCTCATCACTACCGCTCGACAAAAGTGCATCAACCTGATCTGCAGTATTTTCATCGTTATCTATAAGACTTCCACTCTCTGTAAGATTTCCGCCTTCTTCCTCTGGAAGTGTATCAGCATCTACAGCAATTGGCATTTCTTCATCATTGTAGATTTCTTTATTTGCTTCCATTTCTGAATGAATCTTTTCGAGCTGTTTAACTGCATATATATTCGGATTCTTTAAAGACAAGCCTTTTTCATATTCAGCTTTTGCTTTATTCAATTCACCACGGGCAGTGCTGATAGTTCCAAGAAGATTATAACCTTCCGGCATATTCGGACGACTTTCAACAAACTTATTAGCCATCTCTTCTGCCTTTTCATAATTGCCGGTCTGAATATAACGGTCGGCCGCGTTAATCATATAATCCTTATAGTGGTGATTGATTTTTTTGATTTTATTGAAATAAGTTTCCGCAGCTTCTTCATCTCCACGACAAACAAAATACTGACCGTAAAGATCGAGAATCTGAAGGTCTTTTCCGTCGCTCTTTTCATCAATCTTTTTAATTACATCAAGAGCTTTGTCATAGCGCTGTGCAGAAAGCAGCACATGAGAATACTGCTTACAAACATCAAGATTTTCCGGCTCAATACCAACTGCATCTACAATCTTTTCCATCGCAGGTTCAATCTTCATTCCCTTTTCGAGAGATTTAGAAAGTCCCAGCAGAATGTTGATGTCGTTATTCTTTAAACTTTCTGCACGCTTAAAAGTTTTAGTTGCATTGTCATAATCAAACTGATTCAGATAGATTCGTCCAAGAATACATAGCAGATCTACATCATCCGGATGCAGCTTAATTGACTGCTCAACAAGTTCCTGAGCCTGTTTTGTTTCCTGACATCTTATGAGAAGTTCACTAAAATCACGGATTGCTTCGAGCCAGCCCGGACGAGTTTTAAGGGCCGTTTCATAACAGCGCACTGCTTCAGGAAAGTTTTTAATATCTTCATAAACGTGAGCAAGATTGTAATTCAAAATAGGATGATTCTGATCTACCTGAAGTCCACGCTTATAAGTTGCGATTGCGGTATTGTAATCTTTTTTTGCAAAATAAATGGCACCAAGATGATTATGGGCAAGAACATCATCAGGGTTTCGGGAAATAACAGATTCAAAGGCATCAATGGCATCATCATAAGCACCCATCTCTTTGTAAGTAAATCCAATGCTGTAATTTACTGATGGATTATTGGCAGAACTTTCCTGAGCTTTATGCAGAATGTTTACAGAATCCTCGTAACGCTTAAGACGTCGGAAGATTCCTCCAAGGCTGACCATAGCATCGGTATTTTCTGGATTCACGGTAATTATCTGCTCATAATAAGGAATTGCTTTTTCATCCTGACCGGCACGCACATAAATGCTTCCTAGCTGCTGAAGATATTCTACATTTCCTTCATCTCCACGCAGCATCTCCTTATACAGCCTTGCTGCAGTTGTCCAGTCATGAGCTGTAATTGCATTCTGTGCCTTTGCTAAATTTAAACTGTTTGCCATATACCTTCTCCCTTCCCTACTTTAACCGTGCCAATGGTCTTGCGAAAACTTCCTTAGAAAGATTTCCGACTACCCTCATATCCAGCGCTGACCAGGCTGCCACTGCAAAATAGTATATTTTACCGTTTTCCAATCCTGTAACTGTAAACGAGCTTGTATTTCCAACATTGATTGGTGATTCACCTTCTATTGCAATTCTTCCAAGATATTCTCCAGGACGGGTTCCATAATAAAGATAATAACCGCCGGCTGTATCATCTACAGAGTAATTCCATGAAACTGTAACACTACCGTTACCAGCAACTGCCTTTACAATAAACGGAGGCAATGGCTCAGGTAGTTCTGTAAAATCAAGTTTAATAGTTGTAATTGCTGGTGTCTGTTCGCCGTTTCCATCAGGCATAAGTTCAACTGCAACCTGGAAATAAAGGCCTGTAATTCCTGTAAGTTCCTCTCCACTTTCTACAGGCTTCCATTCAGGATATTCTTCGTTCCAGCCATAAAAGTTTTCTCCAGAACGCACGTAATAGCATACTTCTGTCTGAGCAGGAACATTCATTTCTGCTTCAAGCTTATTTAATACAGAACCTGTAGAAACCATAATAGGCTTAGTTACAAAACGGCCGCCACTTGGGAGATACTGTGTATGTCCAACTCTTCCAGCATTTTCTGCTGACTGGAAATCTGGTGGAGTATAAGGACGACGAAGGATTCTGAAATCATCTATCTTTCCTGTATATTCCGAACAGATTGCAAGTTCAGAAGGAGTTCCAAGATAAACAAGACTCACATCTCCGCCTTCTGAACGGGTTGTTGTTATATATGTAAGGTCTTCTGTAATTCCGTTAACTATATATTCAAGAATACCCGTCTCACAATCAAACGACAGTACATGATAGCTCCAGACATCAGGTATGATTTTTGAAGAGCCTTTCAGTTCAACTTCATTACGGCCAGCTTCATTCACATATAAATCAAAAATATTGTTCAATTCCCAGCGCAGATGACCTTTATCAAAAGTACCGCTTATAACCTGGAATGCAAGCCGTCCGTCTTCATTTCGAGAAGATTCCCAGTTCAAAACTATTTCACCATTTTCTGCAATTGAAGGACAAAGCCAGAATTCAATTGAGAATGAACCCATCAAACCTTCAGATCCAAAGAAACTTCCCGGCTGTCCGGAAATACTGAGACCACCCATATTTCGACTGAGACCTGCAGCTTTTTCATTTTTTGTCTGATTTGTAAGCTGGAAGTTATTTCTGTTGATAGTATAGTCGCCGTTAGAAATCGGCATCTGAGCATCTTCAAAATCTATAAGTAAATCTGTATATTCATCAAATACAAAAGAGTTAGAAGCGAGCTGAATACAGTCATAGCCATAACGGCCTTTTCCAGTAGTAATATTTTCCTGCTGCTGAAAAACAGGCCAGCCGCCTTTTCCACCAAGTACATATTCCTTAGCAAAAAGTCCAGCCGCGCCACAGGCACACATCACAGCCGAAACCGCTATAATAAGAAGTCTTTTTTTGATACAATTTCCTAACATAACATGACAGCCAAAACTACCGGTGGAAAACCCGCAACAATCCGCGAGGTTCTACACGAAACAGCTCTGAAAGCTCCTCAATCTAGTGGTGTTTACCTGTGGCGAAACGCAGAAAACACCGTAATTTATGTGGGAAAAGCAAAGAGCCTTAAGAGCCGCCTGTCTTCCTATTTTTCAGGACAACAGAGCGTAAAAACAAGGCTTTTAATCTCCCACGCCAACTCTATTGAATACATCACAACAGCAAACGAGTATGAAGCTCTGCTGCTGGAAAACAACCTTATTAAAAAATACAATCCCCGTTACAACATTTGTCTGAAGGACGGAAAATCGTACCCGGTTCTCAGAATTACCAACGAGGATTATCCTAAGATTTTTAAGACCCGCCGCATTCTCCAGGATGGCTCAACCTATTTTGGACCATTTCCTGATGTAACGGCTCTCGAAACTTTTCTTGAAACTATCTTCAAGCTGTATCCGATTCGTCATTGCAGAACTCTCCGTAAGCGGGATACCCCTTGTTTATACTATCACATGAAGCAATGTCGCGCTCCCTGTTGTGGTAAAATTTCTAAAGAGTCCTACAATTTATACATCGGTGAAATTAAAAGACTACTTGAGGGAAAAGGTGAAGAAACCGTTGCAGCACTGAATGCCGAAATGAAGGCTGCAGCCGCCGCTTTGGACTTTGAAAAGGCTGCCCGTTTACGCGATGGCATTAAAGCACTCATGGTTCTTCAGAATCAGAATATAGTAGAAAGCTTTGAAGCGGATGACCGTGATTATATTGCTTATCACAGTGAAGGCGAACTTGTAAGCTTTACTGTTCTTAAGATTCGCCAGGGAAAACTGCTTGGCCGTGAAAACTACCGCGCCGAATCTCTCAACGACGATGATGACTTAATTGCCGAGTTTATGGCTGTTTTCTATGATGATGCTGTAAATATTCCGCCGCAGATTTATATTCCTGCCACCGAAGAGTTTGATCACATTGCCCGCTGGCTTCATGAAGAAAAAAAAGCTACTTCGCAGGTTATTATGGTATCTTCTCATGATCTTCCACGTGATGTTGCTGCCCTTCAGATGGCAAAACAAAATGCGAAAGAAGATATTGTCCGACGTCTTCGCGACAGAGGCGATATTCCTGCAATGGAAGAACTCAAACTTAAACTCGGGCTGGATACTCTTCCAATCCGTATTGAAGGTTTTGATATTGCGCATATCGGCGGAAAGTGGCCGGTTGCTTCACTGATAAGCTTTTACAATGGAAATCCTGATAAAAAGAACTACCGCTATTTCCGTCTTAAGACTACAGACGGTTTAATAGATGACTTTGCTTCCATGAAAGAGGCTGTTTCACGCCGTTACACAAGACTTTTAAACGAACAGACAGATTTGCCTGATTTGATTCTTATAGACGGTGGTATCGGTCAGGTAAATGCTGTTGAAGAAATTTTAAATTCTCTTGGGCTGGATATTCCGGTTGCAGGTCTTGCTAAGCGTGATGAAGAAATTTATCTTCCGGGAAACAGTACGCCAATCTGTCTTCCAAAACGAAGTGATGCTCTCCGCCTGTTACAGCGAGTGCGAGACGAGACTCACCGCTTTGCCACAAGCCGTAACCAGAGACTTCGAACAAAAGAAAATACTCAGTCCATTTTCCTGGAACTACCGGGTATTGGCGAAAAGCGTGCATTGCAGTTACAGCGCCAGTTTATGACATTGGAAGCCCTTGCCGCTGCCGAAGAAAGTGCTATTGCTCAGTGTCTGCATGTAAAGGCTGCTGAAGCTGCCGACATTCTCCTTAAGGCCCGTGACCTCAACGCCCAGCGCAAAGAGAAAAAAGATTTACAGAGATTATCGCTCGGCGCCGCCGGTACTACAAAAGAAAAAGCAGCAGAGGCAAGCTATATTGCTGATCTTGCAAGCCAGGCACTCGCGAGTCAGGCTCTTGCCGCCGCCGAGACCCCGCCCGACTACGGTTCCTTAGCGGAGTCGAAGGATTAAGGAATATCCTCAACGACCTGTTTAGGCGGCTGCTCAAGTAATTCCGGATTTTTAAGATATTTGTGTAATTCGTGCAGGGCTTCTGAATAATACTGTCCGTCACAAATTCTATCATCAGTTGTAATTACATAATCCAGGAAATGCTTTTTGGTAATTGATCCATCACGTTTAATTACATTCTCATGTCGATTTGTTGCGAATGTAATTATCATTGGAACATTTCCAAAATTGTACAGATGATGGAATACAGAAGGTATTCCCAGAGATCCCATAGAAGACATTACCAGTGAACCATGGAAAGGACTCATATCCAGAAGTGACTGAGGAATATGTCCATTATAATCAAGATGATAAAGAAACTTCATCATTAAACGCAAAATCCAGCGTGGAAGCTTAAAAATCAGACGAAGGAATTTATCCATGTCACTTGCATCTTCAGGATCTGTCTGCTGCTGATATTCGGTTATCTTATCATGCATCTGTTTATAAACATCATTGATTGTATCTTCCGGCTTAAAGAAGAACTTTATCATGGTCTCAGGAGCATTCATTGTAAGAGCTTTCTTTACTGCCATGCTCACTTCAATATTGTTTCTTGCATAAACACGATAACCATTTACAAAGCGGTTTATACCTGGTTTCTGACTTACAGTTCGTACATATGCAGCAGCAAAAACATACATTACATTAAAACCGTCAAAACCTTCCTGACGTTTCTTATGAATATAGGATTCTATTGCATCCAGTTCCACACCATCAGAAATATAATTATTTGCATCGTTGCGGGTTTCCATTACATACAAGGCAAATATGGACATCGGCTCCATTGATCGAATCAATCTACCGTCTTTTCTGTCTCCGCGACGTCGTTTATATGGCACTGGCTTCTCCTCCTAGCTGAGAAAACTGTTGTATTTTATAAGTTCAACATATTTAAATGAGGCACCATGACCAAAATAAAATTCAGTATCATCGGAAAAGGTAAGCGCCTTTATTTTTTTAAGACTATTATAAATATCATTTTCGTTACCGGTTGGCAAGTCGGTACGGCCTATGCTTGTTTCAATTAAGGTGTCACCGGTAAACACAACCTTTTCGTTTTCAAGTGAAAACATACAACTTCCTGCTGTATGTCCTGGAGTATGAATCACATCAATATCAAAACCAAAAAGATTTATTTTACCTTCAGAAAGGGTTTTAAAATTCACCTTCGGTTGATAGAAAGTGCCAGCCAGAATTGAACCATTCTTTCTTGAATTAGTAATTACCTCAATTTCATCATTAAAGCAGTAATATTCAACTCCAGGATTTTTTTCTGCAAAAGCATTTATCCCCATTATGTGATCAAAATGTCCATGAGTCTGCAGGACAAATTTTACAGGAGGAATTGTCTTTAAGTAATTTTCAATTTCAGAATCATAATAACCGAGGTCTACAATAAAACTGCACTCCCCGGCTGAGCAGACATAAACATTACAGGAAAAGGCTCTCTGATTCACAAAGATTTTGATTTTCAAATTCTGTGCCAAATTAAATTACTCCATCAATCAATTAAAATAATCTGAAACCTCTGATTGTTTTTACAGAATTACGTTCTATAAGCTCAGGACGGCAGCGAATAATTGGTGGGACTGTTTTTCCATCAATCTGATCCAGCATCATCTGTGCAGAAATCTCTGCAATTTCATTTGCACTCTGTCTGAATGTTGTAAGGCCGGCGTATTCTGCAGCAAAATCATCATCAAAACCAATTACTGAAATATCTTCCGGAATTTTTATATTATGATCTTTTGCATAATCACACACACCAAAAGCAAGCTGATCATTAGTGACAAAAACGGCTGTGATATCTTTTCGGCGTTTTATGAGACGGCCGAATGCTTCGTAGGCACTTTCTTTATCCCAGGTTGCGCTTAATTCATAAAGTTCTTCATCATAAAGATTATATGTTTTAAGAGCTGATTTAAAGCCTTCATAACGCTCAGTTGGAGCTGCAGAAATTCCATCTACTGGTGCTGAAATATATGCAATTTTTTTGTGTCCATGATTTATAAAATACTCTGCAGCAGCGTATCCACCCTGTTCGTTTGCAGTAATAACCGTACAAATATCTTTAAAAATTGTGTTTGTAGAAACTCTTGGAAGATTTGTTCTTATAAAATCATCAAAATCTGAAGCATTATTTGTAGCAGGGTTTATTATGATTACACCGTCAATACAACGGAAATTTGCATGTGAAAAATATGTCATATTAAAATGACGCGAAAGGAATATAATATCATAACCGGCAGCTTCTATTTTTTCTCGGAACCGGTTCAAAACAGGAGAAAACAAAGGATGTGAAAAGCCTTTATTCATTCCTGTATCATCATAAACTACGCCTATAAGATAGGATTTTTTGGTTGTAAGGGTTCGGGCAGAAATATTCGGCTCATAACCAAGTTCTTTAGCCTTATTTATAATTCTCTGTCTGGTCTCCTCACTTAGAGAGCCGAGCCCGTTTAAGGCCTTTGAAACAGTAGGTGCAGAATATCCAGTAGCTTCAGCAATGTCGTATATAGTGACCATAAATCCCTCAAAAAAAAACGCCGACCTAAAGGAATACGGCTTTCCCAGGTCGGCAAAAAATCTCAATCTGCAGGACAACATACAGGAGGAACCCGCAAATATGAAAAAATAGTTTTTAGGCAACCGGTTGCCTAAATCTAGTATAAACCACATATTGCACCTCGTCAACTTTTCTGATATTTTATTCGAAGATTTTACGTTTGAGATGACTGGATAGTCAGAGTCCATAGAGTCCTGCTTTACCGGTGACGCCACGGCGCGCCGCGTATCACATCTACCAAGTAATTTACTACACACAATTACCTAATTCTCATTTATTTTAACATCACCGTGATATACGGTCACGTCAAGGCACGCTACGCTTAAAGCCTTGACATGCCCGTTTATCGGTTTTTATCAGGAGGATAAAACCGCTATGAATCGTTATGCAAAGCGTTATCTTATTGACGCTATGTCAGGTATGGCTCAGGGACTTTTTGCATCCCTGTTGATTGGAACAATTATTAAGACTTTAGGTCAGCAGCTTCTTCGCCTGAACCAGAATGCTGTTTTCCAGTTCCTCGTAAACGCTGGAAACTTCGCAACTGACGCACATGTTGTTGGTGCCGCTATGGCAATCGGTATTGGTTTTGCAATGGGAGTTCCAGCTCTCGTTCTCTTCTCTCTCGCAGCAGTTGGAAGTGCCGCTAACGTAACTGGTGGTGCTGGTGGCCCACTCGCAGTTCTCTTTATTGCAATCATAGCTGCAGAAATGGGCTGTCTCGTAAGCAAAAAGACAAAGGTGGACATCATCGTAACTCCAGCTGTTACAATTCTTGTTGGTGCTTTGCTCACAGTTTTGACTGCTAAGTACATTGGTGCTGCAGCAAGTTCAGTTGGTAAGTTCCTCGTTTGGACTACAAAACTTCATCCGTTCTGGATGGGTATTCTTGTATCAGCTGTAGTTGGTATTGCTTTGACTCTGCCAATCTCTTCTGCTGCTATTTGTGCCGCTTTCGGTCTCACAGGTCTTGCTGGTGGTGCTGCTGTTGCAGGCTGCTGTGCTCAGATGGTTGGATTTGCTGTTCTCAGCTTCCGTGAAAACCGCTGGGGTGGAATTTTGAGTCAGGGTCTTGGAACTTCTATGCTCCAGATGCCTAATATCATCAAAAATCCAAAAACATGGATTCCACCAATCCTCACTTCTATGATTACAGGTCCAATCGCTACATGTCTCTTTAAGATGGAAATGAACGGTGCTACCGTAAGTTCTGGAATGGGTACCTGTGGTCTCGTAGGCCAGATTGGTGTAATTACAGGCTGGTTCGAACCAAGTGAAGTTGCTGTTGGACATGGTGCAGTTGCAATTCAGCCAGGTTTCGTTGACTGGCTCGGTCTTGTACTTATCTGCTTTATTCTCCCTGCAGTTTTGTGCTGGGCATTCGGACTTCTTTTCCGCAAAATCGGCTGGATTAAAGAAGGCGATCTCGCTTTGAACTAACTTTTAATAAATATCTTTACAGACTGCCTGTTAAGCGCAACAATATAAGCATGAAAAAGATTGCAATTATTACTGGTGCTTCAGGCGGGCTTGGTAAAGAATTTGTTTCCCGCCTTATTTCTGAGGTTGATGAGCTTTGGGCTATTGGACGCAATGTTTCTAAACTCGAAGCTCTGAAAAATGAAAACGGTTCACAGGGTGAAAAAATCATTCCACTCCAGATGGACCTTTCTGACATAAAATCCTTTGATATTCTATCTTCAAAACTGCATTCAGAAAACGAAACAGATGGTATTGAAATCAGCTGGCTTATAAATAA
>JAEEGH010020311.1_pt1 | contig 13829 bp, 11 predicted proteins | sample 9134181 | NCBI WGS metagenome assembly JAEEGH01 (sample SAMN16246544, study PRJNA631951) | gut metagenome | biome: gut microbiome; feature: rumen; material: DP-attached | host: Bos | place: Iran: Karaj | collected 2018-10
GTCCGCCAGACCGCAATCCGGCGTGTTGTTCAATTCCTTCCTTTCGTCCGGGAAAACCTGCAGCATGGCGCGCAGCATCCCGCCTGCGGAAAGGTCGCCCGTCCAGATTTCGTCGGCGTCCGAAAGAACGTATTCGTTGCACCAGGCGGCGGCTTTCTTGGTGAGAGCAGAGCCTGGCGGCTGCGGCGAAACGAGCAGGGCGCGCCCTTCGCGGCAGGCCTCGGCAAGCGCCGGGGAAAGATCGCTTTCGGGCGGTATGCCGCCCGGCAGCACCGCCACCACCCGCCGCCCCTTGGCCAGCGCGCGCCGCAAGGCTTCCCGCTCTTGCGCGCTCGTGAAAGTCGAAATAATGACCGCCTCCCCCATATCGCCTCGCGAGGCTTCATCCCCGCCCTCCCGCCAAAACAACCGCGGCCTCATCCCCGCCGCCGGGAACCCCTGGCTCGCCACGAACGCAATCCGCGGCGCGGACAGCAGTTCCTCGTTCCCGAAAGCGTATTCCGTGCACGGACCGAACCGGTCCCGCGTCCAGTTCGCCGGGTTGTTGCGGATATAGCGGCTTTGCGCGGCAAGTTCTCGGGCGCTCGTGATTAGGTCGTCCCAGTAAACGGGTCGCCACAAGTGGGGACCGATGTCGGGACAACGCCCCATGTCGCCCTGCGGGGCTTCAGCCCCGCCATGCGCCCCCCTCATCCGCCCGTAGACGAACCCCGTCCTCCCTTTGAATTGCCCGACGAGGTAGCCCAGATGGTGCTCCTTGTTCGTGGGCCGCCACCGGATCCGCACGATCGCGTGGAAGTGGTTGGGCATGACCGCGAACTCGCCGAGTTCCATCTCGGGATGCCTTTTAGGCATCGCCAGCCAAGCATTGCGCACCTCTTCGCCCAGCGGCGTGGGCACGAACCGGTCGCGCACGATGGCCCCCAGGATGCACTTGTTGTGCGCGACTTGCGTCGTCACGAAAAACCACCCGTTCCGGTAGTTGATGTTGGGATTCCGCAACGACTTGCGCCAGTGCGGCCGCCGCGATGCGGGGCTGAAGCCCCCGCCGCCGACATCTTCCCCGCCGCCGCTCATGGAACTCCCGCCGGGCGAAATCGTGCTTGGTGCAAGGGATGGAGAAACGGGCTTTCCCCTTCGCCCACCGCCACCAATGCCGTCAATTCGTCCAAGGTCATGCGGCCACCTTGCAAATTATTTTACACTCTCCATTGAGGAACTGGGTGCTCTTCACCTCGGCCGCGACCCGCACCTCCCCGCAAGCGCTGTCCACGACGGCAGCCGCCGACGCCCTGGCCACATCGTCCCGTACAATCTCCACAACCCCTCCACGTTATATCTCCCCTCCGCCCCGCAACAGGCCTCCCTGTGGCCGGATGCAAAACGTTTCCCATTTTGCGGAGAGACGGGGCGAACGGGCGAGAAGAGCGTCGACGGTTTTTGCAAAGACGGTGGAATCGGGATATTCGTCCCAAATCGTTCCGGCCGGAAAAGCCATGTCTTTCCATGGTTTTTCCATGAATTGTTTCAGGACGGCCAAAACCGCGTTTTCATAGGCGTCGCGTTCGAAGAGGATGTCCCAATTTTCCTTTTTGTAGTGAAGCAACCAGTGGACGCAGTTTTCCGAAAGAGAGCTTTCCTGGTTCCAAAAACCGGCGCAACCGGGTTCTCCGCAAGAGCAGGTCATGATGGGCTCGTCCGTGAAGCCAAGCAGCGAGTCCATCAAGGGTTTTGTCGCCACATATTCGTCAAAGAGGTCTTTGCCTGTGTCATCGTCCCGGACGCATCCTCGGCAATAATTGCCGTCACGGCGGAGGCAAAGCGAACCATGGAGGATGGATGGTGCGTCCATGGATGTTTGGAGGTCTTTCTTTTGCCGCCTCAAGCTCTTCAAAAAGTCCGGTTTCATGTCGCAGCACTTCTCGGCCAGCCGTTTTGTCACGACAAAGCCAATTCCTCCAGATATTGCCCGGAGATGAAAAGCGCGGGCTGTTCGTAAAGGCCGTTTTCCCCGTTGGCGATGTTTTCCGCCGTCGCGGATTGGCAAAAGCGGTCGAGGGTCACGTCCCCGGAGATGTTGGAGCGTGCGACTTTGAACGCGGCGTAGACTTCGGGGCCCGTCTTGCCGACATGGTCCGCGTAGAATTCCACACAAAACGTTTTGAAAGTTGTCTTGCTCATTTCACCATCTCTGCCGTCCGTATCATCTCCGTCCCGATTCTCTCCTCGCCCGCCCCCCTCCCGCAAGTCCAAACTGGGGTTCCGGCGGCGTTTTCTTGCTTTTCGCGGCCTCACAGTCTCCATCGGTCTGGGGAGCGACTTTGCTTCTTGCCTTTCTCCTTTCCGCAAGGAGGTGGCGGCATCAGGGGAGGGGGCCGTAAAACAATTTCGCTGATGTTTTACGGTGGATTTTGAGAAAAAACGGACGCGACAAGAGCGTTCCAGCCGACGGGCCATGCAACAAGCTGAAATCGCAGCCGGGCGGCGGCGCCCCGGGGGTTCCGCTTGCAAAAAAGAGGGGGATGTGGTGTAACTCGGGGCGTTCCCGCGTGTAAACGGGGCGAACGACAACCAATTGCAGGAGAACCGGCCATGCCAAAACCCGTCGACAACGCTTTCATCAACGCCCAGTTCAAGACTTTCGTGGATTTCGCGAGGGGCAAGGACTCCGGCACGAAGGTCCGCGCCCTCGTCGGCAACGAGGGGCAGGAGCGCACCATCGCCGCGAAGTCGGAATCCGTCCTCAACAAGATTTTCTTCCGCGTCGGCTCCAACAAGTCCGTCAACAACGAGGTGCGGACGCTGTTCCGGGACGCCGTCGCGCGGATGTTCGGCGGCGAGGAGCACATGCCGGCCGCCGTCAAGAAGGCCATGAAGCTGGACGACTACGGCAAGGGCCGCCCCCTGACCGCCCGCCGCATCCTGGCCGTGCAGTCGGCCGTCGCGCAGATCGCCGCCAAGCACGACACCCTCCTCCAGAAGGGCCTGGCGGCCTACGGCGACCGGGACCGCAACGGCGTCGCCCAGAACCTCATCAAGCTCGCCTTCGCCAGCTGCCACGGCAACGCCGACGCCATGGACGTGGTGGACAAGCACCTGCTTTCGATCATCGAAACCGGCGGCGGGGACCTGCGCGGCGAGCAGGTGGTGAAGACGCGCGTCGAGGGGCTGGTCGCGACCCTGGCGCAGCTCAAGACCCTCTCCCGCAAGAACCCCGTCGTCTTCTCGGCGGGCAAGGAAATGCTCCTGCTGGGCGGCAAACCGGTGCCGCCGGAGATCGTCGCCGGCCTCGTGCGGGCCGCCAACCGGGCGCCGCTGAACCGGCTCCGCCGCCTCGACGACGCCTCCACGGGCGTGGAGATCCACCAGGCGCTCCGGCAGTTCTACGACGCCCTCGTGGCGGCCATGGACGCCACCGGCGCCGCGAAGAAGTTCGCGGACGCCCCGGAGATGAAGACCGCGGTCCGCGAATTCGCGGCCATGATCATCCTCTCGCGCTGCGGCGCCACCGCGCTGGGGAACATCCGCGACGCCCTGAACGACCCGGTCACCTCCCACCTCGACGCGTACTTCACCCAGTGCGCGGACGGGACGATGACGCTTCCCGGCAACGTTTCCCGCGAAACGAAGGCGGGCGTGCGGGAGGCGGGACAAGTCGCCGGCAACTACCTGAACCTGCTGGCGTTCTGCGTCCAGAAGAACCTGGAGCGGGTCGCCCCCGGCGCCGCGCCCGTGGAAATCGGCGCATGCAACGGCAAGCCCGACATCGAAGGCCTGGGCGGGAACGCCCTCATCGCCGAAACCGTCTCCATGGCCCGTTTCATCAACTCCCGGAACGTCGACGACTACGTCGACGCGACCGTCAAGGGCCAAGGCCCGGCGGCGGACGACGCCAAGCGCATCATCCGCAACAAGCTGGACGAGGCCAACAACCCGTCCCGGAAACTCGGCGCGCGGCTCGGCGCCAACGCCGAGGCCATGATGAACATCACCCTCTGCGGCGAAATGCAGAAACTCGCCGCCGGCCAGGCCAGCCAGTTCGAGAAGGACATCGCCCGCGGCATCAACGCCACCCTACGCGACGGCGACAAGACCATCAAGCTCTCCAACAACCTCGCCACCGCCCGCGACGAGCTCGCGCGCTTCGTCACCGGCGACGACGACGCCCGCTACGACACCCTCCAGCCGGCCGCCCGCAACAAGGTCCACCTGCTGATGGCCCTCCTCTCCCAGGAAACCGAAAAAGCCGGCGAAAACGGCGTCCAATTCGCCCTGGACGCCCGCGAGAGCCAGCCCATCTTCAACCTCGGCACCCCGCCCCGTGGCACGGGCCGCACGACCCGCGCCTTCACCATCGACAAGCTGGACGACGGCGGCATCTCCCTCAAGTACGAGATGGACAAGCAGCTCAACTCCTTCCAGGCGCTCGACCAGGGCGCCGAGGACCGCTCCCTCGCCCCCGAGAGCAACTTCAAGTGCGTCCTCCGCTACGGCCTCGAAGGCGACGAGTTCAACCGCGTGGCCAATCTGGACTACGCCCCCTACGACGACGAGCAGGTCGCCTCCCGGATCAATGAACACGAGGAGCTCCCCGACGGCACCTCCGGCTACAAGCAGAACGCCCTGTTCCGCGCGGTGGATTCCATGCCCGGGCAGTTCAAGATCGAGGCCGACTGCACCCTCGACTTCGAGCTCAACCTCGTCCCGGGCGAAGACGACTAGGCGGCGCGGAACCCCATGGAGCTCCGTCAATCGCCGTAGTGGCCGCGACAGGAAAGAATGTTCAGTTCGCCGTTTTCGATTCGGAACACAAGCCTGTTGGCCTCGTCGATGCGGACACTCCACCACCCGAAAAAGTCGCCGTGCAAAGGTTCCGGTTTCCCGATTCCGCGCAAGCCGTTGCGTTCGATGTCGCGGATGAGTTGATTGATCCGGCGCAGGCTCTTGCGGTCCTGGCCCTGCCAATACTCGTAATCGGCCCACCCGCCGTCCCACCAACGCTTATTCATCGGGGAGCAAATCGTGGTAGTGGAAATTCACGCCATTCTTCCAATCTTCGATTCCGCGCTTCAGGCGGGCGATGTTGGCGGGATGGTAGAACGGGTCATCCTCCTGCACGGCGAACGGAATCCCGCGCCGCGCGATGACCTGCCGCAAAAAAATGTTGATGGCCGTGGAAAGGCTCAAGCCCAGGCGCCCCAAAATCGCATCCGCGTCCGCTTTTACGTCGTCGTCGAGTCTCAAACTGATTTGTGTCATCTTGCACCTCCGGGCAGAATCATGGCAGAATGGTAGCAAAAATCAATCATTTTGTTTCAATTCCATATCACTTTGCTACCAACATGGCAAAACAGGAGCGTAGAGCGGGCGGGGTCTGTCCCCTTTTGGGACAAGAATCGCGGTTCCATTAGCTTCATTTGCTTGACAATGAAAGGCAATTGGGTTCTATTTGGCGAGGATTGACAGACGAAAGGCATACACATGGCACAGGTCAGTTTCAGGATGGATGATGATTTGAAAAGGGCGGCGGACGATACGTTCCGCTCGATGGGCATGACGCTGTCGACGGCCATCAACATTTTCGTGGCCCAGACGGTTCGGCTCGGGCAATTCCCGTTTGCCATCAGGGTTGCACCGGCCCCGTCGCCGGCTTCCATGGTCCGCCCGCGTGGTCGGGCGCAGGGCGGGGGGATGGACCTTGCCAAGCCGGGTCGGCGCATCGGTTCGATGGCCGGACAGTGGCGGGTGCCGACGGGGGAGGAAGACTGGGCGATGGATGCCGAAATCGAGTCGGCTTGCGAGTGTCTGCAGGAGGGGTGACCATGCGGCTTCTTCTCGACACACATGTCATGCTCTGGGCGATGCTCGGCGATGGGCGTCTGACGGAGACGGCCCGCAAAGTCATCGAAGACGAGCGGAACGAGGTGTATTTCAGCGTCGTGTCGCTTTGCGAGATTTCCCTGAAACGGACGGCCCATCCGGACAGGATGTCGGTGGATGCTGCCGGGGCGAGGGAGGCGTTTCTCGCGGCCGGATACGGGGAACTGCCGTTTCTGTCCTCCCATGCCGAAGCCATGGACGGGCTTCCCCTCCTGCACCGCGACCCGTTCGACCGGATGCTTCTTGCCCAGGCGAAGGCCGAAGGGATGCGTCTCCTTTCGCACGACAGCCGTTTCCCGGCATACGGGGATTTTGTCATCGAGGCATAAGCGCATTGGGACGCGGCCCGGGGAAGCTAGCGGGGTCTGGCCCCTTGTCTGTCCGCACCCAGCGGGCCAACCCGCCGCGGTTCCGCCGGCAGCGGGGGCCGTGCGGAAAGGGGTGTAACTTTTCGCCGCGCGGCGTGTAGTCTTGTTGACAAGCGGACGCGGACCAAGGAGAATCTGGGCGGACTCATTCAACCGGATGGAAGCAAGATGGAAGACAAACTGAAAGAAAAACGCATGGAGGCGCTCGCCGGGCTGGAGGACGCGCTGGAGGAAATCGAGAGCGGCGAAGGGCTTTCGACGTTCGTGGAGGGCCACGGCCTGCAAAGCCGCCGCTTCCGGTTCGAATGGCACGAGCCGGTGCTCCACATCTCCTACGACCTGCCCACGGGCCGCGTCCTGGCTTCCGAAGAAGAACGGAAGGCAGACGACGAATCCATCGAATACGCCCGCCAACTCGAAACCCAAGGCAAGGTCTATTCCGCCGAACAGTGGGAAAACCACGACATCCAGTGCCAAATCGCCAAGCCGAACCTCCGCAACAGGGACGCGAAAATCGGCACCTACGGCAAGATGAAACAAAACGTGGCGGATGATTACTCCACCCATGCGCACTACGTGACCTACTCCAACACCTTCTTCCGCGACTTCTTCGTGCCGCTCCTCAAGGGAACGAACCGCGTGAACTGGTTCGGCAGCTGACGCCCGGGACAAACGCAACGCAAAGGACGAAAAAATGAAACGCTTGCTTTTGCTGGTTTGGGTCGCCGCGGCCGCCGCGGCGGCGGGCGGAGAGAAGTTGGAAGGGTCGGCGTTGTGGGAGAAGTTGGGGGAAATGGTGATCCCGGAGTTTGAGTTCCGCGACGCGGCGGCGTGGGACGTGTTGGCGGATATTGGGGGGATTTCGGGGATGGGGGTGCGGGTGGAGCCCGAGGACGCGCTGGAGGGGGCGCCGCCGCTGACGGTGCATTTTCAGGGGGCGTCGGTGCGGGATGTTGCGCAGCGGGTGGGAGAGTTTTTGGGTTTCCGCGCGGAGTTGGAGGAGGACGGCAGCGGGTGGGTGTTCAGGCGGGAGGGGGATGCGGGCGGGGCGCAGGGATACCTGTTCCCACTGTTTCGCTTGTATGGCATCGAAGACGGGAAAAAGGAACTCAGGTGGACATGGTGGTCGCATCCCGTGCCCGGACCAGGGGAGGAGGCGGCGGCGGACTTCACGCCTCGCGAGGCAACCATTGTTTGGGATTTCGCGGAAATCGGCGGCGTTGGGTATTTTTTGCTGTCGTTCGAGCGGCAGTTGCTGTTGGAGATTTGCGAACAGGGCGTCGATGGCACGTGGAACAAGGTTGCTTCCCGCGAGCTGGGAGAGCTTTTCGTGCCGGGTTGTGCGGGGGACATCACGTTTGACGGCAAAATCGGGGAGGACGGCGATGGGGTCAGAGTCGTGCTGCGGCGCTGGGACGATATGCACCACGGAGAGCCGGAAATTTTGCGTTTCCCGAAGTGGGCGGGGAGTGAACGATGACGAAGAAGATGCGTGCACCCGCCCCGACATGAACATGGTTGGAAGGGGGCTGTCCCCTTGACACAAAGGACGTAAAAATGAAAAGGTTGCTTTTGCTGGTTTGGGTTGCCGCGGCCGCCGCGGCGGCGGCGGGCGGAGAGGAAGCGTTGCCGGACGGGCGGGAGATGCCGCCCGCATGGTCGCCGGTGCCGGGGAGGGCGGAAGAGGGGAAAGTGGCGTTCATGGGGTTCGATTTCGGGCAGGAGCTGGAGTGGGAGCCCGAAGAGCACTTTGTCTTCGATGCCTGGCCCGGAAGGTATCTGGCGCGGAAGTTCGCGCTGGAAACGCCGTGGCACGGGTTCGAATCGGTCGAGGCGTGGGGCGACGTCGAAACGCGGTTGCCGATGGCCTTGGTGTTCGAGCGCAATGTTCCGGACGGGAGCATGGAGGACGCCGAAAGGTGGATGGAGGAAATGGTGCCGGCCTTCCCCGAGGAGTGCGGGATGGAGCTCCGCCGGCAGGATTGCGGAGGCGACTGCCTCGAAGCGCGCGGGATGATGGGCGAATTGGTTGCATGGGTCTGCGCGGGCAGGTACAGCCTCTCCCGTCCGGTTGGGGAATCGGATTCCGGCCTTCCGGTCTGGGAGACCGAGGAGGGGGTGTCCTACCAAGTGCGGATCAGGCGTGTGGAAGTGCGCACGGGTCCACCCGAAACGCCCGTCCCCGCCGTCGCCCGCTTCCTCTCGCTCTACCGGGCTTTCCTGGACGCCCCCTCCGAGCGGACGCTCCTCGACCTGCTCGTCGACGCCGTCGAGGTCGGTTTCTTCGATCCGCCGGCCCCGGAAATCCGCGCCTTCTTGCTGGAGCAGCTCTCGCAGGATCCGCCCCCCGTCTACCGCGTGGACCTCGGCGACGCCCCGGAAATCGACGCCTGGACCGTCGCCCACGCCTGCGCCGAGTCCATGTTCTCCGGCATCCCTTTGCCCACCGGCCCCGGCAGCGTCGTCGCCATCTGCGCCCGCCGCTGGGGCGAAGACGTCTTCCGCTTCCATCTTTGCCGCATCCCTCCCTCCCTTCTCCCCGCCCTCCGCGCGGCCATCGCCGGACCTGCCACTCCTGAATGAAATAAAGGAGGGAGGTCTCACACAGAGGCACAGAGAGACAGAGGCGCAGAGGAGGGGGGAACGCACGCGGAAGAGGAGAGGGGAGCACAAAAGGACAGAAAGGGGAGGAAAATGGGGGGGGAGGGAAGGACAAAAGACGGCGAAATGGGGAGCGGTGGGGATGCGGAAGCGGAGAAGCAGGATGTTGCGGGAACTGCCCTCGTGAAATGTGAAAGGGGGGCGGGGGGAAAAGGGTTTCCATGTTATGGAAAACATGCTTCCATGGCGTGGAACTTTTTGCGCCGCAAGGAAAAACGACGACTCCCCGGGAGGTAGGGCGCGGCTCCGTCCGGGCCGAGCCCGGAGGACACAAGAGGGACGCCCCAGAGGCGTGCCTTGCGCACGGCCGCGACGAAGCGCTCCCGGAAACGGCTACACTATTTCTAAAAACCCTAAAAGGAGGTGCCCTTTTCTCGTCGCGTTTGACTCAGGGGCGCTGGAGGGCGACGGGAACGAAGAGCCATGCGGTGGCGGCGAGCCACGGGAGGATGCGGGGGCATCGGCGGATCGTGTCTTCGGACATAGCCTGGAGAGCGGCTACGGCGGCGAAGCCGATGAGGAGCCAGAGAAAGAGTAGGAGGTTGTCCGAACCGGGGAGGTGCAGAATGGCGGCGGCGACGAGGTGGGGCAGGCAGAGGCGGGCGCGTTCTGCAAAGCCGCGGGCGGCGGGAAGAGGGGGGCCGGGGAGCCGTGAGCAGGCAACGCACCCCGCGAGGAGGGCCAGCCAGTCGGCAAGTTTGGTGAAGGTGTAGATGTTGCCGGTTCCCCAGTCGTCGGCACCGAGCAGAAAAGCGGGGAGGACGTGCGTCAGCTGATGCGGGGAAAAGGGAAAGTTGCTTCCGATCAAAGACCACAGAAGGAAGAGAGCCGGGACGAACCAGCGGGCGCGGAACCAGACGGGCAAGGCGTGTCGGGAGCGGTCGAAAGGCACGAAAACCAGGCTCAGCAGGACGAGAAAGCCGATGCCGAAAACGACGGAGGACATCATCATCAGCCAGTCGGGGTAGGTCTGGTCCATGGTGCCATCGGGGTGGATGGTGATGACGTTGCCCGACCCCAGCCAAATCGCTGCGCCCATGCACGCGGACAAGACGAGGAGGAAGGTGATTGAAAGGAGATGTTTGGGTTTCATGAAAAGTCTTTTGAATGCCAGTGTACGCGCTGCAAGGAACGTCTAGCAGAAGGCGCGGCGTGAGGCAAGGGGAAACGCGCGGCGCGCCTGGCGCGAGTGACGAATGACGGGCTTGCGGTGCGCCTTGCGGCGCAGACAATTCGGGCACGGGGGCGGCTGGGAAGGCGCACCTTCCAAGGGCGCGGACGGGGATGCGGAAGGGATGGACAAAGGATTCCACGCTTTGTTCGTGTGTGCTGCCCGTCGCATCTTTCTGCTTGAACGGGGAGGGTGGAAATCAACAAGCGGAATTGGCGGAAAAAAGGGTTGACGGGGGAGATGGGGAGAGGTTAGGGTTGTAGTGAAGTGCGCCGCCGAAGAGATGGAGGTGCAAGGGATTCCCAGGGAGAACACGCCATGAAGAAGACGACTCTTTTCCTCGCCGTTGCGATTGCCGCCGCCGTTTCCGCGTTTGGCGCGGAACTCTTTGTCACGCCCGAAGGGGGCGGTGCGCAGGACGGCTCCAGCTGGGAGAACGCGTTCGCGGGCATCCAGGCGGCGGTGGATGCGGTGGATGCCGCGTGGATGGCCGCGCGAGAGGCCGGAACGGAATATGAAATCCCGGCAATCCTCGTCGGGGCCGGGACGTATGGCCGGGTGGTGGTGACGAACGATTTCGCGCTGGACGTGCGGTCGGTGGGCGGCGCGGCGGCGGCCGTCATCGACGGCGGCGGGACGAACAACTGCGTCCGGTGCTATGCGAACTGGAAGTATCCCAAGTCTCCGACGTTCACGGGCTTCACGCTCCGCAACGGCAACGCGCGTGCATCGGGGAACTGGAACGAGATGGACGGCGGCGGCGCGGCGGGCGGCACGCTGGTCGATTGCATCATCGAGGACTGCGTGGGTTCCGACGGCGGCGGCACGAGCCAATCGGACACGGTCGGCTGCGTCATCCGCCGCTGCAAGGCCACGGGCTGGGGCGGCGGCGGCGTGGAAGAGGGCACGCACCGCAACACGCTCATCTACGACTGCGAGACCTACGTCTCTGTCATTTACGAAGCCACGCTCTACAACTGCACGGTGGCGGACACGACCGCCGATTCCGGCTACTACGACGTCTGCTACAACAGCTCGACACACAACTGCATTTTCTGGAACAATCTCGTCGAAGGCGCGTGGTCGGACGCGAACGACGAGGAGGACCCGAAGTTCGTGGGGCAGGGCGACTACCGTCCTCGCGCGGGGTCTCCGGCCATCGACTCCGGGGACGCGGATTACGCGGCGGAGGCGGGCGAGAAGGACCTGGCGGGCAACGAGCGCGTGCAGGGGGCGGGCATCGACCGGGGCTGCTACGAGGGGCCGGGGGTGGAGGGGTTCATCGCGACGGCGGCGGTCACGGCCGGCAACGGGAGCGTTTCGCCGGCCTTCGTGCTGGCGGAGGCGGGGGCTTCGGTGACGTTCACGGCGGACACGTCCGTTTACGGGCGGCCGGTCGCGGAGTGGACGGTGAACGGCGAGACGGCGGCGGAAGGCGGCGACACGTTCACGGTCGAAAATCTGGATTCCGACGTGGCGGTGGGGGTGCGCTTCGAGGTTCTCGACTGGTGGGTGGACGGCGCGAACGGGGACGACGGGAATGCGGGGAGCGACGAGACGGTGCCGTTGCAGACGATCGCGAAGGCGCTGGATGCCGCCGCGCCGGGCGAGACGATCTATGTCGTGCCGGGCGTCTATCCGGCCCTCGACACGACCGGGAAAGATTGTCCCGTCAGGATCGCCGCCGCTTCCCTGAGCCGGGAGACGTCGGCGCGGACGGGGGCCAGGATGCTGCTCCCCACCGACCGCATGCCCATCATCGACGCCATGCACCTTGGGCCCGCCGCGATTCTCGGACCCGACCACATCCTCCAGGGGTTCTGCCTCAGGCACGGCGCGAACTGGTCTTTCGACGAAGCGGCCGGGGGCGGGGGGCTGAGGGGCGGGACGGCCCTGGACTGCCTGCTCGAAGAAAACTTCGCCGTTTGCGGGGGCGGGGCGGGTCTCGCGACGTTGTCCCGCTGCATCATCAGGCGTTGCCGCTCGCTGGAAGGCGGCGCCTTGTTCAACTGCCGGGCCTTCGACTCCCTGATCGAGAACAATTTCGCCCACGTCGGCGGCGGCGCGCTCGGGGGCGAACTCCTCAACTGCACCCTTGCCGGGAACCGCGCGCACGTCGGAGGCGGCGCGGCGAGAGGGAACAAATCGTCTTCGTCCTCGTCCATGCTCCAAATCATCGAATGCTGTTCTGTCCGCAATTTGTCCTCCAACGGGAGGCCGGGCTTCCCCGAGGATTTTGAGGAAATGTTTCCGGAACCAAGGCCTCCTTATTTGACGCTGACCAATTGGGCTTTGCCTTTCGCGCCCCGCAGGATGCCCTATGATTTGCCCTCCCCGGGGCACGCTCGTTTCGTGGACCCCATCAATGGCGACTATCGGCAGCGGGCGGGGTCGTCTTTCCTGAGGCCAACGGGGGAAAGGTCGATGCCGAAGGCGGCCGTGCGGAGGGACGCGGACGAACGGGCGTGGGACGTTCGCGGGGAGGGATTCCCGCGCGTGGTGGACGGGGAGATGGACTGGGGAGCCTACGAGGGGGTCGTGGAGGGGTGGGTGGTTTCGGTGCTGGTGGACGGCTGGGGAGGCCGGGTTTCGGAACGGACGCTGGTGGTGCCCGACGGGGGCGAGGCGACGGTGACGGCCTTCGAGGAGTCGCGCGGGTTCGCGGGATGGGTGGTGGACGGGGAGGATGCGGGGACGGCGTTGACGCTGACGCTTTCCAACGTCACGACGGACCACGTGGCCGTGGCCTGCTTCGAGCGGCGGACGACCGAGGTGTCCGGCGGCGGGGCGGCCTTGCAGGAGGCCATCGACGCGGCGGTGGACGGGGACACGCTCGTGGTCGGGCCGGGGACGTATTCGGCCATCGATGCGACGGGGCGCTACCTCGAAATCGTGTCCGCCGAGGGGCCCGAAAAGACATTCATCCGGGGCGAAAAGGGCGCGGATGCGGCATCCTGCAAGCGGGCGGCGACGTTCAGCCCGGCGATGGGCGAGCGGACGTCGCGGCTTTCGGGCTTCACGTTGGGCGGCGGGTACTGCATGGACGACGCGAACGGCGGCGGCGGGGTCTTCGGCGGGGTCCTGGACAACTGCGTGATCGCGGGCAACGAGGCGGCCTTCGGCGGCGGCGCGTCCCAGTCGACGCTGACGCACTGCCGCATCGAGGGAAACACGGCCGGGTTGCTGGGCGGCGGCGCCTACATGTCGGAGCTGGACAACTGCCTCGTCACGGGCAACACGGTGGCCGAAGCGGGGCGGGCGGAGGTCGCGGCGCGTGTGGAAGCGGCGCTCGGGACGGAGCTGCCCGAGGGGTATGCGGGCGGCGGCGGCATCGCCTTTTCGGCGGCCTACCTGTGCACCGTTGCCGGCAACACCGCGGAAAACGCGGACGGGGGCGGCGGTCGCCGGGTGGTGCTCGACAACTGCATCGTCGCCGGGAACTCCGCGACGGGCGAGGGCATGCACCAGGACCTTGGCGAATGCAGCGCGGAACCGCAGTGGTTCTGCTCCACGGAACACGGCTGGGAGTTCTGGGACGGCCCCGTCGGATTCGTGGATGCCGCAACGGACGCACCGTTTGCCGACGCGGCGGGCGGGGACTTCTCGCTCCGGGCCGGGTGGGCGTGCATCGACGGGGCGCACAAGTCGTTCCCGGCGGTCGCGGCGGACACCGATCTGGCGGGCGGGCCGCGGTGGCGCGCGGGGGCGCCGGACATCGGCTGCTTCGAGGCCGGGGCCATCGTGCCGGA
>JAEEGH010020313.1_pt1 | contig 13828 bp, 10 predicted proteins | sample 9134181 | NCBI WGS metagenome assembly JAEEGH01 (sample SAMN16246544, study PRJNA631951) | gut metagenome | biome: gut microbiome; feature: rumen; material: DP-attached | host: Bos | place: Iran: Karaj | collected 2018-10
ACGTGCTCGACCTTGCCAAGCGCGCCGGCTGCTACGACCAGCTGGTCGCCAGCGTCTTCGCCAAAGGCGGCGCCTGGGAACTCTAGTTTACCTGAATTCTCGCCCCTCCCGCGGCTGGAGCCTAAGCTCCAGCGATCGTACGGGGTTCTAGTCGAACATCTCCCAGAAGCCGGGGAAGGATTTGGCGACGCAGGCGGTGTCGTCGATGACCACCGGGGAGGAGGCGCCGAGGGAGGCGATCTTGAGGGCCATGGCCATGCGGTGGTCGCCGCGGGAGGTGAAGGCGCCGCCGCGGAGCATCCTGCCGTTCATCAGACGGGAGGTCAGGGTTTCACCGCAGACGTGAAGGTCGTCGCCGGCAATCCAGGCACGCACGCCCAGGCCGGAAAGCATCTCCAGTATGGCTTCGGCACGGTTGCTCTCTTTGCCCACCAGGCGTCCGGCACCCGAAAGCACGCTCTCGCCGGCGCAGAACGCGGCAAGCACAGACACTATCGGGAAGATGTCCGGGGCATTGTTCAGATCCACCGAAATGGCTTCCAGAGGGGCACGCGACACGCACACGGACTCATCCAGTTCGGATACCACCGCTCCGGCCTCGACCAGTATGTCCGCGATTGTAAGGTCTGCCTGCAGGGAGGATGTGTCCAGCCCCTGGACCTCGGCTTTGCCGAAGAGGGCGCCGGCCACCAGGAAAGGCGCCGCGCTGCTCCAGTCTCCCTCGATATCGAAATCGGCGGCGTGATACTTCTGCCCGCCCTTGATCTTGAAGGTCACCCCCGTGCATCCGCTCCAATCCTGCTCCTCTATCATCTTCGCATCCCCCTCCATCTCGGCGGATATCTTAATGCCGAAGTGCTTCAGCACATCGCAGGTGATGAACATATAGGGGATACTCTTGGGCTCGGTGACTATCAGGGTGGAGGGCTTGTCGAAGAGCGGGAGGGCGGTCAGCAGGCCGGAGATGAGCTGGGATCCGTCCTTGCCGGAAATCTCGGCGACGCCGGGGACGATGCGGCCCTCGACCTTCATGGGGACGGTGTTTTCGCGGACTATCACTCCGAACGAGGCCATTATGTCGCTCACTCCCTTCAGGGGGCGGCGGGAGAGGGTTTTCTCGCCGGTGATGGTGACGGCGCAGTCGTTGATGGTGGCCATCAGGGGAATCATCAGGCGCGTCAGCAGGCCGGATTCGCCGGTGTGCAGGGTTTCGAGGGATGTATGGGCTCCGCCTATGCCGTCGATGGAAATGGTGCTGCCGTCAATGCGGACCTTGGCTCCGAGGGCGCGGGCTGCCGCGAGGGCGGATTCGCTGTCCTCGCAGGGAGAATATCCGCGGAGATGGCTGCGCCCGTCGGCGAGGGCGGCGGCTATGATGGCGCGCTGGGCAAAGCTCTTGGACGCGGGCATCTGCAGGGTGTTGCGGAAGAATCCCTTCCAGGGGCCGTACACCTCCCGGTGCATGGTGACGAAGTCGATCTGCCCGGGGGCGGTGGTATCGCCCTCGTCCAGGGCGGCGTAGCTGAAGGGGGCGCCGGCCTTGAGGCAGGCGATGCGGGAGGATCGGCCGGCATCGCCCATTGCGAAGGCCAGCAGGCCGCGGCCATCCGCGACGGGCAAAGGGCGCGACTGTGTCCCACAAGGGGCGCCCAGTTCGCGCATTGCCCGTCCGTTAGGCCCACCCACACCGTACAACGCCATGACCCGCGCGGCATCTGATTCCGTATGGGCGGTAACAACGACCTTGGCGATATCGGCGCCATAGCGGTAGCAGCGGTCGCGGACCTGCTTGAGATATTCCAGGTCCGGGGTGCCGGAGAAGTCGTGGAAAGAACGGATGATCTCGGTACCGCACTCTTCGCAGACCGAACGGAAACGCTTGCTGAACGCCACGTCCGCCTCGATTTCCAGGTCCGCGAAACGCGCTCCGGCGCGGATGGCCACGCCCAGGCGCCTCTCCGCCTCCTTGGCTCCCACCTCCGAAATGCGGCAGGTAGCTATCAGGGGCGTATCGGTATTCGCGAAAAGGTCTTCGATTTCGTCGTCGCTCAGTTGGCAGCGGTCCAGGCGGATCTCTGCCATTTCCACCCACGGATCATCCAGGATGGCAAGTATTTCCTCGTAGGATCTATGCTGTATGCAGGTGCAGATCATATCTTTACAATTTCGCTGCAAAGATAGCAATTTAATACCGGAAACAGATATCGAAATCCGCCCCTCCAGCACCGATGCGGAAGGTATGCACTTCGCGGGCGGAAGGTTTCACCGCCACCACGTCGATGCAGAGGTTGTCCTGGTATTTGAAGAAGGCGTGGGTCTGCCCGGGAAGCATAAGGTCGGGCACCACCCAGCCATATCCCTGGGAGATGAAATAGTTCACCCCATTGTACTCGGTATAGTAATTCGCGTGGGTATCCCCGCAAATCATACCGGCCAGCGACCCCCCGCGCGCCTTGAACGCCGACAGTATCCCCATCAGCTTTTCATTGAGGCCGAGGCTGTGCTGGCTGGCGTTGCCTATGGTCCAGCGCCCCATAGGATGAGGCATATAGTGGGCCGTGACTATCACGGTCATATCGTCCGGGGTCGCATCCAGCACGCCCTGCAGCCAGTCGAGCTGGGCTTCGTCGAAGATGTAGTAGCATCCCCCCTGCGTACCGGTCCCCTGACTGTTCAGGAAGATTATGCGGAAATTTTTCGCGGGGATGTCGTAGTAGCCGTAGGTCTTGCCGGGGGTCAGGTGGAGATTCCCTCCCGCGCGCTCCTCCCAGGGCTTCTGGAAGTAGTCGGTCAGAAACTGTTCGGACAGATAGCGCCCGCCGCCGGCGTCCCAGTCGTGGTTGCCGGGGGCGTAGATCCACACACCGTCATATTTATCCATCTCGGAACGGACGTTGCGCAGGATTTCCCGGGCGTAGAGGCTGTCCACGGTGGCGGGATAGGCATTCAGGCCTATGTCGCCGAGGTTGGCCATGAAGTCGGCCCCGAAAGCCTTGGCCGCAACCGCGGCGTATCCTATATGCTTGTAGGAGAAACGCCCGGCGGTGTGGATGTCGGTCAGTATAGGATATACTATGGTTTCGTCATCCCCCTTCCACTCCTTGTAGCGGGCCAGGGCCTTCTTCACCTGGGGCCTGACGAAGCGCCGGCGGGAGGTGATGCGGTCTTCCTTGGCCATAAGGTCCCCGCGGAACTCGCGCTCCGGGATGCTGGGGGTGGAGTACTTGAACACCATCGACTGCCCCTTGTCGTAGTCGAAGTAGTCTATCCGCAGGCTGTGGCGGCCCTTGGACAGAGTCTTCGAGGCCTTTTTCTCGATGGCGCCGTGGGCGCCGTCGTTCACTATCAGCAGCTCCCCGTCCACATACAGGCGGCTGCCGTCGTCGGTAGTGAGGGTGAAGAGGTATTCCTCCTCGGTCTTTACGGAAAGATAGCTCTCGAACTGAGCGCAGAAATGGTTCCTGGTTTCGTCCAGGTCTTCCAGGTCAAAATTGTCGGTCTGCCCGCACAGGTCCGGTCCGCCGAGGGCGGAGAAATCCGGAAGATACCTTTCGGGCCAGTTGTACCATACTTTGTAGCCCACCTCGGGCACCTTGGTACAAGCCGCAAGCAGCAGTGTCGCTGCCAGGGCGGTCAATAGTTTTCTCATGTTATTCCTTGATGGTTTTTCCACTCTTGGGGAGTAAGGCCGGTGCGGGCCTTGAAAGTGCGGAAGAAGGTCTGCTCGTTGGCAAAACCTGCTTCGTCGCCTATATCGGAAAGGCGTACCCCCTTGCGCTCCAGCATCAGTTTCTGGGCATAGCGCACGCGGTAGTCCGCCACGAATTCAGGGAAGGTGCATCCGTGCTGGGTGTTGATGGCGGCGGATACATAGGTCACGTTCGTGCCCAGGGCTACCGCCACATCCGTCTTGGTAAGGCCCTTCTTGGTGAAGATCTTCTCGTTCTCCATCAGCGCTATTATGCGGGCCATCAACGCGGGGCTGGCCTGGGCCTGGGTGACTTCTTCCGGCTTCTTGCGGAGTATGAAGAAGAGGGCCACGGCGACCAGCATACCTATCAGCAGTATCATCAGCACACGGCCGCGCGTCACCTCGGCAAGCTCTCCAGTGTGGAGTATCATCGCCGTGGCGACGGGGGCGAAGTTGTTCCCCGCAAGGAAGTTGCCTCCCTCCGCAATGGTGCCGCCGAGCAGGGCGATACGCCCTCCGGGCATAAGCACGAGGTTGGGGTCGGGGATGGTTTTCTCCTCTGAAATATCCGCATAGAAAAGGGTCAAGGGAGCCTTGCCGCCCTCGAAGGTGGGGTCGTAGTCGATCCTGACGGCATAGAACACGCCCGTGCTGTCCATTGCGGGGGCATAGGCCTGGCGGGCGGGTCTGTCCACCAGCAATCTGTTCGCATACTGGAGCTTTGCGCCCATCATACCCTCGGTGGGCAGGGGGAATTCGGTCTCAAGTTCGGAGAAAGACTCCCCGGAAACCTTGAGTATCCCGGGATGGCCGTCTTCGCGGGAGCAGGCCAGCAGCAGATAGGCGTACTCCCCTATGGCGTCGTTGGAGTAGGAAGAACTCGCCTGCTGGGACAGCGGGACCCACTTGTCGAGGACGCTGTCGCGGAAGGGTTCTCCGTTCATACGGTCCACTATCCCCTCCAGATTCTGCCCGCGGTTGCCGACGCCGGAAAAGATTATGGCGTTGTCGGGGCCGCTCCTGAATATGTAGGGCCCGGTACGCGGCTCGGCTGCGGATTTGAGATGGGTGAATCCCTTGCCGGGAGTCCAGATCTCGATGTCGTCGTCGGCATACCAGTTGCCGGATACCAGGACCTGCCCGTCGGGCAGAAGCGCGGCGGACGAGAAGGCCCTCTTGCGGTCCATTATGCAGAGGGGGATGAAGCTGTGGGAGAAAGGATCGTAGCGCTCGACCCCCCAGCTCTGGCCTATCCCGAAGGATTCGGAACAGCCGCCGCCCAGCATCACGGTGCCATCTTCCAGTATGGCGGCCATAGCGCCATCGTGCGTGTAGGTCATCTGCATCGTATGCCAGGCGCCGTCCCTGAAGTACTCGGCGGTGGAGGTGGGGACGAAGCCCTCGGTGTGCCCGCCGAAGACGGTGAGTTCGTCGTTCAGCAGCATTGCACGATGCGACGTCCTGGCGGTGTTAAGAGCCGGCAGGTGCTCGATGGACATCTTATATGCGGAGATGTTGCCGATGCTGGTCGAATACTGCTCGCCCGTTTTGCCGGAGGAGCAGGCCACCATCAGTAACGCCGTGAGTATCAACAAAATCTTGTGCACCCACAAATATAACAATTATTTGTCTTACTTGCGGGCTTATTTGGAAGACTGCCGGACCAAACGGCCGGAGGCACTCTCCAGGCTCTCGGAGGGCTCGATGATATTGTAGTCCTTCCAGAAGTCGGGATCGAGGAAGAGAGGGGCCTGGTCCACCAGTACGTCGTTGGAGCGGAACTGCCCGGCGCGCGGTATCTGCACGGCCGGTTCTATCTTGTCGGTGACCACGAGTTCGCTGACGGCAGTGTAGGCCGTGGCCAGCAGGCGCCTCTTCCAGTCGCAGTTGAAGGCCATCTGCGAACGGAAATAATCCAGCCTCATCCGTCCGTCCTCGCCGGGGCCATAGGAGGCCACTATGGAGAGTTCCTTGGGGGTGAAGCGCAGCCCGGCGGGCCGGCGGAGCAGCATCATCCGGGTGGCCTTGACGGGATCGGACATATCCAGCGACAGCTCCACGCGCCGGAATGCCAGGCTCTCCCTGTCGATGTAGATGCGCCCGCGGTATAGAGGATAGTCGGCGCGGACGGCCGGTTCCACCGAAATCACGAAATTCAGCCGATCGCCTATGTAGGCCGGGGATTCCATCTTGAAGGTATACAGTTCGAGGTCGGTGGGATTGAAGATGATGTCGGGATTCTTCACCACGTCTAGGGTGGTGGCGGTGTTGGGGCCGCCGACCATCACCACGCTGAGGGTGTCGCGTCGGCGCTGGCTCACGATGATGCGGCTTTTCTCCAGGGCGGTCCTGTCCCCGGAGATGCTGCGCCAGGCGTAGGAGTGTTTGTACATCCTGGCGACTGCCTCATTGACGGCTATGTAGCGCTGGCGCTTGCGTATGGTCTCGCGGTAAAAGCAGCGCAGCAGTTCATCCCGGTCAGGATAGTTCTCTTTTATCTTGTCAACCGCTGCCCGCACTATCCGGTCCGGATCACCGCTGATGATGGAGGCTTCCTGCAGGGGATAGGCCATAGGAGGGAGAAGCACCTTCATCCCTTCTTCGGCATCGAGGGTGAGGCTGCGGTAGCCGAGATGGGTGAAGCCGAGCTTGCTTATGGGAGAGTCGGACTTTATTACGAAAGTGCCGTCTTCGTTGGTGACCGTGGCTATGCCCCGGTCCGGGATATAGACGCTCGCGGCGGCCACGGGGCGGCGGCTCTGCGCATCGACTACCGAGCCCCTTACCGAGTATTCCAGTGATTGTGGCTGCAGCATCAGCGCTGAAAGCAGCAAAGTGATGATTGACAGCATGATTACTAGTTTTGGTCCGTGGTTTTTACTACAAAAATTGTGCTGACGGCCGCTTTTTGATATATTTGCGTGCAAGTTTCGCGGAGTTCCCGGATTATATCTGCAAAACGAAATGAAAATGAAAAAGATTCTCTGTGCAATCGCTTTGCTTGCAGGCCTCAGTTCCTGCAATGGTTTATTGAATACCGATCCGCCCATCGTAGACTGGGCGCCGGTGGTTGTCTATATTGACGCGGTGGATACCCAAGGCAATTCCATCATCACGGACGGAATGCCGGGGGTGTCCCTGACCTTCCAGGGCAAGACCTACGAGGCCAAGACGGAAAAACAGGCCTGGGAGGATGCCCACGCACAAACCAAAGCTTATCTGGCCAGGATGTACGGCCTGTTTACCCGGAAATATGAAGACGAGGACGGCGACAGCCGCTACTTCCTTGTTTTCGGCGAGATCGACGGCGCGGCAGATATGGACGAAGACATAGTGCTGCACTGGCCCAATGGCGGAGTGGACACTATCCACTACCACTGCTCCGACCATCAGGAGAGTCCTGTAATCAGATGTAAAAGGTCTTGGAAACTGAACGGAGAAGAGCACGAAGGCCCCGTCTTCAAGTTCACCTTCACTGAATAGACGGCTATTCTCCCTCCCCCTCCTTGAGGGGTTCCATATGGACTATAATATGGGCATCTGAACCGAAGCGGGCGCGAAAGTTCCGTTCCACCTCCGTGGCAATGGCATGCGCCTGCTTCAGTGTCATTTCCCCGTCCAGCCGGATGTGCACTTCGGCAGCGATGTGCTTGCCTATGCGGCGGGTGCGCAGCTGGTGAGGATCCTCCACGCCCGGGACACGCCCTATGACATCCAGCATCTCGTTTTCTGTTTCTGCAGGGAGGGATTTGTCGGTAAGCTCTCCGAAGCTCGGTCCCAGCAGGTCCCAGGCGACCTTCACCAGCATAGCGCCTACCACTATGGCGGCCAAGGGGTCGAGCACCGTCCATCTGTCTCCCAGAAGTATGGCCCCGCCTATACCTATAGCAGCGCCTATCGAAGAGAGGGCGTCGGAGCGGTGGTGCCAGGCGTTGGCGGTCAGCGCCGTGGAGTCGAGATGCCGGCCTTTGATGCGGGTGTATTGATAGAGGGCTTCTTTGACGACTATGGAGATAAGGGCCGCCCAGAGTGCAAGCATTCCGGGTTTTTCGAGCTCTGCGCCCTGCAGCCACAGGGCCAGTTTCTCTGCTCCGTTCACCACTATTCCTATTGCGGCGGCCACCAGGGCGAGGCCTATCAGCAGGGTAGCGAGCGTCTCGTATTTCCCGTGGCCGTAGTCGTGGTCTTCGTCCTGAGGCTGGGCACTGATCCGCACGAACACCATCACGACGACGTCCGTCACGAAATCGGATACCGAATGCACCGCATCGGAAACCATAGCGGCGCTATGTCCCACTACGCCCGCCACCAGCTTAAGCACCACCAGCAGCAGGTTCAGGACGCTTCCCACGAAGGTTACGCGCATTATTTGACGCTCGCGTTCCATTTATTGGCGTAAATATAGCTTTATTCCGTCAAGCTTGTCCCATTCACCGCGGGTGAAGTCGGGCATAATGACCGGCTTGGAGCCGTGGTTGATGGAAACTTCCGTGAGTTCCACCAGCGAACTCCACTCCGCCGCATCATAGACATCTTCGTCGAGCGGCAGACCGTTGTGGAGGCAGTAGATCAGGCGGTAGTCCATTATGAAATCCATTCCGCCGTGACCGCCGACCTTGCGGGCAAGGTCCTCTATCTCCCGGGCTATGGGGTGCTTGAATACGGCGAGCAGCGAATCCCTCTTTGCGTCGCTCATATACTTCTCGGCATCGAGGTCGTCCGAAGAGAGTATCTCAGCGGCATCGCTCCCGAGGGCGAGGCCCGGGGAGGGGTATTTGTTGGCATAGCCCTTCGTCCCGACAATCTGATACATCCTGTTGTAGGGGCGGGGGGTCACGACATCGTGCTCTACGAGGATAGTCTTGCCGTTATGGGTACGGATCATGGTCGAAGTCATGTCACCGTTTTCATATTTCACGGCACCCTTACCGTAGCGTTCGTCAGCCTTGGTCTGGCCGGCGAAGGCCCCGGTATCCATCGACACCAGTTCCTCCATCCTGTCGCCCCTGTGGATGCCGAGCACCTGGCAGACGGGGCCGATGCCGTGGGTAGGATACACGTCACCGTGGTGATCCTTGTTGTAGGTCATACGCCAGTCGCCCTGATAATTGTCCCACCAGGGGTCGAGGTTGTGGTGATAGGAGCCCTCTACGTGGACCACGTCCCCGAAGAGCCCCTGCTGAGCCATATTAAGGCAGGTCAGTTCGAAAAAGTCGTAGCAGCAGTTCTCCAGCATTATGCAATGCTTGCGGGTCCTCTCGGAAGTGTTCACCAGGGCCCAGCACTCTTCGATGCTGGTCGCAGCCGGCACCTCAACCGCAACGTGCTTGCCGTGCTCCATGGCATAGACGGCCATAGTGGTGTGCATCTGCCAGGGAACGGACAGATAAACGAGATCGACATCGTCAAGCTCGCAAAGCTCCTTCCATCCCTCCTCTCCGGAGAACTCGTGGATGGCCCTGGGAGCGCCCCTTTTCACCAGGCTACGTTGGGCGCGCTCAATCCTTTCGGGCAGTAGGTCACACAGTGCCACCACGGATGCGTGCTCGATATAGGCCATCCTCTTGGGAACGTCCTTACCCCTGTCGCCAAGGCCGATGATGCCGACGCGGACCGTTTCGATGGGGTCGCAGGCGAAGCCCAGCATACTTTGCTGCCCGGCCGGTCTCGGCGGAGTATTGTAAACGATCTTGCCGTCCCGGATTTTGTAGCCGTAATCACTTGTGCAGGCACTGGCGACTAATACGAGTGCCACGAAAAGGAATAATTTCTTTATCATACTTTAAGGAAAATTTTATTCTTATACATCAGGGCCAGAATGGCGAGCAGGATGGACGCATTGGCGAAAGCGATGATTACCGGGTAGCAGGCAAGAGCGCTGAAACCGTGAAGCAAGGACTCCGATACGGAAGAGAAGTTCACGACCTCGCCTATGCAGTAGGCCGTGATGGCATTCATCCCGTATATCTTAAGCCAGCCGGCAGCTTTGTGCCACCCCCGCACATCTACCAGATAATAGCTGAGCGCCGCCAGGAGGAAACATATTCCGCCCGAATACAGGGTCATGCTGGAAGACCATATCTTCTTGACGATAGGGAATATGGGAGATATGGCCAGGCCTGCGGCGACAAGGGCCGCACCCGTCAGCGCAAGCAGCAGGGCGCGTTTCGGCCGGGAGTGCTTCCCGCTCCTTAGCATCTGCCCCGCGAAGCAGCCCAGCAGCACGGTGACCGCGAAGTTCAGGCTGGAGAGTATCCAGGTATATTGATATCCCGTACGGAAGCGCCAGCTGCCGTCTTCGAGGAACTTGACGCCGTCCCGGTGCACGCCGAGGACGGCCTTATCTACCGTCATAGCTATGTTGTCCTGAGGGTCGAGGTTCATCCCGGTACAGGCGAAGGCGGCCCAGTAGGCCGCGAAGAGGAGTACGGTGACGACGACCTGCCATCCGGGCTTGCAATGCACGAAGAGCAGCGCGGCCACTACATAGCCCACGGCGATGGACTGGAGGGTGTTGGCATAGGGATGGAACATCTTCCAGCTGAAGTCCAGCAGGTTCCCCTGTACTATCCATCCAAGGAGGAAGAGTAGGCAGAAGCGCTTCAATATCTTTCGGTAGAAGATCCCGTCCGGCCGGGCGAGAGTCTTGTACTTGGCCATCGAGAAGGGGATGGTGATGCCGGACATGAAAAGGAAGAGCGGCATAATGATATCCCACAGCACGAATCCCTCCCAAGCGCTATGCTGCAACTGGGTGGAGAGCCAGGCGGTGCCGTCAGGAAACACTTCGCAAAAAGCCCTGAGGACAGGCCCCAGGAACAAAAGCAGGAACATATCCGCTCCGCGGAGTAAATCCAATGATAATAATCGTTCTTTCATCCTGAAAATGAGGTGTGAATATACGGATTTTCCGCGTTTTATCAAAGCATTTTCCTCTTGCAACAGAAGATCCTGTTTCGTAACTTCGCAGAAAACGAGAGTCATATGAGCCAGAAAGAAGCGCTCCAACTATTTGGAGACAAAACAATAAGAACCGCCTGGAGCGAAGATGATGAGAAGTGGTACTTCTCTATTATTGATGTGGTTTACGTACTTACAGATAGTGTAGACGCTTCTGCGTATTGGAGAAAACTAAAAGAGCGGCTACTCAAAGAGGGGAACGAAACCGTGACAACTTGTCACACTTTCAAAATGAAAGCTGCTGACGGTAAAATGCGTCAAACAGATGTTGCCGATCAAGAACAATTATTCAGATTGATACAATCTATCCCTTCACCTAAGGCAGAACCTTTCAAACAGTGGATGGCTAAGGTTGCCAGCGAGCGGATTGACGAGATGCAAGACCCAGAAAAAGCTATCGACAGGGGTTATGAGTATTATCGCCGTCTCGGTTATTCGGAAGCGTGGATTAACGAGCGCATGAAGGGCAAGGATGCACGCAAGGCCCTCACTGACGAATGGCAGAGAACAGGTGTCTCTGGCCAGCAGTACGCCACGCTTACAGATATCATCACCCAAGAATGGTCTGGAATGACCACTCGTCAATACAAGCGTTTCAAAGGATTGAAAAAGGAGAATCTCCGGGACCATATGACAAGAACGGAGAGCGCCCTAAACACACTTGCAGAAGTGGCTGCGACTGAGCTCTCCCAAAAAGTTGACCCAAAAGGATTCATAGCACAAAAATCCGTCGCCAAGCGAGGTGGTAAAGTTGCAGCCACAGCCCGCAAAGAACTAGAGAAACAACTGGGACAAAGCGTTGTCACTCGCAAGAATGCCAAAGCGTTATATAGCCCGGATTCCCCTAAAGAGATAGAGGATCAGTAAAAGAACGTCTGGAGCATAACCATGAAACGTCCGATTAATTCGGACACTTGACAATTGCGTCAGTTGTCCGAAACTATCGGACAACTAAAATGAGATAAAAAGGATGCTTTTGACCATTATTGCCTTTATGACGGCAATAGTTGCTTGGGGCCAGTATAACACGGTCCTATGATAAGTGATTATTAATCTGTATATTTGCAACAAAACAGAAGATAATGCTCGGTTCCAGATCAGTTATTCTAACGTTCTTTGTGGCGATTGTTTCAGCATGTGCGCCAAAGGAAGAAAAGGAGCCGGAAGAGATAGGGCCGATCGCCATCACCTTAAATAATCATGAGTTAACATTGGCAAGGGGATCGAGCGAAGCCCTGACATATTCTTTCTTCCCAGAACATTCAGTCGAACAGCCTGTTTCTTGGCATAGTTCAGATACAAGCATTGTGAAGGTCGCGGATGGGATAGTGTATGGAATCAACAAAGGGCAGGCTGAGGTTTTTGTTGAATCCGGAAAACTGTCAGACGGCTGCGTGGTTACTGTTGTGGTCAATCCATCCGAAATCATTTTAAACACAGATTCCCTGGCTCTGTTTTTAGGGGCAATGACGACTATCGAGGCCACGGTTCTTCCTCTTGATGTGAATGATACTACTGTAGTCTGGACATCTTCAGATAGCCAAGTCGTTTCTGTTGACGAATCCGGCGTTATCAGGGCTTTGAGCGACGGCAAAGCAATGATAACGGCGACTTGCGGAGAAGTATCTTCCTCCTGCAGTGTCACGGCCTGCTCTCCATTATCATTGGAGGCGCGGGAAAATGGCATAATCACAATCAACAATCCATTAAGAAGGACCTATAGCTATAGCATCAATGGTGCACAGCATACAAGCCGCGATAGTACATTAATCGAAATCAAGGTTGTTTCCGGAGATGTGGTTGCGTTATTTGGCAGCGCAAACTCACCCGCTACTGACGCTGTCAAACACACAAGTATTCAGTGTTCGTCGCCATGCTACATTTTTGGCAATGTCATGAGCCTGTATCATCCGGACAGCCTGATAGGTGCCGAAGAAATCTATGAGCCGTTCGCTTTTTATGGATTATTCAAAAACAATTCAAATATATATAACCATCCTGAAAAGGATTTGGTGCTATCGGCAATAGTGATGAAATCCTATTGTTATGCCTGGATGTTTTATGGTTGCACTGGTTTGACGTCTGCTCCGGAATTACCCGCAACCAGTCTGGCAGACCACTGTTATATAGAGATGTTTGAGCGATGCACCGCCCTTGAAGAAGCCCCAGAATTACCCGCGGTAGATTTAGCAGAATACTGTTATTCATACATGTTCTCATATTGCAGCGCACTGAAATCACCCCCGGTACTTCATGCTGTGAATCTCGAGAAGAACTGTTGCTCTCATATGTTCCAGTGGTGCACCAGTTTGTCGTCCTCTCCAGCTCTTACGGCAACAAAGATGAAGCAGGCCTGCTATCAATGCATGTTCGAATCTTGTACTTCATTAACATCAGCCCCGGAACTGCCGGCCAAGGTGTTGGCTCGAAGTTGTTATAATTCAATGTTCTACGCGTGTACAAGCTTGAAAGACGCTCCTGCTTTGCCAGCCACCAGTCTCGCCCCTGGTTGCTATGCCGATATGTTTGCAGAATGCACCGGGCTAACAACAGCTCCTGCCCTCCCCGCTACCACATTAGCGGAATCCTGCTATGCGGCCATGTTTAGATACTGTATCAATTTGACCACAGCTCCTGTTCTCCCTGCTAAAGAACTGAAACCATCTTGTTATTATAATATGTTTCGTTCCTGCGAACGATTGAATTATATCAAGGCGTTGTTCACGACCAATCCGAGCTTTGACACCACCGGTTTCTGGGTTGAAGGAGTATCATCTTCCGGCACATTTGTAATGAACAAAGCGGCCTCGTGGGATGTTCGTGGTGTTAACGGAATTCCTGTCGGTTGGGATGTCAATACGGCAACTGAATAAATTTGTGCATAGCCTTCTAGAGGGATGTTCCCAGCAACTTGCTGATACGCAATATGTGGGGAAGGCAGTCGAAGACAGGGCACGAAAAAAGGCGTCGCGGAAAAGCGATGCCTTTTTTTCGTGCCCAGAGCGGGAATCGAACCCGCACGTCTTTAAGGGACACTGGATTTTGAGTCCAGCGCGTCTACCAATTCCGCCATCCGGGCTGGGGTGCGGCCGGCTGAGTGCCGTGGCTCGCGTTTGGAGAGGCAAAGGTAAGAAAAAATTTCGTAACTTGCAGAGGATCTGAAAGAACTGGCAGCTG
>JAEEGH010020315.1_pt1 | contig 13826 bp, 6 predicted proteins | sample 9134181 | NCBI WGS metagenome assembly JAEEGH01 (sample SAMN16246544, study PRJNA631951) | gut metagenome | biome: gut microbiome; feature: rumen; material: DP-attached | host: Bos | place: Iran: Karaj | collected 2018-10
ATTTCATAAAATACGTTTTTATCGGCGGGAAGCCGTTGAATGCTACCGACGCATAAGTAGAAGTATATGCACCAGTTGTCAGCCAGTAGAGCTTGTCGCCTTCCTTCAAAGAAACCGGCAGCTTATATTTGGCATCTTCGTACATAATATCCATACTGTCGCAGGTAGGACCGGCAAGAATTACAATTCCTTCTTTCTCACCTGTATTGTCTTTTCCTGTTACTACCGGATACTTAATAGATTCGTCCAGCGTTTCAATCAGCCCGTTAAACTTTCCTGCATCTACATAAACCCAGCGGGCAAGTGCAGTGTTGTTTTTGCGGGATGTCAAAATTACTTCAGAAGTCAAAATACCGCTGTCACCAACCAAAGAACGTCCTGGTTCAAGAATAATTTCTGGAATATCATCCCCAAAGTCTTCCTGAATATAGCGGGTAATTTCAGAAGCATATTCGCTCAGGCTGTTTGTAGGTTCAATATAATTTGCAGGGAAACCACCACCCATGTTAATCATAGAAAGGCGGATGCCCTCTTCTTCTTCAAGAGAAGTAAAAAGATACTTTACTTTGGCGATGGCATCGTTCCACTGACCAATATCGCGCTGCTGACTACCAACATGGAAACTGATTCCATAAGGAGTAAGTCCCAGGTCGCGGGCCAAAACAAGCAGGTCGTAAGCCATATCAGGATGGCAGCCAAATTTGCGTGAAAGTGGCCAATCGGCACTTACAGAATTTTCTACAAGAATACGAACATAAATGCGTGAACCAGGGGCATTTTCTGCAATGTTCTTCAAATCATCCTTGCTGTCTGTTGCAAACATGCGGACACCTTTGTCGTAAAAATACTTAATGTCCTTTGCCTTTTTGATTGTGTTTCCGTAAGAAAGTCTGTCTGGAGAAACATTGAACTTAGAAATAATATCAAGCTCATAACGTGATGCAATGTCGAAGCATGAACCCATTTCTGCAAGCATTTCCAAAACTGGCTCACCTGGATTAGACTTCATTGCATAGTAAATGCGGGCATAAGGGAAAGAATCTCTAAGCCTGATAAAATTTTGTTTGATTGTATTCAGATTGATTACAATGTTAGGAGTTTCCAAATCTTTGGAAAAGTCAAGAAAACGCTGCCAGTCCTTATCGCTGACATAGTCTTTTCGATTATACATTACATACATCCATAATGTTTAATACCGGTCAAACCCGTCACGCTGCCATAGGAACCCTAGTTATTTTCAACGTTCCGTGCATAATAACAAAAATACCCCCGCTATGCAAGAAAATTCGTAAAAATGATAAAAAAAAGGGCCCCCAGAGGAGCCCTTTTCACGAAAAATTAGCTGATTTAACGAACACCCTTATCGTAAGGAATACCTTCCGCCTTAGGAGCACGCGACTGCTTAGAAGTAAAGGCAAGAACCACCAGCGAAATGATGTATGGCAGCATTTTGTAAACATCGCCCGGAACCAGGTGAATCAATACGTCAAATGCGGAATATGTGTCGGCAACGGCACGGAAAGCGCCGAACAGAAGGGCACTGGCCGCAATGCGCAATGGGTTCCACTGTCCAAAAATCATAACTGCGAGTGCAAGGAAGCCCGCACCAGCAACACCGTACATAAAATCCCACTGACTGTTTGCAGCAGAAATGTAGATGATTCCACCAATACCGCCACAGAAGCCGGAAATCAACACGCCGGCATAGCGCATTTTGTAAACGTTAATACCAAGGCTGTCGGCAGCCTGTGGATGTTCACCACAAGCCATAAGACGCAGACCAAAACGTGTCTTTTTCAGAACAATATAAGCAGCAACTACAAGAATCACTGTCAGAATCATGTAGATGTTAAAATCACCAATTAAGAAAACCTTACGATTTGTAATGTATTCCAAAATTGCAGAAGGATTTGTACCAGCCGAACGCGCATTATTGAAAGACTTTACAATTACAACGGCAGCTGCAGTTGCAAGCATATTCATTGCAGTACCAACCAGTGTCTGATCAGCCTTAAAGTTTATAGCCGCAACCGCAAGGAAGAGGGAATAAATCATGCCGAAAATAACGCTGGCAAGAATTGTAAGCAGGATAATCACAATAGCCGGAGTTCCCACAGGAAGTGAATAAAGCACAAATGCACCACCAAGGGCACCCATAACCATAATTCCTTCAAGACCCAGGTTGATTACACCACTGCGTTCACTGAACATTCCGCCAAAAGCAACAAAAATTAAAACTGTTGCATAAATCAAAGTATATTGAATCAGTAACATAATCGCCCCCTACTTCTTCTTTCGCTCAATCAGTTTGGTAATCTGTGTTTTGAACAGGAACATGAAGGCACAAGAATAAATGATAATCGAAGAAATTAAATCTGCAATCTGAGGATTAAAATACTTTGTATCAATAAAACTTCCGCCCTGTGTAATGTGCTGAATAAAGTATCCAGAGAAAATTACACCAATTGGATTCAGTTCTCCAAGGAAGGCAACCGCAATTCCGTTAAAGCCCATAGCAGGCACGGTAGAACTTGTCTTCCAAGGCTGAATATCAGTCAGATAGAAAAGTGCCGCACCCAGACCAGCGAGCGCTCCAGAAACAGCCATTGTGAGAATCAGATTTTTCTTATCCTTCATGCCGGCATATTTTGCAGCGTTTTTGTTCAATCCGGTTGCACGAAGTTCATAACCAAGCACTGTCTTTTTAAGAACAATGTTGATTATAATCGCAACAATGATTGTCAAAGGAATGGCGATTGAAACATATTCGTTATCGTGGAAAAGGTGTCCTAAACCTAAAGTTGGCAAAAGTGACTTTGGAGAAGTTGCCGCAATCGAAAATGTTTCTGACTTTCCAACGTTCATTACCACTTCGTTCTGCATTAAAACGTTTACGATGTAAAGTGAAATCCAGTTGAGCATAATGCCGGCAATTACTTCGTTTACATTGCAGAATGCCTTAAGTAAACCTGCAAGAGATGCCCATAAAGCAGCGCAAATAACAGCTGCCAGCAGACAAAGCCACCAAGGCCAGTGCCAGGCAAGAGCTGTCCACAAAGAAATGCCGATTCCAATACAATACTGGCCGGCAACTCCAATGTTGAACATACCAGATTTATATGCAAAGAGCACCGCAATTCCACACAAAATAAGGGGAACTGCTTTTACCAGTGTCTGTCCAAGGTAGTAAAGCTTTTTACCATTGTTTCTATAGTAAAAAAAGTTCTTAAGAATAACGCTTATTGCTTTTGGAGCATGTTCTGCGTTAATAATCAAAAGGATTATAAATCCTACAATGATACCCACAAGGGCACAAATTACGGCAGAAATAATAGACTTAAAAGATTCAGATGCTATAGCTGCCTTGAATTTATTTGTTTTAATTGTTTCTCCGCTCATTATGCATCCTCCCCGGCAGTCTGTGCGCGTTTGGCACCAGCCATGTAGAGTCCAAGTTCTTCTGGAGTAGTCTTCTTAGGGTCAAATTCACCAACAATTTCGCCCTCGTACATTACCAGAATTCTGTCACTCAGATTCATTACTTCTTCAAGCTCGTAAGAAACAAGAAGAACAGCCTTTCCTTCGTCACGGTCGGCAATAATAGCCTTATGCAGATATTCGATTGCACCAACATCCAGACCACGGGTTGGCTGAACGGCAATCAAAAGTTTGTGCTCTTTATTAAGCTCGCGACCTACAATTGCCTTCTGCTGGTTTCCACCAGACATAGCGCGCACAATTGTCTTATTTCCCTGACCGCTTCGCACATCGTATTTATCAATTAATTTCTGGGAATATTCAGATACGTTCTTGTTCTTTATAAACTGCAGGTGCTGGAATTCCGGCTCCCAATAACGCTGAAGAACCATATTCTGTTCCAGTGTGTAATCCAAAACAAGCCCGTGCTTGTGTCGGTCTTCTGGAATATGACTCATGCCAGCCTTACTCTTATTGCGAATAGAAGCCTTAGTGATGTCCTGGTCACCCAAAAGGATTTTTGTTTCAGGATTATGAACAAGGTTTTCCAAACCGGTAAGACCCTGAATAAATTCAGACTGACCGTTACCATCAATTCCGGCAATACAAACAATTTCGCCGGAGCGAACCTGAAGGGAAACGTCATGAACGGCAAGCTTTTTGTGCAGGCGGCTTTCTACATTCATGTGCTGAATATCAAGAACCACGTTGCCGACCTGGGCAGGAGCCTTGTCTACAGTAAACTGTACATCGCGGCCAACCATCATGCGGCTAAGCTCTTCTTTGGAAGTGTTTGCAATATCAACAGTACCAATATAACGTCCCTTACACAAAACCGAACAGCGGTCTGAAACTTCCATAATTTCATTTAACTTGTGAGTGATGAACAAAATAGACTTACCTTCAGCAGCCAGATTTTTCATAATCTGCATAAGCTCTTTAATTTCCTGAGGAGTAAGAACTGCAGTTGGCTCATCAAAAATAAGGATTTCGTTATCGCGGTAGAGCATTTTTAAGATTTCTACACGCTGCTGCATTCCCACAGTGATGTCTTCAATCTTTGCATCAGGGTCTACAGCAAGGCCGTATTTTTTACTCAAACTAACGATTTTTTCGCGTGCAGATTTGCGGTCTACAAAACCTTTCTTTACAGTTTCGCTACCGAGAATAATGTTATCCAAAACTGTAAATACTTCTACCAGTTTAAAATGCTGATGAACCATTCCAATTCCCAATGCAGTTGCATCATTAGGATTCCTGATTTCCACTTTCTTTCCGTTCTTGTGGATTTCGCCTTCTTCCGGCTGATAAAGTCCAAAAAGGACACTCATAAGCGTAGATTTTCCCGCTCCATTTTCACCAAGCAGGGCATGAATTTCGCCCTTTTTAAGCTGAAGCGTAATGTTATCGTTCGCTATGATTCCAGGGAAACGCTTTGTAATATTCAGCATTTCGATGATATATTCTTCGCTCATAACGAGAATTATATATTAAAAACGGGTCTTTTTAAACAAAAAAAGCGCGAACTCCCAAAAAGGAAGCTCGCGCCTCTTAGAATCGGCAAGCACAGCCGAAAAGGCTACTTTATATTCTGGTAATAATTAACCTTTACGCTTACTTCTGGAGCCTTGTCTGTTGCGTTAGAAACAGCAATCTTCTTTCCAAATACATCAGCAACAAGAGCTTTGTAGTCATCTACAGAGAAGTTCTTAAGAACCCATGTGTCTGTAGGAAGACCAACGTAGTTTACGTCCAAATCTGTTCCAGAAACAAGACCAAGAGTTGCAACTTTTCCAGAGTAATCAGCCCACTTTCCAGCCTGAATAGCAGAAAGAGCAGCATTTACAGTAGCACCAAGACCCTTCATAGCAGAAGTTACGTGCATTCCGTCACCATAACCGTTAATCTGAGCTGTCTGGTCAACGTCTACACCAATTACTTTTCCGCCAACTTTTGCAGCAGCTTCACAAGCAGATGTCCAGATTCCACCACCACAAGCAAATACAACTTCTACACCACGGTTCTTGTACCATCCGTCCATAGAAGCAGTGATTGTCTGGTCACCATAGAACTGACCACCATATACATATTCAATAGTAACTTTATCAGCAACTTTGAGTTCTTCAGCAGCCTTGTTAGCACCCTGAACGAAACCGTATCCATAGCGGATTACAGCTGGAACAGCCATACCACCAAGGAATCCAAGGTGACGATAACCTTCTTTTACAGCAGCATATCCTGCAAAGAAACCAGGAATCTCTTCTGCGTAAACTGCACAGAATACATTAGCTGGAACAGCAGCACCACCAAGGTCGCCTTCGCTAATATCAAGACCAATGAACTTAGCATCGCTGTAGTCATTTGCAACCTGAACAATAGCTTCACCAAAAAGGAAGCCAGGAAGAACGATTACATTGTAACCATCCTGATAAGCAGCATCGATAGATGCAACGCGGTCTGCAGTAGAATCTCCTGCTGGTTTGTAGTACTGGAATTCCAATCCATTAGCTTCTGCATAATCTTTACAAGCCTGATAAGTTGTCTGATTGAAAGACTGGTCTGTAATATCACCAGAGTCTGTTACCATAGCAACCTTAACAGAAGCTTTTGCAGCTTTACCAGCTGACTTGTCACTTGCTTTTTTTGAACATGATGTAGTACAAACAAGAGCTGCCACCATAGCAAAAACAACAAATTTCTTCATTTCATCCTCCAATAAATAAATGATATGTTATTATAATCAATTAACATATTCCTATCAATGTTTATTGAATTGACTTCATTGTAAAGCGAATTGTCTTTTCATATGAAGCATCAGATCCAAGATCCCAACTGAAGGTTGCAGCACTGTCTTCTCCGGTAGGAAGTATGCTTGTTGCTGTAGAATCAAATACATTAGAAATAAAGTTTCCACTGTTGTAAGCACCGTACCAGATGTTATCTACATCATCTACACCATAAGCATTTTTAAGTACAACCGCAAAATTATAAGCAGAACCGTTCATTGTAAAGCCGTTGTTTGTAGATTCAACTTCTACACTGTCATTATCTGCATTTGTTGATTCAGCCAGGGTACCAACAAGAGTATCAATTACAGCACCAAGTTTTACATACTTACCCGAAGAATTTGTTAATTCAAACGTAAGCTGCAGGTAAGGCTCTGTGTCTTCGTAAACAAATTTTGGTTTTACAGTCAATTCAATTGCAGGAACTGCAGGTACATCTGCATCATCATTTGAACATTCAGTTACCGTAAGACTAGAACTATCAATCTTATAGAATTTTTCTGCCACTCCAGAAGCATTCAAACCTATACCATAACTTGTACCATCAACATCTACAATAAATTGCAAACCAGAAGCACCAAATGAACTTTCGTACCAAACAGGACTAGATTTATTGATCGTACTGCTTCCCACAATATCAATACCACCAAAGAAGCCACATAGTTTTGAACTAGTATCTGCAATTAAAGAACCAAAACGATAGCCCAGTCCCTTTGAATAACCAGAAGGTATTTCGTAAGAGTAATTTGTTGTAGAAGTAAATGTCTTTGTTTCTGTTACCACAGTGTATGTTGGAATCTTAAATTCTGCAGTATAAGTTACAGGATCTACACTAGCATCCTGAGCCTGAACAGTGTAAGTTACCACATATGTTTTTCCCATCTGAGCAATATATGATTCATAAGGGATAGTAAAGATATAGTTACTCTCAGAGGCATAAGCCGCAACAACCACATCAATGCCGTTCAAAGTTAGACTTGCCTCTGTAATAGTAGCCTTAGAATACTTTTCCGGAGTAATAACAATATCGCCAATGTAATTCAAACTTGCACTCAAATCTGTGTAATCAAAAGTGCCAGACTTAAATGAATTACCAAGGATTATACGGTCTTCACTATCTTCATCAGCGCTTGTTTCACTGGTTCCCTTCTGAACAATCCTCAAAGAATCTAACTGAGCAGTTTTATCGGCTTCTACATAAATAAAGAGGTAATAATTTCGAACTGAATATTCTCCATTTGTTCCCTTATCAGCTGATTGCACAGTCACCTTAAACAATACAGTTCCCGCATCATCTGAACTAAAGGTATAATTCTGGCTGATTGCTCCAGTATCTTCAGCAAAAGTTTCTCCTGAATCCCAGATTGCAGCATTATATCCGTCTGCTGTGGCAGATACAGAAACTGTATTAGAATGATACTTTGTTACAGAAATACTTGCTTTTTCAGAAACTGCTTCTGCAGAAAGTTTAAAACTTCCTGCATCTACTGCGTAAGTTGTTGAAGTTGAACTAGGACTTACAGAATAGTAGAAATCTGAACCTTCCATACCATTTGCCCAATCTGTCTGGAAGGCAGATGGAGTTTTTGTGCCAAAATAAAGCTTGTTAAGACGAGATTCAATATCTGAAGAGCGGATAATATAGAATGTGTAATCTCTTGTTGTAGTACCCTCACTTCCGCCATTGCTTACACGCAAAACCAAAGTTGTTGTACCCTCTGGAAGTATTGTTGTAAGAGAGTTGCTTTCTCTACTATCACTATTCCACTTATAATTATCCAAGGTAGATGGCGCATTACCCACGCAAAGTTGCCATTTTACAATATTAAAACCAGACTCAGTGTCGTAATGGAACAAAGACCAGTCGGCGTTCTGAGCATCTGCAGCTGCAATAGTGCCACCGTCAGAAGCAGCAGTCTGCTGGCAAGAAAGAACAGAAAGACTCTCATTCTGCTGTGTTGTAGTAAAGTTCATATTTATAGATTCAACTGAATTATCAAGATAAATATAGTATTCCCAAAGTTTTTCAACTCCGCTTCCAGTACCAGAACCAGCAGTTACGCTATAGCTGACTGTAGACAAGTCTGGTTTTACAAAATAATAAGTTTCACCACAAATTGTTACTTTGGTAGTACCATTTGGAAGGTCACTTGTAGAGGCAGTTCCACCAACAACTTCACCAAGAGTAAAGTGGTAGTAGCCGCTAGAAGAATCATTCAGATAAGAACATGTGCCAGAAGTTTTAGAAAGAGATAGTGCGGAAGAAGCGTATCCTACAAAAGTAGTATTTTCTGTACTATTTGTGTAAGTTGTATTTTTAGCAGTGTAGTAAACAGCCTGATCTTTATCCAAAGGTCTAAAATAAAAATCCAGTTTATCTGCAAAGGTTGTAATCTTGCCGCTACCTACTGTAGTGCCGCTTACCTTATAAGCAACTTCAGAACTTGTAACCTGTCTCAAAACTTCTTTTGTACTTCCATCTTCATAAGTTGCAATAACAACCATGGCAGTAAGCTTGGTACTATCATCTGTTGCCTTTGTCATAGCAATTTTATGATAAGTTGTATCAGCTGTCTTTTCGCTTTCATAACCAGACGATGTTTTGTGATAATACAAATCGCTCACAGTCTTAATCCACAAAACCTTATTTCCAGCTTCTACAGTTGTACTTTCAGGGTTAGCTTTTTTAAATCCTGTGCTCCATTCTGTAGGAAGTACCGTTGCACTGCTAGAAATTCCATAATAAGTTGTTGTTCTTTTGTTGTTAGGAACAGCAGAAAATACAAGGCTTGTTACATCAACTCGGTCATCGGCAGAAAGAGTCATACTGTAAGGAGCAGCTGAACTTTCAGAACCACCAGCGTAAGAAGAATTAAAAGTAAAGCCTTTTACACCGTTTGCAAAACTTGCGCCTGGAGTGTAGTCCAAAGAGGCCAGGCTTGTGTCGCCATCAGCTGGTTTTTCTACGTAAATATAATAAGTTCTGCTAATTCCAGATTCATCTGTTACACTAAAGGAAATACGGGAAGTGCCGCCCACAAGAGCAACAGACATTCCGTCACAACCAGGAACAGTTCCATATTTTGTAATTACTTTTGCATCCGAAATTTCAGCTCCCACAGCCTGGGCAATTGCCTCAATACAAAGGGAATCGGCTTCTTCATCTACCTCAATATTATAAACAGTTGTTTTTGGGTCAAATTCAGGATCAAGTTTTGCGCTACTTTCAGAAGATCCGCTCTGAATTGTTACATCAAGGTCTTCCAAAAGCGAATAATTTCCAGAATCTTCATCATCAGATTCCGAAGAACTTGAAGATGAAGTGTAAATGTTTCTGGTAAGATTTATTGTGTAAACTGTTGTGCTTTCGTTAGTTGCAGAAATTGTTGCCTTCACTTGGGTTACGCCGTATGGAACAATCAGCGTAATTTCATTGTTGCTTCCGTCAGAAGTAGACGCATAATCAAGGGAAATGTAACAATCCTTTTCTGATTGTCCAGTTAGATATGTAGTCTTAATTGTTTCCCCTGTAAATGAATCTGTCTCTTCCTTAGTTGTAGTCACAGCGGTAAAGGTTTTTGTTTGATATGCAGTCCACTTTATAGATGCATCTGAATCTGCCAAATAACAGCGGAATTTCATTCCATCTTCCCCGTTATCTGCCGCAGTAATTTGAGTCAGAGCAAAAATTTTATTTGTTGCGTAAGAAATTCCTGTATAACCAATGCGGTTTGTTGCATAACTATCAGCCGCACTAAGAACAACCAAACCTCGGTTTGTTACAGTACTAATTGTTTCTCCACTTGCAGTCTGAATATCAAGATTGGTTGCAACACGTTTCTTTTTGAAGGTAATTGTATAAGTTGTGGCAGAATTAGAATCTGCTGTAGAAGCAGCGGTAACAGTTACTTTTGTAGTTCCATAAGGCAAGTTGCCGGCGCACATAGAACCATCATCCAATTTAGAAATTGTCAAAGTTTCGCCACTAATAAGATTTACAGGTGTACTTAAGTCTGTAAAATCACCAGTTTGGAGTGTATAAGTTACATCGTTACTAGATTCTTCTGTAACAATTGTAGATTCATAAGTTTGAACTTGAAGGGCTGTCCAGGTAAGATTTGTAAAAAGTGCTTCTTCCGGATAAAATTTGATAGTACAGTTTTCGTTTGCACCGGTAAGATTATCTACAGTGTAATCCAGTGTAGTCTTTCTGTATGAAATCTGGTTTCCACTATTTCCGCTTACCAGAACAACAAGTCCGCTGTCTGCTTCACTAGAAGATGAACTTGCACTTGTAATGATATATCGTTTTGTAAGGGTCACTTTATACTGAGTAACATAAGAAACAAGATTTCCCTCTGAATCTTCATTATAGCCTGTAATTGTTGCATAAACTTCTGTTACACCGTATGGCAAATCTGACTGTAAAACTTCTTTTGAATCATCAGAGACATACTGCATAAAAGGATTTGTACCAGTATAAGAATCTGAAGCTTCTATGAAATCAAAAGTAAGTGGATTGTCCAGTTTCTGCAGACTCTGAGAAATTATTCCACCGCTATTAGAATCTAAAACAGGAATGTATTTTTTAATGTATTTGGCAGACCAGGTAAGTTTTGCATTTTCATCCAGTATAAAACACTTAAATACAACAGGATCATCACGACCAGTTAAATCTAAAGAAGTATCTACCCCTGTGCTGTCTCCTACTTCGTATTCGTAGGTTGTACTGCTATAGTTAATAGCATTTCGTCCAGGGTCAGAAGCTTTTACAACAACCAAACCATGATTTGTAACGTTATTTTCATTATCAACATCGCTGTCTGTAGAAGAACTTGCTATTGTTGTAACGTATTTTTTTGTCAAAACAATTGTGTATTTTGAAGAGTAACTGGTATCATCAGCTAAAATTTCACAGGTTACTACAGACACTCCATAAGGCAAATCTGCCTGGATAATGCTGTCTGTACTATCACCATTAAGAACCACATAAGAAACACTTTTTTCTGAAGCCAGTTTATTTGCTGTTTGACCTGTAATTCCCCGGTAAACTACCTCTGTGCCATCATTATCATAATAACTCTTAGTAGACTCGGTCGGTACATATTCCCAAGTTTGGCTGATTGTCCAGGTAACGCTTGCATTTGCGTCATTTGCATAACAGCGAAATTCAACAGGATCATCCTTTCCCAAAAGATTTGTCTTACTACCATTTTTATAGTTCACTGTAATATCTTCATATTCATCAGGAACAGTTCCAACAAAATAAACATTTTGAGTAGATGTATATGAAATCTGATTAACGTTCTGTTCAGAATTTTTTATAACTACAAGACCGTAATTAATTGCTGCACCACCACTTCCTGTAAGGTCTTTTAAGGAATCATCTCCAGTTTTAGCCTTTAATTCTATTGTTAATACATTTTCAAAAAGATTAGAACATGCCGAAAAAGCCAATGTTGCCAAAAATACAAATGCTAAAAATCTTGAATGTTTCATCTACTTCTATCTCCTGGTTTTGTCTATTCATCATCTTTTGTTACAACAAATTCAACGCGGCGGTTTTTCCACCAGTTATCACGGTCTTTCCATTCTGCAATCGGATTCAAACCACCCTTACCTTCAAATGCCAAAAGATCTTCATCAAGGCCGTTTTGAATCAGCATTTCCATAATGGTTTTTGCTCTCAGACGTGAAAGTGGAATAAGTTCCTGCACATTTTCGCGTTCTGTATTGGTTACGTTATTTGCATAACCTTCAACCACAACATGAACATGACCATGTTCTTTAATCTGACGCGCAATACTTTCTACAGTTTCATAGTTTTCTCTACGCTGAACTTCCGGAATCTTGTCAAAAGTCTCTTTATCCGGGTCAAAGTGAATTGTATTTACGACAATCTTCCATTTTTTATCTGGAATAATTACCTGGAAGAGAATTCCAGTTGTAATTTTTGTTTTAGCTGTAAATTCTTCTTTTCCAGTGCGAATTCTATCTTTTTCTAGAGGGCGAACAGAAATTTCTATCGTATATTCGTTTCTAGAGAATACAATTTCTCCATTTTCTGATTTACCATCCCACTCAATCTTTGCAGGAAGCTTATCTTTTCCATCCCATTTAATAACCTGATTGCCCTTCTGGTCCAAAACTTTGATTGTCCAGCTTTCTACATTCTCACCCTCTGCAAAGTTTTCTGCCTTAGGAATAAAGAAAGCTGTATCGTTTACGCCGTCTTCATCTGGGGTAAAATCTTTTGCCGGAGTAACAGAAAGTGTAAGGTTTCCTTTTACGCTTCCTGGAAGAATTTCGTCCTCTTCTTTAGATTCAGGCTCAGGGGAAGGCGCAGGGGCAGGTTCGACTGTAGACGCTGACTCAGAAGCATTGACGCGTGAAGCAGCAGCCTTAGCCTTTCTTGCTTTTACAGCTTCCTGAACATCATTTACCATACCTAAAGGATAAAAACGGATTCCCGCATAAATTTTTGGGTAGCCCGCAAAACCGCCGCCAATACTTACGTCATAAAAAGCGTTGTAATCTGCACCAATATAGGGAATAAATGTATCTGTTCCGGAGCGCAGAGCAAGTTCAAGCCCGCCATTGTAGAAAAGACAATTAGCCCCAGGCTGACCAAAAGAAACACTATTTAGGCGACCTTCTTCTTTGGCTCGTACAGACGGATAATAATCAGTTGTAATAAAATTAACGCCTACACCAGCCCATGGAATAACTTCTATCCAAGATGGAAACCATGAAACTGCTTTTTTAGAAATGATTTTTCGGAAAGTTAATTCAAAAATGTTCGTACGGAAATTTTCCATAAGGGCATAAGCGCCCTGACCTTCTCCCCACATATCATGAGTATATTTTAAAGAAAGCAGCCAGCCGCTCCAGTTATAACCCACACTGACAAAAAAATTTCCGCCATAGCTGGTCATAGGAATTGTTCCCTGGTTAAAAAATTCCAGAGGGAAATTCATTCCACCACCAAAATCAAAAAGTACATGATTAGGAACAAGCAACTCCGCATCAGGAAGAAATTTTCCATTATCAGGTTCAGCAAACAGAGGCAGACATAATAATGCCGCCACAAAAATTTTTTTAAAACTTTGAGGCATCATAAAACTCGTGAAAAATTTTTTGCTTTGTAATGTAAGGGATGATAAACTTTATATTTTCTTGCGGTATGCTAGAAAACTTTACTGTTTTATGCAGTATTGCCAAATATAATTGAATAAAATCTTTTATGCAATAGATATTTATAATAATTTTCTTAGAATTGAGAATTTTTTAAGGCTTTTTTACAAACCTAATGTGTGCTAAAATTAAAGTATGACAGATTTAGAAGAAGCCCGCGAATTTTTTGGCGGCGACCTTTACGCAACAGAAACCACAGGTATTCAGATAGAAAAAGTAGGCGACCACTACGCACGCTGCTCGCTGGAAATTGCCAGAAAGCACCAGAACGCTTACGGCGGAGTGATGGGCGGGGCAATCTTTACCCTGGCAGATTACACTTTTGCCGTTTCTTCAAACTTCCGCCAGCCCCAGACAGTTTCCGTTACA
>JAEEGH010020316.1_pt1 | contig 13825 bp, 8 predicted proteins | sample 9134181 | NCBI WGS metagenome assembly JAEEGH01 (sample SAMN16246544, study PRJNA631951) | gut metagenome | biome: gut microbiome; feature: rumen; material: DP-attached | host: Bos | place: Iran: Karaj | collected 2018-10
CGCTCTGCTATAGACAGGACGAGCGCGGCGGGCATTTCAAGGGCCATGCGCAGAAGGGCGCGGTCATGGCGGATAAGATCTTACAGCGGCTTCGCTCGGATAACCGGATGCGGGAACAGATCGTACAGCTCATCGACTGGCATTGGCTGACACCGCAGAGCCTTGCAGAGGTGCGGCGCATTTACGGGCTTATGGGCGAGAAGCAATTTTTGCGATATATCGCCGTTCTGGACGCGGACAGGGTGTCCAAGAAAATCGTTGGCACAGACCCGAGAGATCAGATCGATGCGGTTGAGCAGTGGCTTGCAGAGATCCATGAAAAGCATTTCCCTTGTACGGTGCGGGAGCTTGCGGTCAGCGGGCATGATGTTGCGGCGCTGGGATTTCGCGGCGCACAGATCGGAACCGCGCTGAAATCGGCGCTGGATGCGGTCATTGACGGAACGCTGGACAATGACAAGGAACAGATTTTGGCGTTCATAAAAAATTTACAAATGTAGGTTAGTGTTTATGCATCCGGACAGCGACTAATAGTATGGAGGAATCCTGCGAAAGTTTGAGGAGGTGAGTTAATCGGGGAGATAAAGCGTGCAGATGAAGTTATGCCCCCCGCCCGTTAGGGCGAAAAAAGCGGCTGCAGGGGGCAGGGGTTTAGGGGGCAGTCTTAGCAGACTTCTCACCAGAAGTATAAACTCTCCGATTTGGCACTCCCAAGTTTGTAAAATCCTTGACTTTTCCCTAAAAACAGTGTATAATAATACTGTATCGCTACTTGCGGTAAAGATGCAGTTTTTGCGAAAAAACGTTACCATGAGAAAGGAAAGTTCACTATGAAAAAGGTTATCATTATCGGTGCCGGCCCTGCGGGTCTGACAGCGGGCTTTGAGCTGCTGAAGAAGGCACCGGAGGAATACAGCGTTACCATCTATGAGGAGTCCAATGCCATCGGCGGTATCTCCCGTACCGTTCATCACAAGGGCAACAGAATGGATATCGGCGGCCACCGCTTCTTCTCCAAGGATAAGGAGGTCATGCAGTGGTGGGAGGATATGATGCCCCGTCAGGGCAAGCCTTCCTTCGATGATATCGTGCTCGGCAGAGAGAAGAATCTCTCCGAGAACGGCCCGGATCCGGAGGAGACCGACCGTGTGATGCTCGTGCGCAACCGCGTATCCCGTATCTACTACAAGAAGAAGTTCTTTGATTATCCGGTATCGATGAAGTGGGATACCATCAAGAATATGGGCTTCGGCACCACGATGGAGGCTGGCTTCTCCTATATGGGCAGCGTTGTTTCCAAGCTGCCGGAGGATTCTCTGGAGAACTTCTATATCAACCGTTTCGGCAGAAAGCTCTATTCCATGTTCTTTGAGGGCTATACCGAGAAGCTCTGGGGCAGACATCCCCGCGAGATCTCCGCAGACTGGGGCGCACAGCGTGTCAAGGGTCTGTCCATCATTGCTGTCCTCAAGGATATGTTCGGCAAGGTGACCGGTATCGGCAATGACAAGGTAGAGACTTCCCTGATCGAGGAGTTCTACTATCCGAAGTACGGCCCCGGTCAGCTCTGGGAGACGACCGCAGAGGAGTTCCAGAAGCTCGGCGGCGAGATCGTGATGGGCGCCAAGGTCGCAAAAATCAATACCAACGGCGAGGATGCTGTGGAGAGCATCGTGATCGAGAAGAACGGCTCTGAGCAGACGGTCAAGGGCGATATCTTCTTCTCCTCGATGCCGCTGAAGGACCTGGTTGCCGGTATGAACGACGTTCCGGAGCATGAGGCAAAGATCGCGGCTGGTCTGCCGTACCGTGACTTCGTGACGATCGGTCTGCTGCTCGACAAGCTCAATCTCAAGAATGAGACCGATATCCGCACGCTCGGCAATATCGTTCCGGACTGCTGGATCTATGTACAGGATGTCGGCGTGAAGATGGGACGTATCCAGATCTTCAACAACTGGTCTCCGTATATGGTTCAGGATCCGCAGAACAAGGTGTGGATCGGTCTGGAGTATTTCTGCAACGAGGGCGACAAGTTCTGGAATCTCTCCGATTCCGACTGCATCAAGTTTGGTGTCGGCGAGCTCATCCGCATGGGCATCATCCCGCCGACGGCAACGGTTTATACTGCACACCGCGAGAAGGTCAAGAAGGCATATCCGGCTTACTTTGACACCTATGATGAGATCGATGCTTTGATCGCATATCTCAACAAGTTCGAGAACCTGTGGTGCGTCGGCAGAAATGGTCAGCACCGCTACAATAACATGGATCACTCGATGGCAACCTCCTTTGCGGCTGTCAAGAACATTCTGGCTGGCTCGACGGATAAGACCAATGTATGGAATGTCAACACCGAGAAGGAGTATCATGAGACTGCAAAAGAGGAGAACAAGGCATGAGCGAGTTGTCCTCTAAGACAGTCAATACAAGTCCCGAAACGTCGGAAACCCCGTCAGATCAGCAGCCGCAGGGAGGAAAACCATTCCTGAACAACTGCCTTTCCATTGTGCAGCACTGGGGCTGGGTCGTCCTGTTGCTTGCGGCGCTGGGACTGGTCGGCTACTATACACTGCTGCCGTCGAGGGGCTATTTCCACTCGGACTGCACGGATACGCTCATGTGGGCGGTTGCATCCGATGAGAGCGGTACACTTTTTAATCCGGATTTCCATTATGCGTGTCTCCTGCCGTTCGGAACAACGCTCATCATGTGGGCGCTGATTCCCTTCTTTGGCGTAACGATGACGACGCATGTCATCGGTATGTTTACCTTCTTCCTTCTTTTTGCTGGCTCGATGATCTGGATGTTCCGCGAGATGAAGTGGAGCTGGGGATGGACGTCCTTTGCAACGTTCGTAGTTCTGATGATCTGTTCCGGCAGTGACAAGCTCCGCGAGATCTTCTGGGGACATACGATTTATTACAGCTTGGGTGTACTGTTCATCTTTGTTGGCTTGGCATTGCTGTTCAGGGCATTTGACCAGTTCGGCAAGGCGGACAAGCTCAAGGAGCCTGAGAAGAAGAAAAAGGCGCAGATCTGGCTGTATGTGATGATCGTACTGATCGGTGTCTGGTTTATGCTGACCTGTATGAATCAGATCATTTCCATCGCGATCTTTGCACTTCCTGTGATGGGCGCACTGTTCTGCGACCGCTGGCTTGACCGTGAGACTCCTGTCAAGAGCAAGACTACGGCGCGTGCGCTGATGCTCTTTGGCGTGATGGCGGTTGGTATGGTAGTCGGATATCTGATCACCAATGCGGCGGCTAAGGATATCACAGCCGGCTATGAGAATGCATTCTCCACCTATTCTCCGATGGAGGAGTGGGCGGATCATGTCAACGGTTTCCCGAAAGCATGGTTCTCCCTGCTGGGCGCGGATATGAAGAACGGCGACAAGCTGATGAGTGTGGACAGTGTCATTGATCTGCTGATCGTCATCACCGGTGTAGTGCTGCTGATTACGCCGATTGCAGCGCTGATTAGCTATAAGAAGCTGAAGAACCGCAAGCTGCGGATTCTGGTACTCACCTACTGGCTGATGGTTATGATTATCATGATGGGCTATATCATGGGTAAGCTTTCCAGTGCAAACTGGAGACTCTCCCCCATTGTGGCGATGAGTGCTGTGGTAACGATGGCATTCCTCAAGTGGGCTGTGGGACAGATCAATCTTCAGCGTCTGATGTCGCTTTTGATGATCCCGGTCGTGCTGGTATGCTGTGTGACGGCGTATAATATCGCCAAAATGCCGGCGGATAACACCGAGGATAATCACCTCTACCGTCTGGCGGAGGGGCTGGAACAGCATGGACTGAATTACGGTTATGCGACGTTCTGGAATGCGAACGGTCTGACAGTGGTATCAGATTCTAAGGTGCAGTGCCGCAGCGTTACCATCGATGATGCGGGTATGCGGACGTACACCTATCAGAGCTGTGAAAGCTGGTTCAAGAATCAGCCGGGGCAGTCGAAGTACTTCCTGCTGATGCAGTCCAATGAGAGAGATCTGATGCTCGGCAGCATCTACGATCAGACTAAGGCAGCAGAGATCAATGTGGACGGCTATTACGTCTGGATCTTTAATGATAATCTGTTTTAATACTAATTTTTCATCAAACTATTGAAATAGTTTGATGAAAAGCGTGCGCTGACGCGCTCACCATTATGTGACGCAAAGCGTCACAAAATACGTCTCATGCATTCTTCAACGCCGCCTGCGGCGGCTATCAATCTATTGATTTCATCAATAGATTGAATGAAGAATAGTATAAATGAGTGAATCCCTGATTCCTGTCCGGAATCAGGGATTTTTTTGCATATCAGCACGGAGAACTGCATAGAGTGTACCATCCAAGACCCCAAGGAGGTACAGAACATGGAAATGAGAACGGAACGTGCGGTCATCCATACCGCCGAGCCTGCGGGCAGCATCGTGCAGGAGCAGGGTGTTGAGCTGGATTATGTGCTGCCTGATTATTACCCCGATGTCTGCAAGCTGGTCAAGTGCTTTCTGACACCGACGGTGCAGAGTGAGCATCTGAGCGGAGACCGGCTTTCCTATGAGCTTCGTGCGGAGGTGCGCATTCTCTATTGCAGTGAGGAGTCCAATGTCCTGCAATGTGTGACGCAGACGCTGCTCTTTTCGCGGACGGCTGAGCTGCCGGCGGGCGGTGAGGTCAGTGCGGAGCTTACGCCCTGCGTTGATTATGTCAACTGCCGTGCGGTCAGCCGCAGACGGCTTGATGTGCGCGGCGCTGTGACGGTCAAGATCAAGACGACACGCTGTCAATCGCAGGAGGTGCTGACCGATGCTGCCGGGAAAGGGATGCAGCTTCGCAGATTGCCGGTACAGTACCCTGCAAAGAACCTGACGGTTTCGCAGAGCATTATTCTGAGCGAGGAATTGCAGCTTGGGAATGCACAGCCGGCGATTTTGCATATCGTGCGATGCGATGCGCGGACGAGTGATGTGTCACAGAAGCGTGTTTCCGGCAGGGTGATGGTACAGGGTAATCTGCAATTGCAGATGCTGTATGCATGTGAGCGCGAGGGCGACGGCAGTCTGGAACCGCTGTCATTTACGCTGCCGTTCAGCCAATTGCTGGATACGGATGAGATCGCGGAGCTTGACGAGTGTATTATGAACTGTCAGGTGGTGAGCTGCGAGATGAAGCCCTGTGCGGATGGAAACGGCGATGTGCGTGCTCTCCGCTGCGAGGCAGAGCTGAGAGTACAGTGTACTGCTGTCAGAATGGAAACGGTGCAGGTCATCAGCGATGCATTCTCAACGGAGCATCCATGTCAGACCAAGACCACAGAGCTGCTGGTGAGTGGGATGCCGATGGCAGTTTCGCAGATGCAGGTCTGCAATACCAAGCTTGCCTGTACGGACGGCGAGCTAGACTGCGTGTATGACGCGTGGTGCGAGGTCAGGAGCCTGACACAGAAGATTGACGGGCAGGAGCTGGTTTGCAGCGGGATGCTCTGCTGGAATGTCCTTGTGCGCGAGTCGGGCGGTGTGCCGCGTCTCCTAGAGCAGGAGGAGGCTTTTGAGCATCGGTTTGAGCAGTGGACGCTGGGAAGTGCAGATCAGCTCAGTATCACAGCACGGGCGGAGAACTGTGCCTATACGCTCACCGGCGCAGAGGAGGTTTCGCTCAAGGCGGAGCTCCATCTGGACGGCACGATCACGCATATAGAGAAAATCAGTGTCCTGTCGGAAGTTGAGATTGAGGAGAACAGCTTGCAGCCGCATGATTTTGCGCTAAAGCTGTACTACGGCAGGACGGGTGAACCGGTATGGGATATCGCAAAACGCTGCCATACGAGCGTGGAGGCGATCATGGAGGAGAATGAGCTGTCACAGGACGTTCTCACGGATGCCGGGATGCTGCTGATCCCCATTGTAAATTAGAGGAAATCTCTGAAAAACTTGTTTTCAGAGAGGCGGGCGCGGGGCGCAGCCCCGCAAAACGTCCGCCTTTGATTCAGAGGAGGCATAAACATGCAAGATATTTACAGCGACATTGCCCTGCGGACGGGCGGTGATATCTATATCGGCGTGGTAGGCCCGGTTCGCACGGGAAAATCCACGCTCATCAAGCGCTTTATGGAGCAGCTTGTCATTCCGAATATCGAGAGCGGTTATAAAAAGGAACGCGCTGTGGATGAGCTTCCGCAGTCAGCGGCTGGCAAGACCATCATGACCACCGAGCCGAAATTTATCCCGGAGGAAGCCGTTCCTGTGCATCTCACGGACGGAGCGCAGTTCCGGGCGCGGATGATCGACTGTGTGGGATACATTGTGCCGTCTGCGCTGGGGTACATTGAAAATGAGATGCCGCGCATGGTCATGACGCCGTGGTTCGATGAGGAGATTCCCTTTAATATGGCGGCGGAGATCGGGACGCAGAAGGTTATCACCGAACATGCGACCATCGGGCTTGTCGTGACGACGGACGGCAGCATCAGCGATATCCCCCGCGAGGAATACGCCGAGTGCGAGGAGCGCGTCATCCGCGAATTGCAGGAGCTTGGCAAGCCGTTTGTCGTGCTGCTCAACTGTGTTGAGCCGGATACGGACGCGGCGCATACGCTCGCAATGGAGCTTCAGGAGCGGTATGGGACGACGGTACTGCCGGTGAGCTGTACGCAGCTTGAGGAGGATAATATCCGGGATATTCTGACGGCACTGCTGTATGCGTTCCCGATTCGCGAGGTCAATTTTGCGATGCCCGGTTGGATCTCGGCGCTTGAAAAGGGACATCCGGTCAAGCAGGCGGTATTCTCTGCGATACGCTGTGCAGCGGAGGGGCTGCATACCGTTCGGGATGCGGCGGGTCTGGCGGCGCCTATCTGCGAGTGTGAGTATGTGACCCGGGCGGAATCGACTGCCATCGATTTAGGCTCGGGGACGGTGACGATTGAGGTGACGTTGGAGGGTTCGCTGTTCTTTAAGATACTCAGCGAATCGACGGGGCTTGAAATCCGTGACGAGGGCTCGCTGCTGGAAATGCTGCGGGAGCTTTGTACGATCAAGAAAGCCTATGCGAGAATTGAACCAGCGCTGCGTGAGGTCGAGGCGACGGGGTATGGCATTGTCATGCCGGAGACGGACGAACTGCACCTCGAGGAGCCGGAGATCATCAAGCAGGGCGGCAAGTACGGCGTTCGCCTGAAAGCGTCTGCACCGTCGATTCACCTGATGAAGGCGGGTATCACGACCACGGTCAGCCCCATCGTCGGGACGGAGAAGCAGAGCGAGGAGCTGGTGATGTATCTCCTGCAGGGCTTCGAGGAGGATCCAGCGCGAATCTGGGAGTCGAATATCTTCGGGAAGTCGCTGCATGAGCTGGTCAATGAGGGACTGCACTCCAAGCTTTTCAAGATGCCGGTCGAGGCGCGGATGAAATTACAGGAGACGCTGGAACGTGTTATCAATGAGGGCTGCTCGGGGCTGATCTGCTTTATTTTATAAAAGGAAACTCCCTCTCTGTTTCTCACAGAGAGGGAGTTTTGATGGATATGATTATTTGCTGGCAGCGAATGCCTGCTTGATGTCATCGAGAATGTCGTTTACATTTTCCAGGCCGACGGACAGGCGGATCATGCCTGCGTCGATGCCTGCTGCAACGAGCTGCTCATCGGTGAGCTGACGGTGGGTCATGCTTGCCGGGTGGAGGACGCAGGTGCGGATATCGGCTACATGTACCTCACGGCTTGCGAGCTTGAGGGCATCCATGAACTTGGTCGCACGCTCTCTGCCGCCCTTGATGCTGAACGAGATGACACCGCTGCAGCCGTTCGGGAGGTACTTCTGCGCACGCTCATGATACTTGTCACTCTCCAGACCCGGATAGGTGATGGAGGCAACGTCCTCACAGTCCTTGAGGTAATTTGCGACGGTGGTCGCATTCTTGCAGTAGCGCTCCATGCGGACTGCAAGCGTTTCCAGACCAAGGTTCAGCAGGAATGCGGAATTTGCAGCCGGGTAGCAGCCGAAGTCACGCATGAGCTGCATTCTTGCCTTGATGATGTATGCCATCTTGCCGAATTCTCTGGTGTATACAACGCCGTGATAGCTCTCGTCCGGCTCGGTGAAGTCAGGGAAGTTGCCGTTCGTCCAATCGAAATTACCGGAATCAACGATCACGCCGCCGCCCTGAAGTGCATGACCGTCCATGTACTTGGTGGTGGAGTGAACGACGATATCTGCGCCGAATTCAAACGGTCTGCACAGGATCGGGGTCGGGAAGGTGTTATCTACGATCAGCGGGATCTTGTGCTTGTGTGCGAAATTCGCCCAGCGCTCAATGTCGAATACGTTCAGTGCCGGGTTTGCGAGCGTCTCGCCGAATACCAGGCGGGTGTTGGGCTTGATGGCAGCCTCGAGGGTCGCATCGTCAGCCTCGGGATCGACGAAAATGCATTCGATGCCGAGCTTCTTCAGGGATACCGCGAACAGATTCACGGTGCCGCCGTAGAGGGAGCTTGCAGCGAGGATGCTGTCGCCGGCATTGGCGAGGTTCAGGACGGAGAGCAGAGATGCCGCCTGGCCGGAGGTGGTACACATTGCACCGACACCGCCCTCGAGTGCTGCGATCTTCTTCTCCACAGCGTCAACGGTCGGGTTTGCAAAGCGGGAATACATGCACTCGGTCGGCATGTCAAAGAGATCAGCGATGTGCTGGGTGGAATCAAATACATAGGTGGTACTCTGAACGATCGGCAGTGCGCCCGGATCGCCGTTCTTGCGGACATAGCCTTCGTGCAAGCATTTGGTTTCGATATTCATGGGTAGTGACGTCCTTTCGTTATAGATTGTATCTATATTATATCATAGATTTTGATGAGATGCAAGAATGGAAAATCTATTGCCAGCAATAGACCCGACCTATAGAGAACCCCCATCGGTAAAAACCTGATGGGGGCTTGTTTTTAATAGAGCTGTGTAAATGTCGTGTAGTGGTCATTGGTGTAATAGATCCTGCCGTCAGTGCTGTAGACAAGACGTTCTGCACCGCGGTATCCTCCGTTGTAATTCACATCACATCTATTTTGATATTCTTGTTATAGCATAGCTGTATGATAAAGTCAATTCATTTTATATCATTCTGCACACGGCAAGCACGATTAGCATGACACCGCCGAGCCATTCCAGTTTACGCGTGCGGCAGGTTTTGCCTAGAGCTGCACCGAGCAGTGTCAGCAGAAATCCCAGCAGGAATGTCAGCAGAATGCATGGCAGTATCCAATGATTCGGAATACCAGCGCCAAGTCCGCTGGCGAGTGAATCCAGAGAGAGTGCTGCGGAAAATGTGATTGCTTCGCGGATGCTGAGTGCCTTGGAGCCGTCTGCATCGGCAAGTGTTTCGTCAAAACAGATTTCAATGACGAGCCCGAGCGCACGACGCTTGAGATGCGGCGGATGAGCTCGAAACAGTGCCGTCAACCCTTGTTTCATGAGCTGGATTCCTCCGATCAGCAGCAGAACGGCGGCACCTGCAATACGGCAAACGGGTTCCGGCAGAATATGCGAGATGAGTTGAGCGCACAGCAGCGATACCGCTAAAAATACACTTCCCGTCGCACTGATGATGAGGGCGCAGCGCTTCGGAATCTGGATGCCGCTCATGCTGCATCCCATTGCCGCAAAACAGGTATCCATGCAGACCGCCGCTGCCAGCAGAATTGCCATGAGCATCAAATCACCTCCGCTGTCAGTGTATGCAGCGAAAGCGCGGGCGGTTACAGAATTGTAAATGCTAGGTGAACGAGTGCGCAGGCTGCAATACCAATGAGGGTCGGGAGTATCGCCGATAATAATGTGAAGCGAAAACTTCCGGATTCACGACGGATGGTCAGAAGTGTCGTCGAGCACGGATAATGCAGCAGCGAGAACAACATAGTGCAGACCGCAGTTTCTATCGTCCAGCCGTTTGCAGTAAAGATGTCATGCAGAGTGGAAATGTCATTGAATTCTGTGAGCGTCCCCTGTGAGAGATATCCCATAAGAATGATCGGGATGACGATCTCATTCGCTGGAAATGCAAGCAGAAATGCCAGTAAAATGATTCCGTCGAGTCCAAGACATGCTGCAAATGGATTCAGACAATCTGCGCATTTTCTGAGAAGACTGGATTCTCCGATTTGCAGATTTGCCATGAGCCATAGAATTACGCCGGCGATAACAGCAGAAATGCAGGCGCGTCCTAACACTTTCAATGTACGGTCGAACAGTGATCGGACAAGAATCTTGCCGAGTTGCGGTTTTCGATAGGGTGGTAGTTCAAGTGTGAAAGCGGTAGGACTGCTGCGGTAGAGTGTTCGCGATAGTCCCCATGATGTACCGAATGTCACGAATAATCCGAGGAGTATCACCATTGTCAGGATGATTGACTGTGAGAGGGGATTCCCTGCTGCCAGATAAATGGTACTGATCGAGATCATCAGCGGGAAACGTCCGTTGCATGGCATGAAGACGTTTGTTAGCATTGCAATGCGCTTTTCGCGGGGGCTGTCGATAATGCGGCATCCCGTGACGCCGCAGGCATTGCAGCCAAGTCCCATGCACATTGTGAGTGCTTGTTTTCCGCTGGCTCCTGCCTTGCAAAGGGGCTTGTCGAGTAGAAATGCCGCCCGCGGGAGATAGCCAATGTCTTCAAGAAGTGTGAAAAGCGGAAAGAAAATCGCCATCGGCGGCAGCATGACAGAGACAATCCATGCAAGTGTCCGATAAACTCCGTCGATGAGAAGACTGTCCAGCCATGCGGGAGCTTGGAGTATTTGCATTCCTTGATGCAGGTAGTCGCCGAGCGAAAATAGTCCCCTGCTGAGCAGCTCGGAGGGCACATTTGCACCGGTCATGGTAATCCATAAGATCACAACGAGCAATAACAGCAGGGTGATGCCGCCGTATTTCCCGAGAAATAGTCTGTCCAGTTTTCGGTCGCGTGAATCGGCATTATGCGGCTTTTTTATGCAGCATCCGGCAACATTCTGCGCTGTCCTGATGGCGGCTGAGATGATCTGGTCTGTTATTTGTTCGGAAGTGAGATTTCTTTCGGATAGTATTTCTTGTAGATTTGTTTGCTGTGATTTAGTTAATGCCGCAATCATATCTGTATCCTGTTCTAAGAGGCGCAGTGCAGCCCATCGCGGTGATACAGACAGATTATCAAAATTTTGTCTTGCTGTTAGTTCTTGAATAATGCTTTCAATTTCTGGAGGATACTCTATTTGCAACGGGGAATGTTTCACATGAAACATTTTATCCAGCTGTTCCAAAAGCGGTGAAACATCGCCGCTTCTGGCGGATATTCCTACTGCCGGGCAGTGCATTTGTTCGGATAGTGCATTCAGATCAATTGTGATCTGTTTTGCTTTTGCTTCATCAAGCATATTGACGCAGAGCAGCAGATTGGGGGTGAGCTCTGCTATTTGAAGTGCAAGATTCAGATTTCGTTCAAGACAGCAGGCATCACAAACAAAAATGACGGCATCCGGATGCTGTGTAACCAGATATTCTCGGGCTGTTCGTTCTTCTTCTGAGCTTGCGCGGAGCGAATAAATGCCGGGCAAGTCAATAATATCAAATTGTTTCATGTGAAACATGAAATGTCCCATTGCGTTCTCGACTGTTTTGCCTGACCAGTTCCCAGTGTGCTGATGAAGTCCTGTCAGGGCATTGAACACTGTAGATTTACCAACATTAGGGTTGCCAGCGAGCGCGATTGTATATGAATCCATGAAATATCCTCCTGAAGTTTCTGACTGAGTATACGCGAAAAATACTTGCAATATGTGCGCATTTGTGCTATAATAGAATGAGCTTCAGAAAGGAGTGGTGATATGAGTCTAAGAGATGACGTTCTGGGCCGGCTGTTGACGGCAGGGGATACATATATTTCGGGTGGTTTAATGGCAGATCAATTGCATGTGAGCCGTACTGCAATATGGAAGGTGATAGAGCAGCTGAAAGCTGAGGGTGCGGAGATTGAATCTACATCTCGTCTTGGATACCGGCTTATTTCACCGCCGGACTTATTTCATGAGGGGCAGTTTGAGCTGCTGATGCAGAACTGCCGGATTCCGTGGAAACCTCAGTATTTTGCAGAGGTCGATTCTACAAATAATGTTGCAAAAACACTCGCTGCTAAAGGCGCGCCCGAGGGAACAGTGATTATTTCTGACCATCAGACTGCCGGGAAAGGCCGCCTTGGAAAGCAGTTTCATTCGCCGCAGGGTGGGCTGTATTTCAGTGCTATTCTGCGTCCTGCTTTGCCGCTGAATGATATGATGGCTGTGACAGCTTGTGCTGCATCTGCTGTGTTCAACGCTTTGCAGGAATTCGGTATCACTGCTAAAATCAAATGGGTCAATGATTTGTTTCTGAATGACCGGAAAATATGTGGTATTTTGTCAGAGGGTAGCTTCAATGCAGAGACACTTTCGTTGGATTATCTGATTATTGGCATTGGGATCAATTTGCATCATGATCCGATGCTCCCCGCAGAATTGGAGAGTATTGTGACTGATTTGGAAACGGAGACTGGCAGAAGAATCCCGCGCTTTGCATTGTGTGCGGCAGTCCTGCGACATCTTGAAGCTTTGATTACTGACATTTCAAAACGTTCTTTTCTTCCGATCTATTCACAGAATTGCATGACAATTGGACGAAAAGTCCGCGTTCAAGCGCAAGCTGGTGAGTCTGTTGCAACTGCAATTGGTATCGCGGAAGATGCCGGATTGATTGTAGCTTTTGATGACGGCACACAGGAGATCATTCGTACTGGGAGTGCAGTGTTTGTCGAATAATGTTTCATGTGAAACAAACGCCCCCTATCCACGGCGGATAGGGGGCGTTTTCAATGGGATAAGTATTTACTTGACTTCAATGAGTGATTTGCCGCCCATGTAAGGACGAAGTGCCTCAGGAATGCGGATGCTGCCGTCTGCATTGAGATTGTTCTCCAAGAATGCAATCAGCATACGCGGAGGTGCAACGCAGGTGTTGTTCAGGGTGTGCGGCAGATACTTCTTGCCGTCAGCGCCGTAGACACGAATCTGGAGACGGCGGGACTGTGCATCACCGAGATTCGAGCAGCTGCCAACCTCAAAATACTTTTTCTGACGCGGAGACCATGCTTCAACATCGCAGGATTTTACCTTCAGATCAGCCAGATCACCGGAGCAGCATTCCAGTGTGCGGACAGGAATATCGAGGGAACGGAAGAAATCCACGGTGTTCTTCCAAAGAACGTCATACCACTTCATAGAATCCTCAGGCTTGCAGACAACGATCATTTCCTGCTTCTCAAACTGGTGAATTCTATAAACGCCGCGCTCCTCAATACCGTGTGCGCCTACTTCTTTGCGGAAGCACGGGGAATAGCTGGTCAGTGTCTGCGGCAGGCTATCCTCGGGAAGAATGGTATCGATGAATTTACCAATCATGGAGTGCTCAGAGGTACCGATGAGGTAAAGATCCTCGCCTTCGATCTTGTACATCATGTTCTCCATCTCTGCGAAGCTCATAACGCCGGTGACAACATTAGAACGAATCATGAACGGCGGGATATAGTAAGTGAAACCGCGGTCAATCATGAAATCACGAGCATAGGAAAGCACTGCCGAGTGTAAACGTGCAATATCGCCGCAGAGATAGTAGAAACCTGCACCTGTGGTTCTTCCGGCTGATTCCTTATCGATACCAGCGAGCTTTTTCATGATATCTTCATGGTGCGGCACTTCAAAATCCGGTACGAAAGGCTCGCCGAAGCGCTCAATCTCGACGTTTTCGCTGTCATCCTTACCGATC
>JAEEGH010020318.1_pt1 | contig 13823 bp, 8 predicted proteins | sample 9134181 | NCBI WGS metagenome assembly JAEEGH01 (sample SAMN16246544, study PRJNA631951) | gut metagenome | biome: gut microbiome; feature: rumen; material: DP-attached | host: Bos | place: Iran: Karaj | collected 2018-10
TGCCGTAGGCTGGTGGAGCTTCATCAGGGACTCATCAGCGCAGCCAATCGCTCGGATGGCAATACAGGTTCGGTATTCACGGTGCTGCTGCCTGTCGATGATGCATGCTATGCTGATGCCCTGCACCTCGAAGCCACTCCTTCACAGGCTGCCGTCTATCCATTGTCACCAACTGCTGAAGGCAATGTGCCAGCTGATGCCGCTGTCGAACAGGAGGATGTTAATGACGAGGACGAGCGTCCATCAATCCTTGTGGTCGATGACGATGTAGAGATTGTGCGTTATCTGAAGACGCTGCTTGGACAAACCTATCGGGTACGTTCGCGCTTTGATGCCGATGGTGCCCTGCAGGCCATTGCAAAGCAGGAGCCCGACATGATCTTGAGCGACGTGATGATGCCGAGGAAGGATGGTTACGAACTGTGCCGCGAGATAAAGAACGACCCGCAGATCTGCCATATCCCTGTGGTGCTCGTTACGGCAAAGACCACCACTTCCGACCAGATCACAGGTCTCGATTGTGGAGCCGATGCCTACGTCAGCAAGCCTTTCGACCCCACCTATCTGCTTACGCTTATTGCCAACATCTTCAAGAACCGCGAGAATGTGCGCTCGTTGCTCACTGCGAATACGCAGACGTCGGGACTGGCCGACAACGTGCTTTCGCCACAGGACAAGGCGTTCATGGACGAGTTCTATGCCATCATGGAGAAGGAACTTTCGAATCCCGACCTCGACATCAACCACATCACCGAGATCATGCACGTTTCGCGTTCGAAGTTCTACTACAAGGTGAAAGGCCTCACGGGTGAGAAACCTGGCAACTTCTTCCGACTCTTCAAGCTCAACCGAGCTGCCGAACTCCTGCGCGAAGGCAAGTACAACGTCTCCGAAATCGCCGACATCACGGGCTTCAGTTCCCTTTCCTATTTCTCGGCAAGTTTCAAGAAGCAGTTCGGCGTGGCTCCGAGTGAGTTTACGTAAGAATATTTATAGGGATATTAAGGGATAATTGGGGAAATTAAGGGATATTTGGGGACATTACTTTCGCCTTGTTGAGAATGGGGCCCAAGAAACATACGTCCCTTATAATCCCTTAATATCCCTTAAAATCCCCAAGAATCCCTTATTTAGATAATATTCCCGTATCGTTGTCCCGATGATTCATCGTGCGCTGGATGTCGCGGTATGAACGTCCATGGTCCAGACGATAGGATACCTTCAGCGTGAACATATTTCCATAGTCGCGCTGATGCTGCGTGATGTCCTTGTGGACATATCGGTTCACGACTTCCGACTTGTAGGCGAGGGGATGCTGGCTGAAAGGGTGTTGGGCAAAAAGGGAAATCGAGAGGGAAGGGTTGACCTGATACGTTGCTGTGAAGTACCATGCCGGTGCTTGATGTCCACGATGTTCGCCCTCCATGAAGTTCCATCCATTGTCGGCGTAAGCTCCAAGCATCCATTGGTTCAGATAGGCCTGCAGCGAACAGCCTCCATTGAATGAGGTGTAGGTATGGGTGTAGTCCTCCCCGAAGTTGAAGAAGCGATAGATGCCTCCATAGAGCGTGGCCACGAGACGGTCGGGCAGGATGCTCCATTGGTTGTAGCTGTCGATATGGAAGAAGCTACATTCGTTGTCCGCATTGGTCTGTGTCTTGAAGAAGTGTCCGTCCTCCCGGATGTATTTCTCCATGTTGCAATGCGGATTGCTGCGGTAATTGCCCTGCAGCTGCGTTGTGAAACGTGGGGTGGAGTAGGTGAGCTGCAGGTTGTGTGTCATCACTCGATTGGGATGTATCTCGGGGTTGCCGAGAATGGTCTCCATCGAGTTTTGTTTGATGCTTACGTTGCTCACGAGGGCAATCTGCGAGACGTGCTGGGAAATCTCGAAGTCGTATTTGAGTTTCAGCTGGTCGGTCAATGGATAGCTCAACGAGAGTTTCGGACGGAAGAGCCAGAAATCCTGTCGGGCCCCGCTCTGTCGGTAATAACGTCGGCTTGCGCCTAATCCACCTATGTAGCTGAGTCGATGGAGATGACCCTTGATTTGGCCAAAGAGATAGAGGGCAGAAGTATGCATGTCGTTGGTGGCCTCGGCATCGCCCCGGTACTCGTTGTGACTGTATCGTTGCGAGAACTGGATGCCCGACGACAGCGTGAAGGGCTTCAAACTTTTCTCGTAGATGGCTTCGCTCCAGAGCGAGTAGGTGCGGCCATCGGTGTCATAACGATAGGGGGTGTCCTCGTCGTTGCGGACGCTGCCCTTGGTTCGGATGAAGGTGCCTACCACATTGGCTGTCAGCGACTGCTGGCCCTTGAAGTCCTGGTGATAATAGAGGTCGAGCGAGGGCGAACTGTTGCGACTCGAAGTGTAGTCATCGTAGGCCGTGCCATTGAGCGCCATCACATCCTCGCTGCGCTGGGGATGGATATCTGTGCTGCCTATGAGTTTGGCCTGCAGCACGTAGCTGCTGTCACTGAGGCTATAGGTCAGTTGGGCATTGTGGCTGAGGTTCCGGCTGCGTGAACTCAGACTCTTTCGGTGCATGGTGACGATGTCTCCGCTCTCCAGCTGGTAGGTCGAAAGCTCATCGTATTCCGCGCCCTTGAAGTCCTGGTAGTCGAGCGAGTAGCTCAAGCCGAACTCGCTGCGTCCACGATTCGCCTTGGCATAGAGCGACTCGTTGCCATTGACTGCCGTCAGGGTGTTGGTGAGCTGTGATCCGATGACGTAGCCGCTGACGGGTTTCTTGATCTTGATGTTGATGATGTAGGCCACATCTTCGCCATAGCGCACCCCGGGATTATCTACATACTCGATGTGCTCGACACCCTTCAGGTCGAGCGTTTGCAGATCTTCGCGTGAGGCGATGACGTCGTTGATGCGCACCTGCACGGAGCCAAGATTCGTGAGCGCTGTGATGCTGTTCATAGCTTCGTCCACACGGATATGCGGCAGGGTGAGTTTGGCCAATAGGGAGTAGCCATTGGTTGATGTTTCGATGAGTTGGGGCGAGGGATAGAACCACTGTCCATCGACCTTCTGTACTACACGTGCACCTTTGACGGTCACTTCGTCGAGGGTGACGCTCTTCTCTTCTTGTGCTGCTGCTGTCCAAGCGTAGGCCACCATACAAATGATAAGGAATCTCTTCATACGTTTTGCAATTAGTGGTGCAAAGGTACGAAGAGATTCCTGTTTTTTCCAAAAAATCTTGCTGACATTTGTCTGACATTTTGTTGTCAGGTCTTTGTCAGTGTCCTATCTCTTTGTGCATCAGTCGATAGGCTCTGCTGCGGTCGGAGGTGATGCAGAGGTCGGAATGTTGTTCAATGATGGGGCGAAGTCTGCGGATCAGGGTGTAGAGCGTGTCGCTGGCATCGGGTTTGCGGGGCCAAAGTGCATCGCAGATCTCGGTTTTGGTCAAGGTGTGGGAAGGGGAGGAGAAGAACATCTCCATCAACTGCTGCTGCATGGGAGTGAGGGGCACCTCGTGGCCAGTGGCTGAGTAGAATCGATGCTCGGTTTCGGAGTAGGTCAGACCGCCGTAGGTGTTTCGAGCCAGATCATTGTTTGGTGTGAATCCATTGCCCAATGGAAGAGGAACGAGCGCCTCGGTGTCATCTCGCGAACGTTGGCGACGATAGCAAACCATCAGGGCCCAAAGTCCTGTCATGATCCATAGTAGGGTGGCGGGTTTCTGGTCAGAAAGACCGAAGATAGTGGCTTCGGAGCAATGAGCAGAGGCCTTGAATTGTCCGGCCTGGACATCGACCAGAAGTGAAGCCTTGCCGCGCAGTTCGGGAATCTGCAGCAGACTATTGAACGTGCGGAGGGTGTCTTGCGTGATGACGTTGCTCTCCTGCTGCTGCATCGTGAGGGTCAATGCGCGGTCGAGTTCCTCATTGACCCTTTGGCTCGTGGCATGGTAGCTCCTGTAGGTGGCCCAACAGGAGGAGAAGAGCAATGCGAATAGTACGATAAGTGCGTGATGGGATTTCATAGATTATTCTTTTAGCTATTGTCTTCTGATTTCGAAGACTCTGGTAATGTCAAAATATATTTCGTCTGCCGAGAAATACTTACTTTTCTCCTTGACGTCAAATTTGTCGCAAGGGTAAGATTTTCCCAGCAGATACTGACTTCCAGTCTCGATTTCCAAGTAGATGCCATTGAAAATATATTCATCCGACACCATAGTTACTGCAAAGGGATACTCTTCACTTCCGTAACCTGTTGTAGCTATGGTATTCATGATGCGGAACATCATATTGCCGTAATATTCGCGATCTTCTGGGGTAAATGGACTGGTCTTGGTTGAATCCCTTAGAGATATACGTATAATGTCAGCCATCATTTTGTTGCCTTCAAGTGAGAGCGGGTTTTCTTCCAATGCTTCCTTGGTCAGATTGAGGGCATGGTCATAGTCCTTTGTTTTGAGTGATTCGTGTGCTGTCATAAGCAGCAGTTGTACCTTGTTGTTGTTCGAAAGATAGGTAATACCATAGAATGCCAGTTGGCGTTCAGGGTAGGTTAGTGTTTTGTCGAGGGTGACGGTTGTCAATCTCTTGACAAGGGTACGGACACTGTCGGGATTGCTTTTGACGACTTCGTCCATTTGTTTCCAATCGATAGGATAGAAGGCTCTTTCTTCTTCTTGGGCAAATGCGAATAGCGTGCAGAGTAAAAGAGAGAGGGAGATTAGAACTCTTTTCATATTTTTAGTGTTTTTGATGTTTATATTTAATTATTTGAGAAAGGAATAGTGAGGAGGAAGGTGACGTGACATCCGAGGAGGGGCCGGTCGGCGAGTTCGAGTAATCCGCCTTGTTGGAGCATCATTCGGCGGCTCAACGGGAGGCCAATGCCGCTGCCACGTCGCTTTGTGGAGAAAAATGGCACGAAAAGGGTAGGGCGGTTTTCGGCAGGGATGGGTTCGCCATCATTTCCGACGAAGAGATTGAGCGTCCTGGCTTTTCCACTCGATAGTCCTTCTGTTTTATCGTTGGTGGCTTCGATGACAATCTTTTGTGCACCGGCTTCGGCGGCATTCTTCACAAGGTTCATCAGGACTTGGCGCAGCATGCCGGCATCGGCACGCACGTTCGTGTTTTTGGGAACATTGATTTGCCACGAGAGTTGGGGATAGGTGCGGCTGATGTCGTCGAGCATTGCGGGCAGTTCGACAGTGCTGAGCATAGGTTGTTCCAACTCGGACATCTTGCGATAGTTGGAGACAAATTCGCTCAGGTGGCGCGAGGTGTCGTAGATGGCCTTGACACCGTCCTCGAACTCCGAACCCTTCACGTCGGGATGGTTCAGTAGCGACTGGCTGATGCTGGTGATGGGCGCTGTGGCGTTCATGATCTCGTGGGTCAGCACGCGAGTAAGGCGTTCCCACGTATCGACTTCGTTCTGATTGACTTGTTCGCGGATGGTGTTCCCCAGTTCGTTCAATGTCTCCTGCATGGCGCGCTCTCCACTGGGCAGTCCCTTGGTGGGCAGGCGGAACGAGAAGTCGCGGTTGCGTATGGCTTCACGCATCAGCCACGCCCTTTGCCGCAGGATGCGCTGGTGGCGCACCCATAGCAGGACGATGATGACGAGGAGGAGGGCAAGGATGATGAGGATGGGCATGGGAGAGTGGAAGGAGACCCCCTCGGTCCCCCTGCTTAGGGGGAGGTCTGCTTGTCGGGGCTTAGAGGGGGCGGGTTAGGAGGATACGGTGCAGCCAAGCATGGCTGCAACGAAACAGTGGGGAAAAGACGGGAGCCGCGGGGCTAATTGTTATTTGTTAATTGTTAATTATTAATTTTTTTACACCTCGAGTTTCTTCATTTTGTTGTAGAGGGTTTGGCGGGTGATGCCGAGTTGCTCGGCGGCGAGCTTCATGTTGCCATGGCAACGATCGATGGCGCGGCGGATGTGGTCGGCCTCCATTTCGTCGAGGGTGGCCATATCGTCGGCGGCATCGAGCACGTCCTTGAGTTTGCGCACCAGTTCGTCGTTGTCCCAGGGCTTGGTGATGAAGTCGGAGGCTCCGCTCTTCAGTCCGCGCACAGCCAGATTGACATCGGCGTAGGCGGTGATGAGTACCACGGGCAGTTCGGGATGATGCTTGCGGATAGCACGAAGCCAGAAGAGACCGTCTTGCCCGGTGTTGACACCGATGGAGAAATTCATGTCGAGCAGCACGAGGTTGACCACCTCCTGGTTCAGGATGGTGAGCACCGAATCGGGTGATGATTTGGTTATGATACGTTGGAAGGTGCCCGACAGACAATAGCGCAAAGCCGTGAGGATGGCCTCATTGTCGTCGATGACCAGGATTGTTCCGTATTTGTCCTTTTGCATCTTGTTTTTCTTTTTATTGACGTGGCAAAGATAGTGAATTTTTTGAAAGGGAAGCACATTTCGGCCTAATTTTTCACGTCTTCGACAAAAAAGTGTCCATTTTTTAGACACAATGCTGTATAAAATTTTGACAAACCGCCTTTAAGGGCCCAGAAACTCTTGCCCACGTCTTCTATTTAATGTACCTTTGCAACAGAAAAACCAAAGGATTGAAGAATATGAACCGAACATTCATCACCCTCGCATTGCTGCTGACAGCGGGCGGCGCCGGAGCCCAGAAGATGGCACTGACGGCTGACGACTGCATGCGCTATGCGGTCGAACACAATCACGACATCCGTATCAGCCAGTTTTCGCAGGACACTCGACGTGCCGAACGTACCGGGGCCATCGGTGCCTTTCTGCCGTCGGTCAATGGCAGTATCGGTGCACAATATAACTTCGGACGTGCCATCGACCCCGAGACGAATACCTATACCAACGTGAGTACCTTTTATAATGGCTATTCGGTACAGGCAACACTTCCCGTCTTCGATGGCTTCCAGCGTATCAACCAGCTTCGTGCTGCCAAGGCAAGTCTGCTGATGGGAAGCAGCCAGTTGCGAGCCCAGCAGGATGAACTTGCCCTGCAGGTCTTCGAGGCCTATTGCAATGTGCTCTACTATCAGGGCACAGTAAAGATGGCAGAAGAGAAACGCGAGCAGAGCCGACTCACCCTGCGTCAGACCCAGGTGATGGCCGAAGTAGGGCAGAAGAGCGAGGCCGACGTTGCCCAGATGGAAGCGCAACTTGCAGGCGATGACTACGAGATTACCCGCCAGCAGAACGAACTCTCGACCGCCCTTCTCACCCTCAAGCAACTGATGAACTATCCGGAGGAGGACTCGTTGGTGATAGTGGGAGGGGATCGGAATACTTTGAGTGATCGGAGTTCTCGGAGCACTCCGAATACTCTGAATACTCCGAATACTCCGAACTTCGAAGAAGCTCAGACCCTTGAGAACCCTGCAGTAGCCGCAGCAGCCCAGAATGTGATCGTGGCAAAGCGCAGGCTGAGCATGGCCCGTGGGGCACTGAGTCCGTCGCTTTCGATTAGCGGAGGCATCAGCACTTCGTACAACAAGATGCTGCACACCGAGGCCACAGGTTTTCGCGACCAGTTGGAGGCAAACCGTGGCGAGTATATCTATGCATCGGTCAGCATTCCGATATTCAACCGTTTGGAGAACCTGACCAATATCCGTCGTCAGCGCAACAACCTGCGTATTGCCGAAGAGGAGTTGGAACAGAAGCGCGACGAACTCGTCAAACTCCAACTGCAGGCAGCCAACGACTGCGAAGGCTTTCGCAAACAAACCCTGCAGATGCAGCATAAGGTGGAGGCCGACAGCATCGCCGCCCGTTTGACCACACGCAAGTATGAGGAAGGTCTTTCGTCGGCCATCGATGTGCAGACCTCGGCAGCCACCCTGCTGGAGAGCCGTGCTCGACTGCTGCAATGCCGGCTGATGCTGGCTTTGAAACAGAAACTTGTAAATTATTATAAAGGATACCCAATCTTATAAAGGCATATTCCCATGGATAGAAAGATAGAGAAGAAACGCGGGCTGCAAACAAAGCATGTGCCCTATATCGCAGGAGGTGTCCTGCTGGTAGCATTGATTGGTTGGATGATTTTCGGCGACCATAGCACCACGGTGCGGGTTGAGTCGGATGGCTTGACCATCAGCGAGGTGACGAATGCCGAGTTCAAGGACTATGTGCGACTGAACGGTACGGTAGTGCCTATCCAGGTGGTGCAGATTTCGCCCGAGGAAGGAGGCATCGTCATGGAGAAGGTGGCCGAAGAAGGTTCAACGGTCAAAAAGGGTGATGTCATCGTACGTCTCTCGAATTCGAACCTCGACCTGCAGATCCTGAATGCCGAAGCCGAACTCGCCGAGAAGCAGAACCTGCTGCGCAACACCCAGGTGGCGATGCAACAGGACAAATTGAACAACGAGACCGAGGCTGCAACGTTGGGTATGGACGTGGAACGCAAGCGTCGTGCCTACGAGCAGAATCAGCGGCTCTACAACGAGAAACTCATCAGCCGCGAGACCTATCTGCAGGCCAAGGAGGACTATGAGTTGTCGAAAAGGAAGCAGGAACTGATCAGCGAACGCTTGAAGAAGGACGAACAGTATCGCAGCCTGCAGATGGATCAGATGGAGGACAACCTTGCCAATATGCGACGCAATGTCCTGCTGGTCCGCGAACGAAAGCAGAAACTCGAAGTGCGCTCTGCCATCGACGGCGAACTGGGTTTGCTCGATGTGGAATTGGGTCAGAACATCACAGCCGGCCAGAAGATTGGACAGATCAACGACCTCTCGGACTTCAAGATCCAGGCCGAGATTGACGAGCACTACATCGACCGTGTGCGACAGGGTTTGCAGGCCACCTTCATGCGAGGTGAAAAGAATTATCAACTTGCTGTGCGCAAGGTCTATCCCGAGGTTCGACAGGGACGTTTCCGCATCGACCTCGTCTTCCGAGGCGAGCGTCCCGACAACATCCGCAGCGGCCAGACCTACTACCTCAATCTCGAGTTGGGCCAGTCTGAGCAGGCCATCCTCATCCCTCGTGGTGCGTTCTTCCAGACTACGGGCGGACAGTGGATCTTCGTACTCGACAAGGACGGTTCGCGTGCCTATCGCCGTGACATCCGTATCGGACGCCAGAATCCGCAGCATTACGAGGTGCTCGAAGGTCTTGAACCAGGCGAACAGGTCATCACGAGCGGCTACGAGGCGTTCAAGGATTACGAGACGTTGAAGATAAGGTGATGTTATGAAAAGCTATTTGAAATACCTTTCGAGGAACAAACTGTATACGTTCATAAACGTGCTGGGCTTGGCCATTTCGCTCATGTTTGTCATCCTGCTGGGCGACTATGCATGGCGTCAGTACAGCATCGACTCGTGGCACAAGAATGCCGACCGAATCTACCTGATGGGCGATCAGGAGCTGTTCTTCATCTGGCCCCAGGCAGCCCGTGAGATCCAGGATATGTGTCCCGAGGTGGAACAGTCCTGCTGCGTGATGAGCCAGCGAGGAAAGATCAAGTATGGCCAGCGGGAAATAAAAGATGGTGAAAACGAAAACGGCATCATCATGCTGGTCGATTCGACGTTCTTCAACTTCTTCGATTTCGAGCTGGTGAAGGGCAATCGTCTGACGGCGCTCGATGCGCCCGACAAGTGTGTCATCACCGAGCGGCTGGCACAGAGGCTCTTTGGCGAAAGGAATCCCATCGGTGAGACAGTGGAGATCGTGGGCGAACGCAGCGTGCGTATCAACAACGAAGACCCCTTGGATAGCACATTGGTCTATACCATCAGTGCCGTTGTCGAGAATCTGGATCGTACCGTCCTGCCCAATGAGACACAGCTCATCGCCAGCATGAAGCGTTTCCCCCAAGTGATGGGCTATGAGCTCAAGAACAACGTCTTCGCCTACGGTGGAACAGGTGCCTGCAAGGCATTCTTCATGCTTCAATCTGGTACTACGTTCGATGCAAAGATGAAGGTGGTGGAAGAGCATTTGCACAATAACTATTACTGGACCGACAACAGCCACCTCACCATGACGCCGCTCAAGGAAGTGATGTTTGCCCCGCAGAACAATGGCTCGGGCATGCAAAAGGGCGACAAGACGAGGCTCCGCATCCTGTTGGCCGCCGTATTGGCCATCCTCTTCTTCGCCTTGAGCAACTACGTCAACCTGACGGTCGCCAACACGGGTTTCCGCGCCAAGGAGATGGCCACGCGTCGACTCTTCGGCAGTAGCCAGCATCAGATTTCGCTGAAACTTATCGCTGAATCGACGTTGATGGTCGCCGTGTCGTTCGTCATCGGCCTGGCCCTGGCATTCTGTTTCCGTGAAGATGCAGCCTCGTTGTTCAGGGGAAAGATTGAGCTGGTGAAGGACATCAATCCAAGCACTGTCGGCATCTGCCTCGGCTTCATCCTGCTTACGGGCATCATTTCGGGCATCCTGCCCTCCTGGCATATTTCCCACTATCAGCCCATCGACATCGTGAAGGGAAATTTCCGATTCCGCTCAAAGATGGTGCTTGGCAAGGTATTCATCATCCTGCAGAACGTCATCACCGTCGTTATGCTCACATCGGCCCTGGTCATCTGGCTCCAGCTGAACCATCTGATTCACGCGCCACTTGGCTTCAACTATGAGAACCTCTATTATGTCAATCCGCCTGAAGGAAAGGAACAAGCCACATTGAACCAGCTGGAAAAAATGCCTTTTGTCGAAAAAGTCGGCAGGCTCCAGGGCACCGATTTCATTGGTTATTCTTCTTCTACAAGATCCATAACAATTGATGAGAAGACTGTCCATCTGTATTTGACAACTTTGGACAAGACGGCCTTCGACCTCTACGGATTGGAGATCCTTCGGGACTATGGCCCTACCAGCGACGGCTATTACCTTAACGAGGAGGCTATGCGTCAAATGGGTTTGTCCGAAGATGATCGCGAGATGGAATGGGGCAAGGAAAGTAAGAAGCCGATAGCTGGTGTCATCAAGGACTTCCATCGTGTCAATATCCTGGCGGATTATGTTCCTCTCGCCGTTCAGATAACCGATGACATAGGCTATCCCGGTTTCGTTGTTAAGACGAATGGAGACAAGAAAGCCAAGGAGAAACTGGTCGAGATGCTGAGGGAATTGGGTTGTGCCGAGGCTACGCTGCCCTGGATTGTCAATAGTTCCGAGGATGTGATTGCCGAAACCTTCGACACCCATCGTCACACGCTTCGCATCATCACGCTCTTTACATTCATGGCCATCGTCATCTCCGTGCTTGGCTTCGTCGGCATGTCGCTCTTCTTCATTCGTCAGCGCAAGAAGGAGATGGGCATTCGCAAGATCATGGGCAGTACATCGGGCGAGGTCTTCCGGCTGATGCTTCGCACATTCTGCGCCCCGCTCCTGGTATCGTTCGTTGTGGCTGTACCCATTGCATGGCATTTCATGAGCCAATGGCTCGAGGGTTTCAGCTACCGTATCACGCTTAGTCCCTGGTTCTTCGTTGCCACTTGCCTCTTCTCGCTCTTCGTGGCTGTCATTTCGGTGGGCATTCAGATACTTCGTGCTGTCACTGCCAATCCGGTGGAGAGTATCAAGGTGGAGTGAAGACCCCCTAAATCCCCCTGCTTAGGGGGACTTGGATTGGGCCGCGAAATTATACATTATATAACAATTAAATTACCCTTCGACAGACAAGTCTTCCTCCTAAGCAGGGGGATAAGAGGGGGTCTATATTATGATGAACCTATTTCCCAAAGGCCAAGGGGGCCTTATCAAAGTCATATCGCTGGCCATCGGCCTGACTGTTGGGCTGGTGCTGATTGCCAAGGTGGAACTCGAACGCAACTTCGATCGCTGCGTCGTGGAGAAGGCGCATGTGTACGAGCTTTATGAGAACTTCGAGCGAAACGGAGGAGAGAAAGTCGAGTATGGAGCCACGCCGGGCGGTGTCGTTCCAGCCATGTGCCGATACGTGCCCGAAATCGTCGTGGGCACTCGCTACACCGGTCAGTTCGAAAACGAGAAACTGATTCTGGAGAATGGCATGCGCTACAGTTTCAGAAATTGCATCTTTGCCGACTCCTGCTTCTTCGACATTTTCGGCACAAGGATTCTGGTAGGCGACTGGAAGCAGACCATGACCGTGCCGGGTCAGTGCCTCGTCAGCCGCTCGCTCAGCGAGAAGCTGGGTGGCGATGTCGTGGGTCGGACGTTCGACTTCGTGCCAGCACCGGGCAAGCCGATGACCATCAGCGGCATCTTTGAGGATTTCGACGAGAACAGCTCCTTCGGTACTCTCGACATCGTGATGTCCTTGCCATCCATCGGCATCTATTCGTGGGATGGCTCGCAGAACCTCAATGGCAATGACCGCTATCATTCGTTCGTGCGTCTCACACCCAATGCCGATCTGAAGAAGATACAGGACGAGATAAAGGTGATGGTGCAGGAGATTTATCCATGGGAAGAGCTGCGTGCGGCAGGTTATACAGATCTTGGCTTCATCTTTTATCCTGTCAGCGAGAAGCGGATGAACAACAAGACGGTGCGCACCACCTGCATTATCCTCTTGATTGTGGCCTTTGTGATGTTGTTCACGGCTGTGATGAATTACATCCTCGTGGTTATCAGCTCGCTGGTGGCAAGGGCACGACTCGTGGCACTGCGCAAGGTGATGGGCGCGCCCAAGCGGGAGTTCTATCTGAAGACGCTGGCCGAAGCCTTTGGTCATCTGATTTTGGCCTTGCTCATTATGTTCCTGCTGCTATGGGCAGGGCAGGATTGGATACGCGACCTGATGGGAATTAGTTTGGGAACGCTCTTTTCGTCACAGACTTACGTCATTCTGGCCCTCGTTTGTCTCATCGTTCTCTTCTGCTGTGGTCTCTTGCCGGGTTACATCTATTCGCGCATCCCGCTGACCTATGCCTATCGTCTCTATAGCGAAAGCAAACGCGTGTGGAAACTCTCATTGCTGGCCTTCCAGTTCGTGTTGAGCACCATGCTGCTCTGCATCCTCAGCACCATCTATCGCCAGTATGACTATATGCTCAACAAGGACATGGGTTACGAATATGAGAATGTGGCCTATATCCCGATCGCTCATCCTTCGGATTCGACCATCGTCTTGGCCCGTGAGATTGAGAAGTTGCCGTGTGTCGAAAGTACCGCGACAGCCTATTCGCTCTTCCTGCAGTGGCAGAGCGGCAATAACATTATGCTGCCCGAAGATACGCGAGAGTTGTTCAACTATGCGTGCATGTATTTTTCCCAGCCGAGCATTGTCGAAACGATGGGGCTGACGATTGTGCAGGGCCGGAATATGTCACCACTCGAAGATAAAAGGTTTTTGCCCGAAGTTATCGTCAATGAGAAGTTCGCCCAGATGCTCAAGGAGTTTACGGGATTGGACAACGTCGTAGGACAATCGGTCGTGAGCACAGAGATTGGCCGCGAGTATCCGCTCACCATCGTTGGCGTTGTGAAGGACTTTACGATTGGCACCCTTGTGAACCTTGACCAGCGTCCCACTATGTTCATCAATGGCACTCTCTTTGCCAATTACGTCCTGCTGAAGTTCAACGACCTGACGCCCGACAACATCACGGCAGTACAGCAGCTCTGCGACCGCCTCTATCCCGATGCCGAATTCCAGGTGAAGCGTTATGGCGACGAACTTGCCGACAGTTATCACGAGACGCAGCACACACGCGACCTCATCCTCATCGGATGCTTGGCTGCCTTGCTCATCACGCTCATCGGTCTGATTGGATACATCCGCGACGAGGTGCAACGTCGCACTCGTGAACTGGCTATTCGCAAAGTGATGGGTGCATCAGTAGGAGAATTGCAGAGCCTCTTCCTGCGCAGCATT
>JAEEGH010020320.1_pt1 | contig 13822 bp, 10 predicted proteins | sample 9134181 | NCBI WGS metagenome assembly JAEEGH01 (sample SAMN16246544, study PRJNA631951) | gut metagenome | biome: gut microbiome; feature: rumen; material: DP-attached | host: Bos | place: Iran: Karaj | collected 2018-10
ATACGGATAATGACGGCACCAGTCATGTATACTCTCGCCAATGCTCTTATCATGAAGTAAAGCATCGGCAACACCGACTGTACATATAGTATCGTCAGTGAAGTCGTTCTCTTCTGACAGCCAATCAAAGTTATAATCGTTTGTAGGATTAAACTCCCAACGGCTGCCTACAATATCTCCAATAATTGCACCTAACATATTCTTTTATTTCACACACATGAAAAAATTGAGTCCTTTATTCTTCATCACCATTGCATTTATCAGCCCTGTGACAGTTTGCACAACAGTCTTCATCCCATATCATAGAAAAAAAAGTATTCGCAGAAGAAATGACTTCTTGATTCTCTGTAAGGATGCCTGCCTCAAAGTTCCCTGGAGTGAAAATTCCTTGACCAAGACCAGCCGGAGTTACGTTTGCTGATCCCACATATGCTAACCTTTCATCAATTATAATGATTTTAGCGTGATTCCTTTCACAAAACATATATTCGAAAAGCTCTGGATTCATCTGCTGATAATATTCCTCCCATTCCTCTGTAAAAGATAATGAAGGCCTAGAACATATTATTTGAACAGAAACTCCATGAACAGCCTTTTCCATAAGGAATTTGACAAATTGAGTCCCATCATTGTAGTCTGAACCTTGATTGTCTGTAGGTTTTAGGCGAAAACGTTTGAAGTTTGCCGTCATTATCTTTATCGAAGATTTTGCCTCACAAATCCTTTTAATGATTTCATTATAATGAGATTCATTTGTAATAAGTAATGTTTGGGATGACTTGTGGGAGTGTTTTACATATTCAAGAATACTCTCTTTAGAAACTCTCCAACGTCTTTCCTTATCCCGAAAAGCTTCAATAGCACCTTGATCTACCAGAGATTCAAACTCCGCTTTACTGCAATTAAGATATTTCCTTGCAGTTAATCCACTGATAAAATCTACATTATTATTGTCAGGCATAAACTATCAACTATATTATTCTATAAATTCAGAAAAAACTCCTTCATCAGGGATATTATTTCCTTGCTGTCCATTGAGTTTGTTATCACTTTCATATATAAAATGGCAATACACATGTTTTTATATGTTTTTTTTCATATTGATTAGAGTATTTGCGTAATCAATTCTCTGCTGCATCTGCTGTTTGCGTTTTTTATTCTCTTCAACAAATCTTTCAAACTCTTCCCATCGTTTTTCTTGTTCTTGTTTTTTACTGAGTTCTATCTGTCTTTCACGCTCTATTCGCTGTAACATGTTTTGGTATTGAGGGAAAATTTCTTGTTCATCATCGTAGAATGCTATCCAACTATTCTGACATCCTGCTACAGAATTAGAACAGAGGAAAAATCTGTATTTCTTGCCGTTCTTTGCAATGTCCTCCTTGACCACTTTGAATAACCCTTTCTTACAAACAGGACAGCGCAACTGATGTTCATCATCTTTTTCTGTCATTTCTGTGACGAAAACCGATGGCATATTCTCGTTGTACATCACAAACGTATGTTTCCTTGCACGTGTGATGGCTACATAGAATAGGCGTCTCTCTTCTGAATATTCGAAGGTGTCAATTTTACTCAGCACATATCCCAAAATTGGGTCATCCGTAATACGTGACGGAAAACCACCCCCATCTTGGCTACAGTTTAAGACAATAACATTATCAGCCTCCAGACCTTTTGCTGCATGTACACTCATAAACTGCATTGTCCGGCCAGCAAAAGTGACTGTTGCCCGTTTTGATGTCGGTGATTGCTGCCGCACACAACTACGAGGGAATATCTTCACCTCATAGTTGTAGCGAGCCATCAGCATCACTGTTTCGTCAACTGGTAATGATTCAATGAGTTTTTTAATCTCGTTAAGATATGTCTCATTGGAAGTCCTGGAAAATGGAACGAACGAAATCTTGGTGCAGACATTATCAGAAAGCGGTTTCACAGTTTTCTGAACTTGTGATGGATTCTTCAGGATAAACGCAGAAGACCGCTCCACAAGCGGGTTCCCAAAACGATAAGTCGTTTCGATTTTACATTTTTCTGTAAATCCGAAATGCTCCTCAAAATGATTGAAGAGATTCATATCACTTCCGGAGAAACGGTAAATTGATTGCCAGTCATCGCCGACGCAATAAGTCTTAGTCAAAGGATCTTGTTGTCTCAACGACACAATAAACTTATAGCGGTCCACCGATATATCTTGAAACTCGTCTACTAGAATATACGAAAAACGAGATTTGTATCTACCCGTTTCACAATATTTTGCGGCAGAAAGAATGATGTCCGTGAAGTCTCTTAGCTTCTTCTCCGCCAATGCCTTTTCGTATTCCTCATAAAGAGGTTTAATTACCTCGTACATCAGGAACCTGCAGCGTTCACAGAAGTTTTCAGGCTGACCACTTTCTATAATCGTCTGCATGATTGAGTCGAATGACTTACCATTTGACTTCATCAAGGCAATGAATGAAGAGAATAATTTCATTATGTTCTCTTCCATCGTCTCGTTTCGTTCAAAGAGTCGCTTGTATTTCTCTTCCTCCGACAGCTCCACTGGATTTACTCCGATTTTTCTCAGTTGCTGTTCCAGCTTCTCGAATATCGACTTGTCATGGAACATGGCACTAGTCGTCTCCATGAGGTATGTTTTAAATTCATTATGAACCCTACGTTTCCAAATGATGCCTTCGTTATATTCACGATTTGCACGTTCAAAACCACCTTCTTTTCCTTCTCCGAACCATTGAGGAACATTACTATTTTTATCTATTCCGAAGTGTTCAAGGTATGCATAGTATCGTTGTCCTTCTAGCTCATAATAAATTGTAAAATCAGGTTTGTACTGACGATGGAATTTTGTTGAAGTGTCATACGGGTAAGGTTCCTCATATCGAAAATCAACGTTATGTGTCGATAGCCAAGTACATATTTTCTTCTCTTCCTCAGAGCGAGTGAATACTGGATTTCCGTTCATATCACCATACGGAGCCATTCGTCCATACGTCTCGCGGTCTTCAAAATACTTTTCAGCATGTTCATATTCATGCTCTAGTTTCGTAAGGTCGGCCACCTCACCGACATACTTAGTCACTGCCGCTTTGAATGTTTCATCCTTTTCAATAAGCTGATAATAGCATTCCAGAAGGAACGTATCTTCAGCAACATCAGGGAATCGGCCTTCCACATCAGCAATAATATCACAAGCAAATCGATGGAATGTCCGGCATGTCAAGCCTGGAACATCTAATCTCTCTTGGAACTCCTCTGCAGTCTTTCTATTATAAGACAGCACTAGGATTTCATCTTTCCGCAGCTTTCTCTTATCTAATAAGTACTTTACTTTGGCAATAGAAGTTGACGTTTTGCCAGATCCGGCACTGCTAATGACCAAACAGTTATCTTCCAGCTTCACAATAGATTCACGCTGCTGGGGGTCTAACGGATATTTCAAGACTGTATCGAAGAACGTTTTATTCTCCCGCAGTTCCTTCTCAACGAACTCCTTGTTGTGCATGTCTCGCATCTTTAAGAAGCCGTGTTGATACCGTTTTTCTTTAGGAAACTTGCAAAACTCAGCATCGGCATATTTTTTTAATATATAGTTTCTACACTCCTCATTTACCACTGTTTCCATCGATTTCTCCAAGTCTCTTACAGCAGGTTTGAACTTCATACATTCCGAGTGGGCGAAGTAATGATTGAGAGAATAGAATGGTGCAGCCCCATTTGTAAGATTGCAGGCCTTTTCATAAAAGTCTATTAGGTGTTCAATAATCAGTTTCGTACCGAAAAACAGATACCATTTATTCCTATTTTCTACCAAAGACAGGTAGTTTTCTTCAAAGCGGGTATCAATATGCTTTTTCTTTTCCCGATAGTAAGCCAGCCCTCCGCACTCCTTCATGTAGGTATACACGTATTCATATCCAAGCAAACGTAGGCTTCTTGACTTTTTCCAACTATAAATAGTAAGAAAAACCAAGCTGATGATGATACTAGCACCACAGATATAAATCCAAGTCAATTCCATCGTATCCGGATTTAAATCGTTCTTAATAGCATCTGTTTACTGAATAACATATTATTAACATACGAATTAAATTAATTATTCTAATAAGTGATAATATTTTATCGCTTTCCAATAGATTTCACCATCTTTTATCTGAATTTTGTTCATAAAATCAAAAAGGTTTAATCCATACTTTTGTAGAATGTCGTTGCATTCCCTAACGACATCCCTATTGTTTCCATAATTATATAAACTATGCCAATAATTAATGTCATTTGAGATACGCCCTGTCTTTGCAAGAATGGTCTGAGCTGTTTTTAGATCCATTTTGGGTTTTGGCTTCTTTCTGAAAATTACTTTTTCATCTAAAGAGCCCTTTGCAGGGCGTGGGTCAATACACCAGTCCCAACAACTAAAACGTTCTGAGTCCTCCAGATTAATTACTTCATACAAGTCGCAATAGAGATCAATCATGTAAAGCAAGTCGCCTATTGTTTCTCTTTCTGGATTACCTATAGGAATTTCAGGATGCTTGTGTATAATTTTCTTAATATCAGAAATTGATTGCTGACAAAGTAAATAGTATTTTTCCTCTTCATCAGGTACAATACATTTGTATATGTCGCTATCTTTATTCACGGGCTTGAAGGATTGTGCGAATCCATATTTCTTTATGGATTCAGCCACATCCTCTTTCAACTCACGAATGCCACTCCATGTTGAATCAAGGATAATCTTATAATATTTTAAATCTTTTACTTTTACCTCTCTCATCCTATGATAATTTAAAAGCGTAGATTCTTTTAATTATTTACAATATTTTCTTATAAACAAGAGCCCTGTCACCTGTGGTGGGGTCTACAGACATTCCAGAAGATTCGTCCAATTTAAAGCCGTTTAGCTCCAACAAGTGTATAGAAACATCATTGCCAGGAATTACCATTGCATAAACTGGATCATTTATCCCAAGTCTGTTCTTCATAATGTCAAAAACAATAGGAAGAGCAGACTTCATGATTTTGTGTCCTCTCAATGGCGGAATAAGAATATAGTCAATAAGCCAGTGATTAAAGTTGTTCGTAACCTTATTGTGCGTAGGGCTTGTGACTTTGATCAAGCCGCATATTCCGGCATTCATTCTGATAATATAGCAGAATGCAATGCCCATGGATTGTGTCATCACGCTGTTGACAAGATACATGGGAATCTTCTCCCTTGCTTCTGGCCCTGCAAAATCATGCATATATTTTCTTGTATCATTATCAAACATCAGCATGACTGAAAGGGTGTGTGCATCATTCTCCAAATTATTCTCAGTAATTGGGTGCATGGAGAATTGTTCTGTCATCTTTACCTTAGGCAAGGCCATAGGGTTAAAGCAAGGCTGTATATTGTTCAAGTCTAATTCTTTTTCTGAAGCTTGCTGAGGAACGGGAGCCTTTGGCTTTTCTTTTTGGGGCTCAGACTTACTTTGTTGCATTGATTGCTGTTTTGCTCGCTCCTCTGCCTGCTGCTTCGCCTTTTGCTCAGCTGCTTTCGCAGCTTCTCTTTCTTCCTGTTTCTTTTTTATATACTTATTCTTTTCTTCGATAATTTCTTTATTTAAATAAATAAAGCGGTTCTTGATGCTCCATTGGGAAAAATCATCCATATCTATTTCCCATGATGAATTTGACATAAACGCTTTTTTAACTCTATTATGAGCTTCCGAGTTGTTTATTACACTAAACAAAATAATTTCAGCTTTCTTAGTGAATTTCTCAATAAAAGAGCGTTTAACTTCTGCTTCAATAAGAATTGTGTTTATCCAAGCAGATTTATCACCTAATGACATCTTCTCTTCTTGAAGACTTTTGATTATAAACTGTCTATACATAGTAAGTTTACTCTGAGGTTATTACATCGCGAAGTTCTTTATAGTCACGTACTACATCATATTTGACAGTGGACTGAGAAATGGTAGCAAAGTGACGTCTTGCACATTCTATCTTCACATCCTCAGTTTTACGGAAATCAAGCACTTCATCTTTTTTGTAGCCTTTAGTTTCAGCAACAAAATAGATGTGCTTGATGTCTGGAGAATCATTGAAAACAATGGCCCAGTCTGGATTATAATGACCAACTGGCGTGTTGATATAGAAGCCACTTGGAAGCTTTGTATAAACAAGAACTTCATTCTTGTGATCTTCCAGAGCTTTTGCGAAATTCATTTCAATGCCTTGTGAATCAACAACAACTAAATCATAAAGTGATCTTTCTGATGCCATGGCATTGACTCCGAGACGTCCCTTCAGGGCTTCAGCACTAAATATTTCTGCGCCAAATTCTCTATCGAGCTTATGATACCTAACATGTTCAACAACGGCAATGGCTTTACATTGATTGATGATATTGCCTGCCCGAATGATAAATTCTTCAGGATTAGCCTTGAACTTGTTAAAGGTTGTCGGCTTCACCCGCTTTAAGATATTCACTATAGCAAGACGTGTCAGGCCAGTAGCTTCAACTAACTTACCAATAAGATCATACTTTACATGTTCATTAACAAGTTCATGAACATGCGTAGTTGTTGCTCCTTTTATCTTCATGGCTTCTCCTGCCTGCAGCTGTTTCTTGCTCTTAATCTCCTTCATTTCACCTTCTGTAACAGTGATGCTAATTTCCGTTACTGTCAGGTGATTATCAAGTTCAAGGACGGCAGCATCTATCAGACTCTGAGTGTCAAAGTTGACGGTATAGTACGTCTGGCAGTTAATCCTGCGCCACATATCTTGGAACTCTTTTCGAGCAAATTTCTTTTCATCAAAGTGAGCTTCACGGACATGGCGAGCATTCTCAGGTTTAACAGCCTCAGGATTGAAGACGGAATCTAGACGTTTCACGACATCATCTTTCACGTCATTATAATCCCCAAAGTCAAGAGTACCCTGTTTCTTGTCTTCATGGAACAGTGGTGTCAGCTGTCCTTGCTTGGTGATATAGCCTTTCATACGTAGCGTGTAAGTCAATTCCTGGGCATCGTCTTCATCCAACTTACGCTGTTCGCCCTGAGCATTGGTAACCACCAAATCGAGGAACAGTTCTTTCTGAACTTTCTGAGGACGATCGGCCACAGCTTCTGCAATTTCCGTCTGAAGTTTTGCTGCAAAAGTGTTATACGACTCACTGGCAATGATAGTCAGTGTATTAATCTCAAAGACGCTGCCATGCAGTACATTTTCGTCCTGACGCTCACCATCACTGTTCACGCATAGACGCATTCCACGACCGACTTCCTGACGCTTCTTGGTCTGATTATCGCTGTCTTTAAGCGTGCATATCTGGAAGACGTTAGGGTTATCCCAACCTTCTTTCAGTGCAGAATGCGAGAATATAAAGCGAGTTGGCTCATCGAATGACAACAACTTTTCTTTATCTCGCATAATAAGGTCATAGGCGGATGCGTCATTTGATGCCTCATTGCGAAGCTCTGTTGCAGAAGGCTGTACGAAATGACCTTTTTTGTCGCGTGAGAAATATCCATTGTGTACTTGGTCTGCATCGAAACGTTTGAGATAGGCAATATATTCTGGGCTATCCTCAGTGGTCAGCTGAAGGGAGCCTACGATGTCTTTATATTCTTCCTCAAACATCTGAGCGAATATGCCTTTACTGGTACCACCGCCCTGTTCATAGATACGATAATTATCCACATGGTCGATGAAGAACAAGGACAGACACTTGATGTTTCGTTTAAACAACTTGCGTTCCTTGTTAATATGTGTGATAATGGTGTCACGAATTTGTTGGCGACGAATATAAATTTCATTTGTCTTGCCGTATGTTTCTCCCTCCTGAAGAATCATACCATTTAGTAAACGAACAGTTCGGTTATATCCATCGATGCTCTCTATTTTGTAGCCATCTGCATATTCCTCAAGTCCACCGGATTGCTGATATAAGTCAAATCCGTCACTTACAAGCTGGATAACTTGCTTTACGCTATTCTGCTGTTTCTTTTCATAACCAATCCGGGCGCGAGGGTTCCCTTCGGATAATTCGATACTTTCCAGATAGATATAACCATTAGTAGCTGTAGAACCACGCTGTTCAACGGCTTTCACGGTGATTTTCTTCACCAGTTTTTTGTTGTATGCGTCCATGGCATCCAGACGATATACCATATTTTGAATATCGTCTGCACGATGGGTAGCACTATACAACAGTGTGAAGAGTGAATTAAACTCTTTTAATTTGGTACGTGTGGCATTATGTCTGTCAGCACCTAACACCGACTGAGGTTCATCAATAATCAATATAGGATTAGTGACTGCAATCACGTCGATGGGGCGACGAGAACGAAAAGCGTCTAACTTCATGTAGATGCGTCGAGCATCCTCACCACGGGCAGCAAAAGCCTGAGTGTTGATGATCATCACATGCATATTGCTGCCACTGGCGAACTGGTCAATCTTTGTCAGTTGCTTGCTGTCGTATATGAACGACTGAATACGCTTGCCATATTCAGCGGCAAAGTGTTCGCTCATAATTTCAAACGAGCGGCTGACACCTTCACGGATGGCGATGCTTGGTACCACGATGATGAACTTGGACCAACCATATAGTTTGTTCAGTTCAAACATCGTCTTTATATAGGTGTACGTCTTACCCGTACCCGTTTCCATCTCTATAGTCAGACGTAAGTCAGTAGGATCAACAGTCTCTGAAGGTTTCAGTTGTTGAGGTATTTGAATTTGACGAATGTTCTCCAGCAATTTCTCGGCGTTGACAGTCAGCGGTTGGTTACGAAAGCCCACGTCGTCAAACATATTCTGTGTTTCACCTGCTACAGTACCCATGTCATGCGTGAACTCCACCATAGCTTGGTTGCGCTGACCATGGAACACATCGGTCACCGCTTTGGCAGCATCAGTTTGGAACTGCTGGTTTTTGAATTTTAGTGTTAATTTCTTAGCCATGATATTTCTTTATTTAAATGACACGGACATTCTTTCTAACTTCCTCTTCTGTCCAGTTGCATTTCTGTTTAAACAACTCGAAGAGATTCATTTTTGCTGCTGCTTCAGTGAAACTACTGTCACGGAAAACGACACGTACAGGCGACATGGCAGCAATAGTATCAATAACCTTTTCTGTTACGACGCCATCAAAGCAAGCAACTAAATTGCCATCATCCACATTGTGAATGGTACAGCCGTCGACCTTGGTAGATTTGAGTGGCATTGACAATTCTACGCCCCATCGTAGCATACAGTCAAAGAGAAGATCAAGGTCTGATCGACCGTCTTTGATGTTGTCTACGAACAAGTCAAGACTCTCTTGTGAGTAATCTTTTGGCGAGAAAGCAACATCTTTATAGTTGGATTCGTCGCATTTGAAGACTCGGAAACCGATATCAAGGTCTTTAGTATCAGGATTCTCTTCCTTGATTTTCTTGCCTGCACGACGGATGCGTTCCTTTCCAATCTCACATATATTCATATAGCCAGCCTTAGCAGCTTCACTACCCGTAGGCGTTTCCTCTGGCCATTGGACCATGATGAATTCACGGTGACCACCGTCTTCTGCGTTTAATTGCATAACAGCATGAGCAGTGGTTGCTGACCCAGAGAAGAAATCAAGAACTATGGAGTCTGCATTGGTTAATGGTTCAAGAAATCTTTTCAGCAAAATACTAGGTTTGGGATTTTCAAATGTGTCCTTTCTGCCAAATAGTTCTGTTAATTCATTTGATCCATCACCAGTATTTGCCACATCGTATAATATACTACGTTCCTTTATCGTTTTAGATTGCCCTTCAAAATACTCCTTCTCATATGGAATCCAATTACCTTGCTTTCTTTCCCAATAAATAAGCTTGTTCTCTATTATTTCATTCATTCTTGGTTTGCCGACTCTCCACCTTCCATCACCACCGTCAGGAGCTATTGGGTAGACATTTTCTCCATCAGGCGCAATAATTGGGAAATACATTGAAGGTCTATCTTCTTTTCTTGCAGTATTACCCCATTTGGCTAACTTAGTTACCTTAAAAGATCCTTTTTCATCACGTTTATTATATTCAGACAAGTCACGTTCAATAACTTTATCTCGCCAAATTAAATTGTCCGACTTACGATATACAACTATATACTCATGTTCTATAACGAAATATTCTTTTGCTTGACCTCCACCATTTTTTTTCCTCCAAAGAAAAGTACCAATGCAGTTTGATTCTCCAAATATTTCATCACAAATGCATCTTAGATTCCTTATTTCATTCTCATCAATTGAAATAAAGATTGCTCCGTCCTTTGTTAGCAGATTCCTTGCGACCATCAGCCTAGAATAAATCATAGAACACCAATCAGAGTGGAAGCGACCATTGCTATCCGTATTTTTGCGGAACCGATTGCCATCTTCATCTCTATTAGTTTCATCGTATTCGTCGGTAGATTGAGCGAAATCATCGTGGTAGACAAAATCATTTCCTGTATTATAGGGGGGATCAATATAAATCATCTTGACCTTGCCCATATAGGAGTTCTGAAGGAGTTTCAGTACTTCGAGGTTGTCACCCTCGATATAAAGGTTTTGGGTTGTTTTCCAATCAACAGACTCTTCGGGACAAGGACGAAGGGTTTTACTTATGGGTGCTGCAGCCTCACGCATGGCAGCACGTTTGCCTACCCACGTGAAATCATATACTTCAGGGGCATCATCGACAGCAGCATCTCCTAAGAGTTGACGCAATTTCGTGAAGTCCACGACATGATGCAGTTCACCATCTTCTCTTTTTGCTTCAGTGAAGCAAGAAGGGGCTATCTTGTACAGTGCTTCAAGACTCAATTGACTGCCACTTTTTGTTTCCTTATCTATATGTTGCATATTGCTTTATTATTTAGGGTTTTCTAAATGATATCAACTTAGCATCTGTATACTTTCATTTATACGTGACAAGTTATGTTCTATATTCTCAAGGAAATTAAGATTGTCAAATTGCTGAAGTTCTTGGTCTTCACTTGCCAGAACTTGATCAAATTCATCACGATTATATTTACAATGAACATTAAATGAGAAGTTTGTAAGGTACTCTGTAAGTTCATTTATTTGTTTTTGGGTGATTGGCTGACCAAACAAAGTGTCTTTGTTCGCAATTGTTCTTATGGCACTAATGACAATTGTTTTTGTTCCATTTGGAAGGACACGATATTTTTCTTTGCAGATATGGTCTATCCTATCTTTGATTGATTCTATAGGGATTTCGTTTCTAAATGTGTCATTTATAGAAAGGGAAATGTCGTAGGCCGTTTTATTTCCAATATTCCTTATTTCAATTCCAAGATTTCCCTCCTTACGAGAAAAGGGAATAAATATTGGCAGTATTTCAAGATAGGCTCTGTTTTCCTTCTCCCATTGTTCTTTCACTAAATCTACTTGTTTTTTACTGTTCTGAATGGTTTCATAAGTGAACCAAGCCATAATAGCAGTTGCAATAGCAGATGCAGCAGTCCAGAAAGTTGAGCTTACCAACAAATTTGCAAACATTTCACATATTGTCATACGGTTTCTATTATTTCGTGAATAATCATCTTCTATTCATACCACCCATTGGTACAGATACTATTTTCATCCACTGTTGTGGTTTTTTAGTTCCGTTAGATGTCCTTGCTTCGTTTATCAAATCAGATAGAGCAGGCTTTGAATAGTCTCTTACACTATTCATGCGTCTGGCTTTCTTCTTGGCTTCTTGCATGTTGTTATTCTTTCGTGTTTTGCGTCTGCCTGCGATACCTCTATCGTATTCCAATTTAGGATTTAAAGAATATCTGAGCCTATTAAAATAGGCAAATATATCGCCAGTTGATATTTTGCTTAGTATAGCAGGAATATAGCAATCAGGTATGTAGCCATATTCCTTAAATATAGCAATAAGGATCCTATTCAATCCTTTCTTCTTATGAATGCTTGGCGTTTCTATCAGCAACTTCTTAATGTCCGCTTTCATTAGTATGAATCTCATTAAATTTAACCGTTCAACTCACTTATCTCCTATTCATTCCCCCAAAAGGAACAGAAACCACACTCACCCATTTGCTCATTTGGGGAGCCTTAAGTCTTCGTTTCTTTTTCTTTGATTCAAACTCCTGTGCCAAATATGTCTTATAGAATAAGTGGTAATCAACCTTTGTTATTAACTCTTTGTTGACTGCCTCACTGAACACAGATGCTATCCATGTCAATAAGCATTTGTTATCGTCTTTAATGTAAGACTTTCGGCCAGTTTTCGAGTAATAGTAATATTTGTATGTAACATTTATACCCTTGGTGTTCATTAATCGGGCCAATTTTAAATCAGCAGCCTTTGTGTCTTCGCCAAACACTTTATTCATTTCTTCCTTGATGTCGGCAAGTTTCTTATAGCTACTTGCTTTCAACATAAAATAAGCATAGCACGAAGAGAACCCACATGGAGTAGTCACCATCTTTTGATAAGAAAGGGCTTTATTTGAATTAGATTTAGACGAATTTACCGTTGGTTTCTTTTTTCTACTAGGCACTTTACTACCATTATCATCTTTAGCTTTTAATAAATTATATTCGGAATCCGACACAATGGCATTGAGCGTGTAGGCTTTATCTGATCTCAATATGCCAGCTCTTTTCAACCGCTTGATAGCAGTTTCAAGAGAAATATTCAGGTCGTTTAATAATTGTCCGTATCGAATCTTCATAATTTATCTGATATTGATATGATTAGAATACCATTTCATTGAGCTTGGCTTTCAGCAACTGTAACTCCTGGCGCTTTGCCTTTACTTCCTTGTTCATCATCATCTGACGATCAAGTTGTGGTTCCTTGCGCATCTTCTTCTGAAGTGTTTGCAACTCTGATTCAGCCTTCGCTATGTCATTTTTCAATTGAACAATGTCAGCAAGTGCTCCAGCCTTGTGTTCACCAATGCCACTCACCTGGGCAACAAAGTTGTCATAGATACGAGGCAAAGACTGTCCTTCAATCTTTAGCGAAAGTTCTGATACATTCACCCATGGCGAAGTGAACGCCTGAGTAATGCGAAACTTTGTATGCGTATTGTCTGCCCACTCCTTATAGTTGACAAGCAGCATTGCGTTAGATTCGTGCAGAAGGATGAATACGATATGATGCGGCATGTTTGAGTCGATAAACGTAAACAAGTCAGGTGGGCAGTCTGGCTGTTTGAGTGTAGCAACAAACACTTCGACCTCTTTCATGTCTTCCGTGTCAGTGACGTTGAGCGTATCTGGGGCTAATTTGTATAGCCAAGTGATACTCACTACGTCATTGACAAAGCGTGTCTTTATGCGAGGATTAACCTCCATGAAGCGGTAGAACATCGTCTTCGGCACGACACGGCTGACTATCGTTTCCTTTGAGAAATTCAGAATATTATCCATTCTCACCCTCCTTTCTGATTACTAAAAAGCAAATCAACTCAAAGTCATCCAGTCCGGCGATATCATCTACCAAAGCCGTTGTTGCTCCAAAGGAGAAAAGGCTTTCAAGGTCAGACTCCTGTTTCTTTTCAACGATGGTGGCCACTGCCGCTTGCAGCAGCTCATTGTAGTGCTGCATGTGCCGGCCATCAGCTGTTTCTTTATTAAAGGCATGACACAGTTCCATAATTGGCTGCGTTTTGCCCTTGCAGAGAGAGCGCATGATGTCAAGCAAACGTTTTGGTGCAAGATGGCCAATGAGCGGTGTACCATCATCGGCAAGGTACACCATGTAGAACGGATGCAACAAGTTCTGATGGCCGATATTGACCGCATTATTGCGGTTCTTTAATATAAACATAA
>JAEEGH010020322.1_pt1 | contig 13821 bp, 14 predicted proteins | sample 9134181 | NCBI WGS metagenome assembly JAEEGH01 (sample SAMN16246544, study PRJNA631951) | gut metagenome | biome: gut microbiome; feature: rumen; material: DP-attached | host: Bos | place: Iran: Karaj | collected 2018-10
AGGTGCGAACAATGAAGTTACATGAACTTTATCCGGTTGAGGGCTCCAAGAAGAAGTCCAAGAGAATCGGCAGAGGTCACGGTTCAGGCTGGGGCAAGACAGCAGGCAAGGGACATAAGGGTCAGAAGGCCCGTTCCGGCGGCAGCATCCGTCCCGGTTTTGAAGGCGGTCAGATGCCGCTCCAGCGCCGCGTTCCCAAGAGAGGTTTCAACAACATCTTTGCTAAAAACGTGGTAGCTGTTAACCTCAGCGCTCTTAACAGAAAGTTTAACGACGGCGACACTGTTGATGCAGAGGCTCTCAAGGCAGCAGGCGTTGTCAAGAACGGCTTTGACGCTGTTAAGGTACTCGGCAACGGTAAAATCGACAAGAAGCTCAACGTTAAAGTTTCTGCCTATTCCAAATCAGCAAAGGCGGCGATCGAAGCTGCCGGTGGAAAGGCGGAGGTGATCTAAGTGTTAAAGACAATCCGCAACGCTTGGTCAATCCCCGATCTGAGAAAAAAGATTCTTTTCACCCTGCTGATCATCATCGTATTCAGAATCGGTTCGGTAATCCCCGTTCCGTTCCTCGATACAAACGTTCTCACGGCGGTTATGGCGCCTGCCAACTCCCTCACGGACGGCAGCTCCAACATGATCGCCTACCTGAACACCCTTTCGGGCGGCGCGTTCTCAAACGCAACGCTCTTCGCTATGGGTATCACACCCTACATCAACAGCTCGATTATCATTCAGCTCCTCTGCGTAGCTATTCCCGCTCTTGAGCGCCTCACCAAGGAAGGCGAGGCGGGCAGAAGAAAGATCGGCACCATCACACGTTACGTCACCGTAGCGCTCGGACTTATCCAGGGTACCGCATACTTCTTCTACCTCAAGAACACCGTCTGCACAGAAGAGGGCGACTACTACGGCAAGCACATCACCGTTTACAACGAGGGCTTCTCGATGGTATTCGCGGGCATCGTTATCGTGCTCGTGTTCACAGCGGGTACCGCTCTGATGATGTGGCTCGGCGAGCAGATCAACAAGTACGGCATCGGCAACGGTATCTCAATGCTCCTGTTTGCGGGCATCATCGCAAGACTTCCCGTTACCGTCCGCACCCTCGCGGCTTACTGGAACCTCGGTTTCGGTGACGGCACCGCGGGCGCTGCAGATCCGAAGTTCTTCATCTTCGTAATCGTCTGGGTACTTATCTTCCTCGCGATCATCTGGCTGATCACCTTCATGCAGGACTCCGAGAGAAGAATCCCCATTCAGTACGCGAAGCGCGTAGTCGGCAGAAAGATGTACGGCGGACAGTCCAGCTTCCTTCCCATCAAGGTTGCTCTGGGCGGCGTTCTCCCCATCATCTTCGCGAGCTCGATTCTTTCAATCCCCAGTACGATCAACCTCTTCCTCAATGTCAAGGAAGGCTTCTGGAAGGCGTTCTTCGACGCGTTCAACACCAGCAACTGGCTGTATATTGTATTGTACTTTATCCTTATTTTGATGTTCGCTTATTTCTATACAACCATTCAGTACAACCCTGTTGAAATGGCTAATAACCTCAAGTCGAACAACGGTACGGTTCCCGGCATCAGACCCGGCGCTCCCACCGCGGCGTACATCAAGAATATCCTTTCGAGGGTAACCCTGATCGGCGCTCTGTTCCTCTCGGTTATCGCTCTTGTACCCCTGGTCTTCTCTGCGGCTACAGGAATGCACGGACTTTCCATGGGCGGTACTTCCATCATCATTATCGTCGGTGTCGCTCTTGAGACTGTAAAACAGCTCGAGTCACAGATGATGATGCGTCATTACAAAGGTTTTCTTGACTAATTGCTGAAAATGAGGTATAATATTATGAACATTATCATGTTAGGCGCTCCGGGTGCAGGAAAAGGCACACAAGCCGCTGTACTTTGCGAGCATTTTGGTATTCCCACAATTTCAACCGGCAACATGATCCGTGAGGCGCTGAAAAACGGCACAGAGATGGGTCTCAAGGCAAAGTCCTACATGGACGACGGCAAGCTGGTTCCCGACGAGGTAGTTATCGGCATCGTGAAGGAAAGACTGAGCGAGGACGACTGCAAGAAGGGATTTATCCTTGACGGCTTCCCGAGAACCATTCCTCAGGCCGAGGCTCTGGACGCCATGGGCGTTGACATCCAGTACGTCATCAACATCGACGTCGCTGACGAAGTCATCACCAGACGTATGTCCGGACGCCGTGTCTGCGAAAATTGCGGCAGACCTTATCACATCGAGAGCTTAAAGCCCGCGAAGGATGGGGTTTGCGACGATTGCGGCGGCACCCTTGTTCAGCGCAAGGACGACCACCCCGACACCGTGCTCGCTCGTCTTGCTGTATATCACAAGGAGACCGAGCCTCTCGCCGACTACTACCGTAAGCAGGGTAAGCTTGTGAACGTAGAAGGCAGGAACACCGTCGCTGAGACCACAGCGGCTGTCCTCGAGGCGATTGAGGCTTAAGCATGGTTCAAATCAAAACAGCGCGGGAACTTTCCCTTATGAAAGACGCTTGCCGCATCTCCGCACAGGCGTTACGCGCTGCGGGTGAGGCGATACGCCCAGGCGTATCCACCCTCGAGATAGACACTATTGTCCGCCACTATATCGAGAAACAGGGTGCCACACCCTCGTTTCTCGGTTACGGCGGATTTCCCGCGAGCGCTTGTATTTCCGTAAACAACGTGGTCATCCATGGCATACCCGACAAATATACCGTCCTGCGTGAAGGCGATATCGTGAGCGTAGACACCGGAGCCTATTATAAGGGCTATCACGGCGACAACGCATACACCTTCGCCTGCGGCAGAATCAGCGAAAACGCCGAAAAGCTGCTGAACGCCACGCGGGAGAGCCTGTATGAGGGAATTAAGCAGGCAACCGTCGGCAACCGCATTGGCGATATCGGCAGCGCGGTTCAGAGGTATGTCGAAGCTCGCAGTTACTCGGTGGTACGAAATTACGTCGGCCACGGCGTAGGTGCGAATTTGCATGAGGACCCAAGCGTACCTAACTACGGTACACCCCATCGGGGACTAAAGCTGCTCCCCGGCATGACAATCGCCATTGAACCGATGGTGAACGAGGGCACATATCACGTTCGCGTGATGCCCGACAAGTGGACGGTCAAGACCGTCGACGGCAAGCTGAGCGCTCATTTCGAGCACACGGTTGCCATCACCCCCGACGGCCCCAGAATCATGACCATTTGTGACTGAGGTGACTTATGGACATAGTCAAGGGCAGCGTCGTCAGGGCAAAGGCGGGAAGAGACAAGGATAAGTTCTTTGTCGTCCTGCAAACGGACGGTGAGTACGCGCTCATCGCCGACGGCAAAAGGCGCAGGGTCGAGCACCCGAAGCGCAAAAAGCTGAAACACCTGTCGCCGACAAACACGGCGCACAACGGTTCATTGGAAACGAATCCGAAGATAAAACAGATTTTACGCGATTTTAACGGAGGCAAATAATGTCAAAGCAGGATGTAATTGAAGTAGAAGGTATCGTAAGAGAGGCGCTCCCGAACGCGCAGTTCAAGGTAGAGCTTCAGAACGGTCACATGATTTTAGCTGTTATTTCAGGCAAGCTGAGGATGAACTTCATCCGCATTTTGCCGGGCGACAAGGTCACCGTGGAGATGTCTCCATACGACCTGAGCAGAGGCAGAATTACTTGGAGAAGTAAGTAATTCTAAACACAACACAGACTTTAACATGGAAAGGAATGATTCTTAGTGAAAGTCAGACCTTCAGTAAAGAAAATGTGCGACAAGTGCAAGGTAATCAAGAGAAAAGGCAAGATTCTGGTTATCTGCGAGAACCCGAAGCACAAGCAGCGTCAGGGCTGAGTTTTTTTCCTCGCGTACTTCGGCGCGGCGGTATTATTTACCGCGAGTTTTCGCGTGAGAGGTTCGATATTTTCCGAACTCCGCGAAACTTTCTATCAGGTCAGTCTGCTGACCTAAAATTCAAAATCTACTTTTTATTAAATATGGAGGTGCAACTGAATGGCTCGTATAGCAGGTGTTGACTTACCGAGAGACAAAAGAGTTGAGATCGGTCTCACTTATATCTTCGGTATCGGACGTAAAACTGCAACAGACATTATTGCTGCAACAGGTGTAAATCCTGACACTCGTGTCAGAGATTTGACAGAAGAAGATGTATCAAAGCTCAGAGAGTACATCGAGCACAACTGCCGTGTAGAAGGTGACCTTCGCCGCGACATTGCCTATGATATCAAAAGACTTATCGATATCGGCTGCTACCGCGGTGTACGTCACAGAAAGGGTCTCCCCGTAAGAGGTCAGCGTTCAAAGACTAACGCCCGTACCCGCAAGGGTCCCCGCAAGACCATGGCAAACAAGAAGAAGTAAGGAGGTACGACTATGGCAGCACCAAAGGGTAAGAAGGTTATCCGCCGTCGTCGTGAGCGTAAGCACATCGAAAAAGGCGCAGCGCATATCCAGTCTACATTCAACAACACAATCGTTACGATTTCCGATACACAGGGCAACGCTGTTTCATGGGCAAGCGCAGGCGAGCTCGGCTTCAGAGGTTCCAAGAAGTCCACTCCGTTCGCGGCTCAGTCCGCTGCAGAGACCGCTGCAAGAGCGGCTATGGAGCACGGTATGAAATACGTTGAAGTATACGTAAAGGGTCCCGGACAGGGCAGAGAGGCAGCGATTCGTGCGCTTCAGACCGCAGGTCTTGAGGTAACGATGATCAAAGACGTTACTCCCATTCCCCACAACGGATGCCGTCCTCCCAAGAGAAGACGCGTATAGTATAATTTAAGGAGGATAACTTTTATGGCTAAAAATATGCAGCCTATCGCCAAGCGCTGCAGAGCGCTCGGCTTATCGCCCGCTGTAATGGGTTACAGCAAAAAGACTTCCAACAGAAACCCCGGCGGCAAAATGAGAAGAAAAAAGAGCGAGTACAGCATGCAGCTGACCGAGAAGCAGAAGGTAAAGTTTATTTACGGCATTCTCGAGAAGCAGTTCCGTGCGTACTACGAGAAGGCTGAGAAGGCTGAAGGCAAGACAGGTGAGGAGCTCCTCTCCATCGTTGAGCGCAGACTCGACAACGTCGTATTCAGACTCGGTCTTGCGGCTACACGCCGTGAGGCAAGACAGCTCGTTAACCACGCTCACTTCACCGTAAACGGCAAGAAGGTCAACATTCCCTCCTACATCGTCAAGGTAGGCGACGTAATCGAGGTCAAGGAGAAGAGCCGTTCCACAACACGCTTCAAGGCTATCGCTGAGGGCGAGAACGCTTCCATGCTCACTCCCAAGTGGCTTGAAAAGAACGAGAACCTCCTCGGCGGCAAGGTCGTAGCGCTTCCCCAGAGAGACGACATCGACTATCCCGTTGAAGAGCACCTCATCGTTGAGTTGTACTCCAAGTAATCTATCGGCTGATTTTTCAGCGTTTATATCCACAGGAAGATTACACAAGCGGCCGCCAACTCCATTGGCGGCATGACGAAGGAGGATTCGCGAATGATTGAAATTGAAAAGCCAAGAATTGAAACAGCGGAATTAACCGAAGACGGAAAATACGGTAAGTTCGTTGTTGAGCCGCTTGAGCGCGGCTTCGGCAACACTCTCGGCAACAGCCTGCGCAGAGTGCTGCTCTCCTCACTTGAGGGCTGTGCTGTCACATTGCTCAAGATTGACGGCGTTCTTCACGAATTTTCAACGATTCCGGGTGTCAAGGAAGACGTCACCGAGATTGTTCTCAATATGAAAAGCCTGGTTCCCAAGCTCACCGAGGTGGCTCCCAAGGTCGTCGAGATCGACGCCGAGGGTCCCTGCGAGGTGACCGCCGCGAACATCAAGTGCGACAGCGAGGTTGAGATCCTCAACCCCGAGCTTCATATTGCCACTCTCGGCGAGGGCGCCAAGCTCCGCATGGAAATTACCATCGACAAGGGCAGAGGCTATGTTCCCGGCGAGCGCAACAAGCAGCTTGCCGCCAACAATGTCATCGGCGTGCTTCCCATCGATTCAATCTACACCCCTGTATTAAAGGTCAACTACACGGTAGATAACACCCGTGTCGGTCAGATCACCGACTACGACAAGCTCACGCTCGACGTGTGGACAAACGGCGTAATCAACGCCGAAGAGGCGGTTTCCCTTGCGGCAAAGGTGCTCACCGAGCATCTCAACCTGTTCGTAAACCTCTCCGACAAGGCTTCCTCCGCGGAGGTCATGGTCGAGAAGGACGACAAGGGCAAGGAGAAAATCCTCGAAATGACTATCGAGGATCTCGACCTTTCGGTTCGTTCGTTCAACTGCCTCAAGCGCGCAGGTATTAATACAGTTGAAGATTTAATTAACAAGTCCGAAGAGGATATGATGAAGGTTCGCAACCTCGGCAGAAAGTCGCTCGAGGAAGTCGTTCAGAAGCTCAATTCTCTCGGTTTCAGTCTTCAGAAGGAAGACGAATAAATACCCTTTCAAAACTACGGTAAAGGAGTGAATACCATGCCAGGTACAAGAAAACTGGGAAGAACTACCGCGCAGAGAACCGCTATGCTTCGCGCAATGGTTACCTTCCTTCTCGAAAACGGCAAAATTGAGACCACCAATACTCGTGCCAAGGAAGTTCAGGCTATGGCAGAGAAGATGATTACTACAGCAAAGGACAACACCCTGCACAACAGACGCCTCGTGCTCGCGTTCGTTACCAAAGAGGACGTTGTTTCCAAGCTGTTCAGCGAGATTGCTCCCAAGTACGCTGACCGCAACGGCGGCTACACAAGAGTTACCAAGATCGGTCCCCGTCGCGGCGACGGCGCCGAGATGGCTGTCATCGAGCTGGTTTAAGTTAATTGCAAAACGCCCGGAGTTTTCCGGGCGTTTTTTGTGCCGGTGGGCACTTTCTCCGCCTTTTGAAAAGTCAGGTAATGACTAATACTTTCATTAACGGCGGGTCAAAATAATGTAGTGACAGCCCTTGTGGCTATCAGGACTTTCATAAGAAAAAGGCAGCGTTTCCAACTGAGGAAACGCTGCCGTATTTTTGTGAAGGACCAAGGTCTGTAGTCGAACGTCAGAATTCGCAATAGCACTTCCCGCGAAAATCCTGACGCTGCCGAATAGTACGCGATTCGCCCGCGGGCGCGTCCCCGCCGAAGTCAGCGAACGTAAGATTTCACGGTAACATCTCCCGCGAAAAACCCGACGCTGCCTAACAACAAACCTTTAGTACGCGAGGAGAATCAATCGAAGAATTTGCGGTGGATAGCTCTGACGGCTGCGTCGGCGTCGTCAGCGTTAATGAGTACCGAAATCTTGATCTCGGAGGTGCTGATCATGCGGATATTGATCTGAGCCTCATAGAGAGCCTCGAACATCTTCGCGGCTACGCCTGCGTGGCTCTCCATGCCTGCGCCTACGATAGAGATCTTGGCTACGTCCTCGTCGAGGAGAATGTCGCTCGCGCCGTGGGAGATAACATAATCCTTGAGAGCGTCTACGGCAGCCTGACCGTGGCTCTTGGCTACGGTGAAGGAGATGTCCTTCTTGTCGTGCTGACCGATGGACTGGAGAATGATGTCTACGTTGATGCCCTTCTTCGCAAGACGTGAGAACATCTTGAACGCGATACCCGGGGTGTTGGGTACGCCCTTGACTGAAATTCTGGCAACCTCTGTATCCTTAGCGACGCCGCTGATTAACATTTTTTCCATTTTTGTATTCTCCTTTACGATTGTGCCGGGCGCCTGTGTCAGTGATGAGAGCACCTCGAGCTCGATATTGTATTTCTTCGCCATTTCTACCGAACGGTTGTTGAGTACCTGCGCGCCGAGCGTCGCGAGCTCGAGCATTTCGTCGTACGAAATCTCGTCGAGCTTCTTCGCGTTCTCTACCTTGCGCGGGTCAGCCGTGAATACGCCCTCAACGTCTGTGTAAATCTGACAGAGGTCTGCGTGCATTGCCGCAGCGATTGCTACCGCGCTTGTGTCGGAACCGCCTCTGCCGAGGGTGGTGATGTCGCCGCGCTTGTTTAACCCCTGGAAGCCCGCTACGACAACGATGTTGCGGCGGTCGATAGCCTCCTGGATTCTCGACGGGTCAACGCGCTTGATACGCGCCGCTGTGTGCGCGGAAGAGGTCTCGAAGCCTGCCTGCCAGCCTAAGAGCGAGGTCACGTGATAACCGAGCTTCTCAATAGCCATCGCAAGCAGTGCGATTGAGATCTGCTCGCCTGCCGCGAGAAGCATATCCTGCTCACGCTTGGAGGCTTTGGGGTTGATCTCCATCTGCTTGTCAACGAGCACGTCGGTGAAGTCGCCCTGCGCTGATACGACAACGACAACGTCGTTGCCCTTGGCGTAGGTGTCTGTGACGATCTTCGCCACGTTCATTACGCGTTCGGCGTTGGCAACTGAGGTGCCGCCGAATTTCTGAACAATCAAACTCATTTCTAATATACTCCCTTTTTTGCACTCGGACGGTGTCCGCCCTGAATTTGCTTGATTACTGCTTTGTTAGTTTATCTTACAGGTCGCCGATGCGGATCGTCGAGAGGATCTCAACGCCGTCTGAGGCGAGCTTGTTGATCTTTTCAGTGAACTCACCGTAGGACATAGCCTTTGTGGTGAACGCCGCTCTGTCGCCGCCGTGGGTGCTCAGCGACTGTACTGCGCCGAAGATGCCCTCTGCCTTTGCGATAGCGTCCTTGCCCTTTACGCGGACGTACATGGCGAATACGGACTCGCTGACATTGATGATGTTGCTGCCGTTGCCGTCTGTCCAGAACAGGAAGCGTCTCTTCTTGAGATGCTGGCAGCAGTCGACGATATCGGCTACAACAGCGCTCGCTGTGGGCAGCTTGCCTGCGCCCTTGCCGTAGAATACGACGTCGCCCGTGCAGTCGCCGCGAACCATGATGCCGTTGAACTCGTTGTCAATGTTCGCGAGCTGGCTCTTGAGGGGAACGAGCATAGGAGCGGTGATGATGTCGATCTTGTTGTTCTTGAGCTTCTTGACTCTGCCGATGAGCTTGATGACGCAGCCGAACTTCTCGGCGTACTTGACGTCCTCAAGCGTGATTTTGGTAATGCCCTCGGTATGTACGGAATCGGGATAAACGTGCTTTCCGAAGGCGAGAGAAGCGAGAATACAAATCTTGCGGCAAGCGTCGTGACCCTCGATATCAGCTGTCGGATCCTTCTCTGCAAAGCCCAGCTCCTGAGCGAGCTTGAGAGCGTCCGCGAACTGCATGCCGTCCTCGATCATCTTGGTGAGAATGAAGTTGGTTGTGCCGTTGAGGATACCCGCGATCTCGTCCACGATGTTTGCGACAAGGCACTGGTTCATCGGGCGGATAATCGGAATGCCGCCGCCGACGGAGGCCTCAAAGAGAAAGTTGACGTTGTTTTCCTTTGCGAGAGCGAGCAGCTCGGCGCCGTACGCCGCGACAAGCTCCTTGTTGGAGGTGACAACGCTCTTGCCCGCCTTGATGCAGCGGGAAACGAACTCATAGGACGGGTGAAGTCCGCCCATGACCTCGACGACAACGCGGATCTCGAGGTCGTTGATGATCTCCTCAAAATCCTTTGTGAATCTGTCCGCGATCGGGCTGTCGGGGAACTCGCGAAGGTCGAGAACCTTCTTGATGTAGATTTCCTCGCCGAGCCGCGCGAACAGCTTCTGCTTGTGCGTCAGCAGGATTTCGGCGACGCCCGAACCGACAACGCCGTGTCCCATAATAGCTATTGATACCATATTCTTACCATCCTTTTATAGTTACTAATATCTTACAGGCTGAATTATTCGATAACAGCGTCGGCGCTGCTCTGACCGCCGCCACCGCCGCCACCACCGCCTTGCTCGGGCGGTACAACGGGACCTTCGGAGCTTTCGGCTGAGGACTGACCGCCGCCACCGCCGCCGGAGGACTGGCTGCTTTCGCCGCCGGAGCTGCTGCTGCCGCCGCCGGAGCCGCTGCTTTCGCCGCCGCTGCCGGAGCTTTCACCGCCGCCGCCGCTGTAGGCGTTCCAGTCGTAGGTCGAGTCATCGTACCACGCCGAGCCGAACGCGGGCATGTTGTCCTCGGTGTAGTAACCGACGTACTTGCCCGAAACGCTGTCGGTGGAGATCACAAGACCCGTAACGGGGTTGTAGGTCGCGGGAATGAGGTTCTTGGAGATTTTGTACTCCTTCTGTTCCTTGTCCTTGAGGTACTCGCCCATTACGTTGGCGAAGAACTTCGCGGAGCGTGTTTTGTCGGAAATCGTCTGGGGACTGTCAAAGCCCGTCCAGGTCGCCATGACCGCGTAGGGCGACATTCCGCAGAACCAGCAGTCGCGGTCGCTGTCGGTGGTACCTGTCTTGCCGACGATGTCCCAGCCCGGAACGCGCGCGTACATTGCGTAGGTGTTCTGTGAGTTTTCGACGTTGTAGTGCAGCAGGCGGTTCATGATGCCCGCTGTTTCCGCTGAATACGCCTGCTTGGGCACGGCGTCGCGGTTATCGAGGATAATGTTGTCCTCGGAGTCGGTGATATAGTAGTAGGTGTAGGGCTTGTAGTACAGACCCTCGTTGCCCATGTAGGTGTAGGCTGACGCCATCTCGCGGACGGTGACACCGCCGTTGAGACCGCCGATCGACAGCGCACCTGTGTTGACGCCGTCAAGCTCGGTGAGGTGCTTGAAGTTCATCTTTGTTATAGCCTGCTCGTATGCGACCGACGGGCCGCCGATAAGCTCCATGACCTGAACCGCGACGGCGTTCGAGGAGCGCTCGATAGCGTCGGGCAGGAGAATGTTGCCGAGATACGAGCCGTAGGCGTTCTTAGGACCTGAGATGTAGCCGCCCGAGGCCTCGTCGTATTCGTACTTCTCGATCGGTTCGTCGAGAACGGTCGAGGAGAAGTAGAGCTGCTTGTTTTCGATAGCGATGGGGTAGACAAAGAGGGGCTTGATCGAAGAACCGGGCTGCAGCGCCGAGTGAGCCGCTCTGTCCCACGCGAGGTCGGTGGTCTTGCGGTTTGAGCTGCCGACGGTCGCGATTACTCTTCCGTCGAAGTCCATAAGTACCGAACCCAGCTCGATGCTCGGGTCGGCGCTCTTGTCGATGTTCATCGCTTCCTTCTCGATGTAGTTCTGCATCTTCTCGTCCATCGCGCAGTAGATTTTCAGACCCTCGGTGTAGATTTTCTCACTCGCCGCGTCGGGGCTGATGTTGTAGTACCGCGCAAGGTCGTCGCGCAGGTCGTAGAAGAGCTGGTCGTAGTACCAGTTCTGAACGTCGTTGTCCTCGTCGTCCTCGTCCTCGGACGCGCTCTTGAAGCCCACGAAGGTCATCTTCGCGCTCTCGGACATAGCCTCGTCATATTCCTTCTTGGTCTTGATGACGCCCTGATCGTACATCTCGCTGAGAATCAGCTCGCGGCGTTCGCGGTTGTTCTCGGGATAGATCAGAGGGTTCCAGCGCGAGGGGTTCTGGGTAATGCCGGCGATAGCGGCGCATTCGGCGAGCGAGCAGTCCTTGATGCTCTTGCCGAAGTAAAGCTGAGCCGCCGCCTCGACGCCCTGACAGTTGTTGCCGTAGTTTACGACGTTGAGGTATGCCTCGAGGATCTGGTCTTTTGTGTATTCCTGCTCGAGCTTGAGCGCCTTGCAGATCTCGCGCAGCTTACGGTTGATACTCACCTCGTTGTCGTCGGTGATGTTCTTGATGAGCTGCTGGGTGATAGTGGAGCCGCCGTAGGAATCGCTGCCCGTTGCGAGCATAGCGACCGCCGAGAGGGTACGCTGCCAGTCAACGCCGTTGTGCTCGTAGAAGCGCTTATCCTCGATCGCGACCTGTGCTTCCTTCATGTAATCGGGAATGTTCTGGTTATCGACCCAGATGCGGTTCTCGGTGCTGTAGAGCTTCCGCGTTTCGGTGAACTCGCCCGTGTCGCTGTCCTTGATGAAAATGCGGCTGGTCTGGTTCATGGATTTCGCCTTGAGGTCGATACCCGTAGGCTCAGACGCCAGCGCGATGATGTAGATGGCAAGCGATATCGCCGTTACGATACCCGCCACCGCGAGCACCGAGAAGATAGTCAGCAAAAACTTGCCCAAGCCCTTGAAGAACCGTTTTGCGCCGCTTTCGCTCCGCTTGTAGGTGATTTCAGGCTGCTGCTCGGGTGTTTTGCCCATGTAGCTGCTGATATCAGTTTCACGTTTGTTACGCATAAGAACTCCTTGTACAGTGGTCAAATAATGTTTTTTGATTTATTTTTGTGGTAAGGCGCGGTCGTTTACGGTACTACCGCCGCCATTGTAAACATTAGTAAAGTTTATTATAGCACTTTTTCGGGAAAAAATAAATATGTAAATCAAAATTTCAGATAAAAAAATTGTGTTTTTCACCTTGCGATTTTATTGAAAAGGGTGAATAATGCGCATATAAACGGAAATGCTAAGAGAAAAAGGAAGGATAGCTATGAAAAGAATTATACTGATATCGGTGACGGGCGCGATACTTATCGGCTGCGTTATCGCGCAGTCGCTGGCTGAGCAGAGCGCTGCGGGCAACGTCAGCCTGAGCCTCAGCGACAAGCTGCCCGACAGCGAAAAGAGATTCGTGATGGGCGAGGACAAGGGCAGGGTAGTGGTCTACCGCGCGGGCGAGAGCGAGCCGTTCATGACGACCGACACCTTCACCTACTCTCTGCCCAAAGCCGACAAGCAGAAGCTCGAGCAGGGCATCATCATCGAGGGCGAGGCGGCGCTGAGAAGAACGCTGGAGGACTATTGCAGTTGAGAATTGAAAATGGAAAATTGAAAATGGAAAATTAAGGGTCGCTTCGCTCCGAGTTATATTTTTTGGCAGATCCGGTAAAGATACGCGCAGCAGCCGCAGATAATGATTTGATATAGCAAGAATCTATCCGGCAGCGGCGACGATCATTCCACTCTGAACTCTTTACAAACTCCTTTACATTTCCCTTGATTTGTGGTATGATGTAACGTGAATCATAATGCAAATCTTCGTGAAAAAGAGGGATATGTATGTCGTCAGAGAACGCGATCGGCGTTTTTGACTCGGGTCTCGGAGGCTTGAGCGCCGTCAAGGAGTTCCTCAGAGTTCTTCCGCAGGAAAAGATAATATACTTCGGCGATACGGGCAGGGTGCCCTACGGTACCCGCAGCCGCGATACGATCAGAAAATACGCCGTTCAGGATACCAATTTCCTTTTGAAGCACAACGTAAAGATGATCGTCGCCGCCTGCGGCACCGTCAGCTCCGTCGCGGGCGATCTGCTCAGGGAAACCCTTCCCGTGCCTTATACGGGCGTTGTCAATCCCACCGCATACACCGCCGTAAGGGTCACGCGCAACGGCAAAATCGGCGTTATCGGCACCGCGGCGACCGTCAATTCCCACAGCTACAAGCTCCGCCTCCAGAAGCTCGAGCCGAGGGTGAAGGTATACGAGCAGGCGTGTCCGCTCTTCGTACCTCTCGTCGAGAACGGAGTCATCGACCGCTGCGACATCATCACAATGGCTGTCGTCGCGAGGTACCTCTCGCCGCTCAAGGAGCAGGGCGTCGATACGCTGATTCTCGGCTGCACGCACTTTCCGCTTCTGCGCGAGGCTATACACGACTTCATGGGGCCGAATGTGCGCCTGATAGATTCGGGTCTTGAGACCGCCGTCTACGCCGCAAAGGTGCTCGGTAAGGAAAAGCTGCTCTGCACTCGCTTTGAGCAGCCGCAGCCCGAGTTCTATGTCAGCGACACTCCCGACGGCTTTACCTCCCTCGCGGGGCTGTTCCTCGGCAGGAACATGGG
>JAEEGH010020323.1_pt1 | contig 13820 bp, 5 predicted proteins | sample 9134181 | NCBI WGS metagenome assembly JAEEGH01 (sample SAMN16246544, study PRJNA631951) | gut metagenome | biome: gut microbiome; feature: rumen; material: DP-attached | host: Bos | place: Iran: Karaj | collected 2018-10
TCCTTCAACAAATCTATATAATTGTGAATGATAACCTGTAAAGTTCTCATAATGTGATAAATCACGAGGTCGATATGGGTTATAAACCGTAACTACCATTCCAGGGTAGGTTCTTCCAATACGGCTTGTTGCTTGGATATACTCGGAGTTTTGCTTAGGTTGACCGGTAACAACCATTAAACCTAATCTATCTACATCCATACCAACAGCTATCATATTTGTGGCTATAGCAGTATCCAGACAGTCTTTCGTATCATATGTATATGTAAGCTGTTGGAGTTTGTTAGGGATCTCATAAGAAGACATACGAGAAGTTATTTCTTCTCTACGATTCAGATATCTTTGTGACGGCATTCCGTATTTTTTCTTGATGCGCTTTATTCGTTCGGGAATGTCATCCTGCAGTAATCGAGCGGCACCTCCCAACTCACGAATACTATTATAATAGCCAACTAGGGTATAGTATGGATCTATATAATCTTTGTATTCATCTTGCAATGAAAGGTCGTAAGCCTTTTGTAAGACAATTGAATACGTGCGCAACAGCGTTGTTTTAACAGACTGACCGGGAGCACATACACCAACATATTTTCTAAATGGATTATCATCAACTGGTAACTCTCTAATAAAGAAGCTATCACCAATTTCAAAACCGTTAGGTGGGAATTGAGATGTGTTCTTACGGGCATAAAGGCATTTTGCTTGTTCCTCTGCATTTCTTATGGTAGCAGTTGAAACAACATATTTGGGTTTGATTGTCTTGCCATTTGTTTTATATGTGCATAGATCTTCAATGAGTGTTTCATATGCCCCATAAACTGTTCCTAACGGACCTGTTATCAAATGCAACTCATCCTGAATAATGAGTTCAGGCGGAAGGAATGGTTTAATTCTTGTTGTTGATGCTGCAGGTAATGTTTCTGTTTTATTATGACGTTCAGGATGTTTATTGCCAATGGAAATATAACCGTCACGACTACAGAAACGATCTACTCGTCCAAACAGTGCATTCGTTTTCTCATCCCATGGAAGTCTCGCAAACTTATCTACAGTCGATAGGATAATGGTGGGGCACTTCGCATATATTTCTTCATCTACTAGATAGACTGGTATTTTATTTTTGTCTTCTCTATATTTATAGAATAAACATTTTTCATCAAGGCAATAGATGTCAATTGACTTTCTTTTTACATCAATGTTGAACGTAAGATCGGTTATATCTTCATCCTTTTTACCGTTCTTCCGCTTGGATAATGACATACCACAGAATGGACATGTAAGCAGTTGTTTATACACAAGTCTTTTCTGCGATCTAGCAAGTCTCGTCGCTTCTTCGTCTTCGGGATCTTCCTCCATTGACTTGAAATCATTGGGGGTTACTTTTCCTCCCACCCAAAAACCAATACTTATAGGTTCATTTCCGAATTTGGGAGCTTGTTTTTTTCTAATTAGTTCTGCAGCAATTACCATTTTGGTAATTCGATCTCGCTGTTGTGTTGTTAATAACCTTAATGTATATCTAAGAATTGCAGTGACACCACCATCTCTGTTATATTCTGAATCCTCGTTAGCTCGAAGTCTTCGATTAGCGATGACAAATGCCATCAAGCCAAGATAAGCTTCTGTCTTACCACCACCAGTAGGGAAGTACAACAAATCTACTATCTCTCGATCCGGATGGGTTGGATCGGTAATAGCACATAAGTTCATAAGAATGAATGCAATTTGGAACGGCCTCCATCCAAAATCATTATCAGGATTTCTGGGATCAATGAAATCCGTAAAATTGCAATCTACTCCATCCCCATGCGCTTTCGCAAAATTGGAAATGTTACGTTGATATATCATTGCGGAGTTCATAAAACAAAATGATTCAAAGGCGATTTGATCATTACACAGCAATGCTATACCTTCTCGAATGCGTTTTAATGCTTGATTGCAATGAGCTATTGTGTCGTCTCCTATTTTCTTCTTAAAAACTGGATCTGACATTTCTGAATAACCGTAGAGTGTCGTATTAATCCATTTTTCATAAGCGTCAGCAAGTACATTGAGTCTTTTTATAATGTCATCTTTCTGCTTTTCTTTAGATAAAGATCTCATCGAAAAATAGAATTGATCAAACCCATCTAATGCAGCACTTACGCCAGGGAATTCATATTCAGGAATAAAACAAGATTCTACAAATTGCGTTTTCCCGTCCTTGCATTTACCCCATGTTGCCGCACAACCTCTGCCTCTGCCAAGAATAGGTCTCTGTTTAAAATAGTACTCATCCTGAGCTACTATTTTTCTGCAGATGTCTTCTGAGATAAAAATGTATTCATTTTGTTGAGAATAAGCTTTTATATTCACTTGAAACATAAAAGATTCAACTTCGCTGTCGGGAGTAGTTCTTTTGTTAATTACATAAGCTGTAACAAAAGAATACCCGTTTTTCAAAGTTATTCTTGTAATATGTAAAACTACATTGGAATCTTGGTGCAAGAGATAATCGTTACTTTTATTGAAATCATCGAATACAACATCGACAGTTTCATGCATGGGTTGCCTTGCGTAACGAAAGACTTTCTTTTCTTTTTCATCCTTTGTCATTTGAGTATCCACGGACCTAGTATAATCTGCCCACGATACATCAATACTTATCTGTGAGGTATTAGAATTAATATAAAAACTGATACCAATTGAAGATGGAATCTTGAAATTACTATGAGAAACAGGTTCGTTATCATCATCTTCACCAGCTGTGTAATCAGCTGAATCGCCATATTCAATATCGAGATCAACTTCCTGCTCATTATCAGAAGTAGTATCACCATCAAGCCTTGTTTGAGGGGCGAGCATACCTATAATATATGCTGATCGTGGATTTTCAGTAAGGAACTCGTTTTCATCACGAGGTCCCATCAAATCCATTTTCATTGTATCTATTATTTCTTGACGAACTTTAGAGTACATTTTTTTGTCTATCATTTGTATGCCCTCCTGTTAGAAAACTAAAACTATGTTGATTAGCAGAATAGGATTAATGTCAAAAGAATGATTAAACTCCTCAATTGATTTATCCCCATCTTCACGAAGCTTGGATAACTTTATAGGTATTTCGTTTTCAAACTTATCTGCTTTTTTCTTTTTTTCTGCGATCTTTTTGCGTATATCCTCTTTTTGCAAAGAATCGTGTGCCCAGTATTCTTGAGCAAACAGACTCTTAATCTCATCATTCATTTCCATTAACTGAAGATACAACTGTTCCTTTTGAATCTTAAGCCAATTGTCAACTTTTTCTTTGTTATACTCTTTGACTGGTTCAATAGATTTGTTGTATTTGCTGATCATCTCATCTCTTAACTTAGAATATATGTCAGCTATTCTGTCTTCCTCTTCTTTAGATGGCGAATAATAATGAATATCCGAATCATCAGTAGATTCTAATGATTTGACCAGATCAGCTTCAGAAAAATCAATATATTCTCCAGTATCATCACAAAGCAAAAGAACCGGGAATAGAACATCAGTATTGTTGCAGAAGGCACCTAAGAACAACATTCCATGTGAACCAAATGTGTTTTCTCCCCAGTTTTTTATTTTCCAATAATATGTCTGCCCATCATTTTCAGGTTCATCAAACTGATTCCAATACTCTATTTCATGTAGATATGTGGCAATATCCTTTTTTGTTTTTTCTAATGCCTCCCCCTTAGCCTCGGGACTTTCGGTAAGCAAAAGATTTCTCAGCTGAAGTGCCTGTTCATTCAAGCTTGTATCCAACTCTCGATTCAGTTCATCAAACCTCTTGTTAAAATCAGTTTCGCTATCACACTGTTGATATATATTAAGAATGGTTTGTTCGAAGTTCATTCCGGATTCCAACGCTCCGAGTGCAACATCTGAGGCACCGAAGACACCTTCAAACAATTCGAATTTCTTGGATAGTATTTCGTATACACGCTTATCTGCTTCGTTATCAGTATTAAGCAAATTGATAGCTACTACATCGTGTTTCTGTCCATAACGATGGCAACGTCCAATACGCTGCTCGATTTTTTGCGGATTCCAAGGCAGGTCGTAGTTAATAACTGTATTGCAAAACTGAAGATTTAATCCTTCGGAACCGGCATCTGTAACAATAAGTATCTTGGCATTATTTTCAAAATAATCAACGATAGCGTGTTTATACTCAACATTTCTTCCGTGATTGACCCTTCCATAGTTTTTTGATTGCCAAGCTTGATATATCTTCTTTGCTAAGGGGTCGTCAAAATCACCGTTAAAAAGAACGATATCGTCTGAATCGTATCCGTTTTTACGCAACTCTTCAGCCATGTATTTTTGAGTTCTCTTAGATTCAGTAAAAATAACAGCTTTCTCGGGGATACCCTTACTTATCTGATCTTCAGATGCAATAGAAAGAGCAGTTTTTAAAGCTTCGATTTTTGCATTAGTTTTGACACGCTTTGCTATATCGATAATTGAATTAACGATTTCAATTTCTTCAGAGATTTTCTCTTTTTTTATGGCAATTTCTTCATCATCGTATTTATCAAATTCAGATTCATCGATCTCATCTTGGATAAAATCCCAAAGCAAATCAAATCCATCTTTAGCATTAGAAGATTTAGTACCATTATAGAGTTTTTTCAAGCGCTGTTTGAATAATTCAAACGTTTCAACCAGAGCGTAACTAGACGATGCTAGCACTTTGCGAACTACCAACAGCATTAAGCTATTGTTAGTTCCAGGAATAGAATATATGACATCTCGTTTAAGAAAAGCATTTACTAGGTTATAAAGGTTTGCTTCATCTTGCGTAAGGTGAAAGTCAACCGTTAAGCAAACACGTTTTTTGAAGTCCATATATTTTCCAACATCTTTACGAAGTGTGCGATAAATAACAGGCGCAATCTCTTTCTTTAACTCACTATAGTCTTGACTAGATACATAATGTTTAATGAATACTTTTTCAGGTCCGAAAATCCTTGGATCAATGAAAGATACCAAAGCATGCAAATCTGATAAGGAGTTTTGAATTGGTGTAGCAGTTAATAGGATTTTAGGAATGCCTTGTGTTAATTCGTATAGTTTCTTGGCTCTCTTGGTACCATGAAAAGCATTTCTAAGGTTATGAGCTTCGTCAATTACAACAAAGTCCCATCTAGTGCTTGGAAATCTCATCATGAACTTCGAAGCATAATCATAAGATGCCAAAACAATGTGGACTTCGTTTTTCTTAAGCCATTCGCTAATTCCATAAAAGTTTCTATCAACGGTATATCTATCAAAAATATGAGCGGTAATTCCGAATTTTTCATCGAGCTCAATTTCCCATTGCTTTCTAAGAGTTGCAGGTAAAGCAATCATGATATTTTTGCAGCCCATGTCTAATACATACTTTATTACAAGGCCCGCTTCAATAGTTTTTCCCAAGCCTACTTCATCTGCGAGCACTATACCCCCAGTCTTTATTGCATTGATTGCCGCGCAAAAAGCATTAATCTGATGAGGGTTAGTCTCGATTTCAGTGTTAAGCAGACACTTATAGGGAGATTCCGATAGTGAAATCTTTTTGTATCGACTATATTGTTCAAGCAAAAGATTTCCTTCCATAATTCATCCTCTGCTTAATTCAATTGCTATTCCCTTTGCTATACTCTTTGCCATAAGTGGAGGAACGGCATTGCCCACTTGTACAAATTGAGCCGTTCTTGGACCCTCAAAGAAATAGTTATCCGGAAACGACTGTATTCTTGCGGCCTCTCTTACTGTAATAGATCTATGTTGTTTAATATCAGGATGAATAAAGTAGTGCCCATCTTTAGAAATGTGTGCCAACATTGTATGGCAATAACAATCATCACCCTCCACGACTTTGAAGCGATCTAAAAAAGCACTCCTATTATTGTGAGTTTTTAGTTCTTCAGGCAAATCATTGTAATTCAAGCGTTTATGACCATCATTCCAAAGCATAATAGCTCTCTTATATATCTCAATGTCTCGATTCTTGTTTGGCCTGCTTTCATGCAGCGTCAAAACATCACGAGGAGTTCGTATTTTAGTTTTTGTTAAATACTCACTATATGATGAGGTATCATATCGATTGCATTTTTCTCCTGGTAGCAGGCGAGGCAAGTCAGATAATAAATCGTTAACGACAGCTTTTATTTTGGTCGGCTTAAAATCAGGGTAGTTCATATTACTGTCTTTTAACCACCCAACAATAATCATTCTGTGGCGATTTTGTAGAACACCAAAATTACTAGCAATCTGTTCTTTGCAATCTATTTCATATCCAACTCTGCGAAGAAGAGCTTTTATATTTTTAAATGTTTGTCCATCATGTGCAGTCTTGATTCCCAACACATTTTCAAAGACAAACATCTTAGGTTTATATTTGCTTAAGAAGCGCGCATACAGTTTATAGAGCTCATTTCTAGGATCTTCAGACATAGGTCTTTGCATATGACTACTCTGGGCTCTTCCAACAAGTGAATACGCTTGGCAAGGTGGACCACCAACGATTACATCAATCTGTTTTATTCTGCGCTGTTTGAGCATTTTATCTATTTGACAGAATAAACTGGGAAGAGTTTTATCAGACATTGTTTCACAAATAACTGTATTTAATACCTCTTCTGGAACATGGCTTAATAACGTATCGCGACTTATCAGCCCGGTTAAGTAGTCATAATAAACATCTATTTTGTGATTTGCCTTTAGATAATAGTAGGCAGTTCGCGTTTCTAAAGTCTGAGCTGCAAATGTATTCATTTCGACATGTGCGATTGGAGAAAAGCCGGCTTGAATAAAGCCTTCGGATAATCCTCCAGCACCAGCAAATAAATCTATAAAAGTAAAACTACTATTTGAATGTAATCTTGTCATCTCTCTTAATACCATTACTCTCCAAACTGACCATCAATGTCGAATATATGATCAAGTTCATCATTGTTAATTGCAGAAAGAACCTTGTTTCTGACCGAACCCTTTGCTAGATCCAAACGTTTAAAGCGTAGTTTTCCAGCAGCATCTTTTCCTGTTCGAATAAGTTCGATTCTGCCTATTCTTTGTTCAACTTCAGCATATTTAGCAAATGCCTTAGCTTTCGCTAAATTGTCTTTGAAATCCGGATTATGAGGTTCCAGAATATCCATTACATATCCAAGAACATCATCTTTACGAATAATAATAAAATCCGGGTATGTGGTTTTTGTTATTCCATCTATTTCATACGGGAGTCGTAGCGCCCATTTTTCACGAGGAACATTTCTTAGCCAAGTTACAAAGTCACTTCGCTTTTGTTCCTCAGATAAGACACCTTCTTCCCAACTATTCAACTTAATAGTTGCATTGCCATCTACATCAGCAAATAAATGATCGGTAAAGAGTGTTCCATCTTTGTCATTTCGTCCATTTATGGTCTCGGGCAAAGAAAAGTTGTGTTTACTTATTCGGTCGCCATCCTCAACGATGGTACTATACTCTCTTTTGCACTTTTCTGATTTGGAAACCACATATTTACGATACTTGTCGTTTAAATCATGAAACTTTTTCTCAGCATAAGTGTTGATCTTGGCTATGCAATTATCGTCGGCAGCAAATAGTATGTAATCAATCTTGAATTGGTTTGGGTTATCAAAGTCGAGATATCTTCGACCATAAATGATTGAGAAACCGTAGCTACACATGCGTGCTTCAGCAGCCTTAAGTTGCCTGTCCAAATCGGATTCTGTTGTCATGAGCAAATCGCCAACAGAATAGTCTTTGATGGTTTCACCAAACACATCATAAATCTGCATAGAAAGCTTGAATTCAAGAACCTGTCTAGCCAAATCGTCATATTTACCACTATTATGAAGATCGGTGATATGATTACGAATTATGTTAACTATTTCGTTCTCAACCTCATCTTTTGCTTCAACATAGATTAAATTATGAGTCAACAAACCAGCTAAGCTAAGAAGGGATGAAAGATAACTTCTAGTGACGCGAACATCTCTTATCACATAGTTAAGAAAGCCCTGCTCATTAATAAACCTAATAACTGCTTCACGATCAATATCATCTTCTCCAGATAATACGTCTTGATTTTCTTTATCCAAAGGCTCATTAACGACTACTTTTGTTTCTTTATCATTATCTGTTGTTCTTTCGGTATCCATTGATTGAGTATCACGTGATGATAAAAACTCAAACAACGGTAAAGAACTTCCGGATTTTTCAAATTCTGACTCTACAGATTTTGTTTCTTGTTCAGAATTTGTACCATTCTTAGACTTTTGCATATCTGTTTGCGAAGCCAAAAGTGTATCTATGCCTATCTGACCTTCAATAGGTTCATCTTTCTTGTTTTTCTTAGTATGAACCGTCCAGGGTACAAAAGTCTGTTCTCCAAGCGATTCTCCCTCTATATCAGCTGGAATTTCTCCACCTTCAGAAGATTGGAGTTCGTCAATGACGCTTTTTACAGTGTTCTTGTTAAAATACGGCAAATACAAACGCACATCATTAAGAGAATCATCAACATTTACATGACATTGAAGGGGAGTACGCACCATGCGTCCCAAAAGCTGTGCAATATATGTTGCATCCTCTGCTTTTCGGAAAGACATCATTGTTTCGGCACGCGGACAATCCCAGCCTGTCGATAAGTTTTCTTTAAATAGAACAACTTTTATTTTTCTGTTTTCCGTTATTTCGGAAGGCTCTATATGAGGAACACTTAGGCCGTTTATTTCAATCGTTCCGGTGCTACCAAATGTATGAACGACCTCACCTTGCAAAAAAGGAGTTCCAACACGTTCTTCGATTTTGCCTATAACATCATCTAGATCAGTATCTGAAACTTTATTGCCTGTGCTTGCCAAAACCTGAATAACGAATACAGGATTTACATTAGGATAGTGTTGTTCATATGTATACTGATACCAATGTTGACACTTATCAATCCATTCATCAGTAGCTGCTTGCAGAACGGCCATATCACCATGTTTTGTCGGATCATCAGGATATGTAATAACAATTCTGTCTTTTAACAAACCTGAAGCTCTTACTTGAGCTGGTGTTATAACAGTTTTATTTAGCGTTGATGTAGTGGTTCCTATTAGCGCATTAAATCTCTCTGCAGTAGCACTCATTCCAATTACAACAGGCATAGGAGAAAGATTATACTCTTTGCTACCCTTTATGAAGCGTTGCATTATTGTTGTAGCAGTTCCAGCCGCTCTGCCCTGCATGCCACGATGTGCTTCATCAATTATGAAATATAGCCTGTCATATTTTTCTCGGAGTGTGTTTTCTATTGTTTCCCAAATAGTGTATTCTCTTTCATCAGAATGATAGCTGAGATTTGCGCCTTTTCCCAATTTCTGGGTGTTAAGAAAATAAATATGACCTTCGTCAAGCATCTCTTGATCGAATGATTCGTCAGATATTACAACACATTGATCAAAACGGATACGATCAGCTTTTTGTTCAATCTTCTGTTTAGATTGTTCATTTAACTGAGGAGAATCAGAAAGCCACACGAAAATGGCATCCGGCTGCTCTAAATATTTCTCGGAACCAAAAAAGATATCTTCAATTAGTGAAGCCATTATAATTGTCTTACCAGAACCAGTTGGAGCTTGGAGAGATATTACTTGCGGAACTCTATAATTTCGATAATTATTCAGAGCCATAGCAACATTTTTTCTCAAATCGTTTACTGCAGCCTTCTGGAAAGAAAACAATTCATTTATCATCGCAGATTCCTCCCAGTATTTATTCTAAAGTTATCAAGGTAGTCACGATATAACTGATAAGTTGTTTCAACTTTTAAATCTTTGACCATCGACTTGTAGTTAACATCAAAATCAGTAATCAAGAATGCTGTTTGAATATCTGGCTCATCAGCTAATCTCTCAGCAAATAAAGAGAAGTAGTTTTCGTTGATCAAAACAGCCATCCTATTTTCAGGTATGATTAACATATCAGAAGGAAAGTCCTTATATTCTGGACATGGTCCATAAGCTCCAGCTTTCATCCATAAAACTGGAATCAGCTCTTTAAGCTGCATTCCAAGCGCAACGGCAGTTTTATCAAGGAAGCCAAGTTTACAGTATGCAACATTAGCCTTAAATCCATCAGACATAGGTTTATCAGCATACAGATACTTTCCATCTAAAGGGGTTCCATCAATGTTTTGCCCAATTATGCTACATACAGTTCTTGGCCATGTGATGTATTTACATATCCCTAATTTTTCCCATTCTTCATCACCAGGCTGATAACCATTCTTAGTCAGTTTCTTGACGTCTTCATCTGATACCTCATTGTTTGTTACAAGTATGCACCGACGATTGCCGCCATCCATATAATTCAGTAAATTGACTGCATGGAGAGTGGTTCCAGATCCGGCAAAGAAATCAATTATCAAGGCGTTTGGTTTATTTGCAGTAACAAATCTAATCGTGTCAACAACTGCATAAAGCGACTTAGGATATGTGAACTTTCTTTCATTAAGCAGATTCTTAATAAAAGATGATCCGTGTTCGCTAGCCGAGTGTGATGTCATATTCCAAATTGTAGCGGGTTTTCTAGTTCCTAAGGAATCTAAGTATTCAACTTCAAGCGCTCCTTCAGAGGAAACACCTTTAACAACAATATCTCCGCTTTCAATCTTCTTGAGCATGCCGTCTTGAAGATAAGAAATAGACCTAGTCATGCTTCCTTTCTTGTATTCTCCGAAGCGAACATATCCCTTTTTTACATATTCTCGGAAAGTAGGTGGATATAATCGCCATTTCATTTCTTGACCACTTTTATCTAGTGGCCATACGGCAAATTGCCCCTCTGGAACAGGGACATCTTCACGATTAACTCCAAGTGGTACAGGGTCTCCAGCTGACACATAGTTGCCAGTCTCAATGTCAAAATAAATAGGATAAAATAAACTCTTAGTTTGAGTTCGTCTGCTTCCTTCTCCATTGCGCATTAGTCCAGCCCATCTAACTTCTCTTTTTTCACTCTCATCAATTTCACGCAACATATCTGTCTTTTGAGGAATAACTACAGCTGAACCAATGAATACAAAAAATATATATTCATCTACTCTCGAAAAACGACCTTCTCTTGCAGAACCCTTAGGATTTATAACACTAGAAATCATTTGTATATCCGCACCAGAAAACATTTCTTCAAGCAAACAACCCAAATGAAGATATTCTTTTTCATCAATAGTAACGATAAGAACTGAATCCTTGGGATTAAGCAAGTTTTTGGCAAGCCTTAAACGTTTTTGCATCATAGACAGCCACTTGCTATGCCGATATGAGTCTGCACTATCTACATAATCGTTATTGTATTTCCAATCCCTAGCTCCAGTATTGTAAGGGGGATCTATGTATATACAATCTACCTTCCCTGCATATAAGTATTCCAAAAGCTGTAATGCATGATAATTATCAGATTCAATCAAGGTGTGCCAAAGCGAATCCTCGGGAGCATTACAAACAGAATCAATTCGTTGAAGATAAGGATAAATTGGTTCACCAAATTCGGCTACGCGAACAAGATCGTCTATACTAAATTGGCTTTGATCCTTAAGATTATCCTTCTTCCCACAAACAACTGTGTCACCGTTAATTGAAACAACAATATATAAACTTTTATCATCTCTACTATTTCTAAGCATAACCTTAGAACCGCATTTTATTGGCAAATCATAAAGAGGAGTACACTCTGGTAAATGCTCTTCAAAAACAAGTCCAAATTTTTTTTGTTTAGAAAGCTTATCGAACTCTTTTTCGATACGCGAACGAAGTTCTTCATCTTGTATTTGAGCTAGTAAATCATGTATGGCCGCCATTAACGCATCTCCTCATAGAATTATTACCTTTATTCTACTCTCACCAAATACCTATTAATGGGACAAATCCCTGAAATAGAGCATGAAGTAATACTTCTTAATTATAATATAAGTAAGAGATTATTGACATTATTCTCTTGGCATACAACTCAATAAAGCAATAAAAAACAGCCCTCAAACCACCGTAATTAGGCAGTCTGGGGGCTGTTTGTAAACATTTAATGACCTATTTTATCCAACAACACCAAATCCATAGATTTTATTGCTATTTGCTGAGTATTGCTTTTCTCTTACAGCATCGTTACTGTTGCCTTCTACAGTATAGATATAACCGTTTTCAACCTTGGTAATAATGCCAACATGGTTAGGTTTACCGTCTGGTTCCCAGTCAAAGAATATGATCATACCAGGCTGAATGAGCTTGTCATAGTTGGAACTATTGACTTCAGAGCCATCAATCCATTTACCTTTGTTCTTGTAGAACTTGACGCCATCAGACACAAAAGAGAAGTATGGAATCTGTCCGGCAGCTCTAAGGCCTGTTTGATCTCCACACCACGAAACGAAAAGGGCACACCATTCACATCGCTTGCTTAGACCAGCCCATCTCCAGTACTTTTCTCCACCTTTGTTGCCAAGCTGAGAAAGAGCAAGGTTTACAAGCTCACTAGAGCCTAAACCGACGCCTTTAAGGATCTGAGCCCATAGAGAAGCGTTCTTTACATCCAACAGTTCGTTTAGCTGAGTCAGCTGTTGAGCGTTGAAATGCAGGCTCGAGGCTTCTTCGGCAGCAGTCTTATGACTTATCGTGATGGTTAGAATCGTCTTTGTTACGGTTTCGTCCTTGTATAGGAGATTACCGTCTTTATCTTTCTTTTGGTTGCCATCACTATCAAGATCCGGAACTTTCTTTGTTTCCGTTACCTTTTTGGTTGAGTACGTGACCGTATTCATCTGCCAGAAGATGTTCTTAAGGATAGTAACGTGATCATCGGTGATGTGGACGACATCAGTCGCTCCGTCAGTCTTTGTCGTGACATACACGGCATAGACAGATAGGACTTCCGGCCAGGATGCCTGATATCCTTCCATTACGAGCTCATCATGAGCGACGGTGTTTTTGATATTCTCGATCTTCCCGGTATATTCCGAGTTGATCTCAAGAACCACTTCTCTAAGAGGTCTCGTACCGGTGTTCGCCTTATCTCCAGAGAAGAATATTCCGAAAGCAGATGCGACAAGCGCAGCAATAGCGCCAGCTAAGACAAGGATCAGCATAAGCGGTACAGAAGCTGCACCGATAGCGGCACAAAGCCTTTTTACAGCATCGATTATGCCTTTGACGATCTTCTTAACCCATTCAGCTGTCTTTTTAGCAAGGCGTTCAGCTTTCTTTGCGCTAGCAACCTTTGTCGAAGCAATAGCAGCTTCTTTTGCTGCCTGATTTGCTGTTTTGGCTGCAATCGCAGTTGCTTCGGTCGAGCTTTTGATAGCTCTATCAGCTTTGCGGATAGTCCTGACGTTTGATTTGATGTCCTTTGTGTTCTTGATATCAGGGCTTTTCTTCTTGATCCGCCTTTTTAGGGAATCTTTTGCATCCAGCGTTGCATCAGCAGTATCCATCATTGCATTCCGGGCAGATGCTTCCATTTTATCGATTGCTTCCTGATCTTCAGCATCACCGGAGCTGTTGGAAACGGTCTTGGCATGCCTGATAGCCGCTATACCTGCACGTCTAGCAGCATTTATTGGTGCCATTGCATTTCCTTTGTCGGCAATCTCAGTTTTCTGGGGCTTTCCACGTATTTGAGGTGTTGCCTTGGATACGGATTTCTCCGTAGCAGGTTTTAAGTCTTCCAAACGCGATACCTGCTTAATATCATGATCGCGTTCGACTTTAGTGATTTGAGGCATTTCAGTTAACTCCTTTGTGATATTTGCCTTTTGTAGGCATGTAAAAAGCACCCGGGTTATCCCG
>JAEEGH010020327.1_pt1 | contig 13818 bp, 9 predicted proteins | sample 9134181 | NCBI WGS metagenome assembly JAEEGH01 (sample SAMN16246544, study PRJNA631951) | gut metagenome | biome: gut microbiome; feature: rumen; material: DP-attached | host: Bos | place: Iran: Karaj | collected 2018-10
AAGTACTCATCAACGTGTTCCTGGTTGTGATGATGCTCATCATTGGCCGACAGTATCAGAAGGTATCCAACGCCGATACGGGTTACGACTACAAGAACCTGTATTACTTTGACATGTTCGACGGAGACCGTCAGGCGCTGACCAGGGCACATCAGACACTCAAAAGCCTCCCGGAGGTCACCGGCGTTGCCGCCAGCTACAACCTGCCTTTCCAAGGTTCGAGCGGCGACAATGTTTATCTGCCGGACGATGACCGTGAACTCTTCAATATTGCCGACCAGTATGAATGCTCCTCGGATTTCTATGATCTGATGGGTATCAAGTTCCTGGAGGGCCGTGCGCCAAGAGATACGATGGAGATAGCGGTGGATGAGAAGTTTGTGACCAAGATGGCCGAGTTTACGGACTGGAGCGACGGCGCTGTCGGCAAACAGGTATTTGTTACAGGGCACGTATTGAATGGCGATTCCTTGCCGTTCTATTTTACCATCTCAGGAGTGTATAAGAGCTATCTCATCGGCAACCTGACCGGCGTGGACACGCGTCCCAACGCCCTGTTCTATGGAGAGATTGGAAGTATGAGTTCCTGGATGCCGCATACCCTCTTCAAGGTGCGGCCAGAGGCGCTACCAAAAGTGCGTCAGGCGCTGGAGCAAGCCTTGCCGGGAAGGGAAATCAACATCCTGTCCTACGAGGAGCAGATGCGGGCGGCTTATGCCGACAGCAAGAAGATGCGGAATACAATGGCCATCGGCGCTGTGTTCAGCCTGCTGATCGCCCTGCTGGGTCTCATCGGCTTCATCCGCGACGAGTCCCTTCGCCGCAGCAAGGAGATGGCCGTACGCAAGATCAATGGTGCCACCAATCGTGAAATCCTGGGCGTGTTCTCCACGGGAATTATGAAGCTGTCCGCCGTGATGGCCGTCATCGCCTGCATCGCCGCCTTCTTCGTGGCCCGCCGCTGGCTGGAGCAGTTCGCGGAAAAGGTGTCACTCAATCCGCTATACTTCATTGGTGGCGCGGCCCTGGTGCTGCTGATTGTGCTGGCCGTCGTCGTGCTGAACTGCCTGCGGATCGCCCGGGCGAATCCCGTGGAGTCGCTGAAGAATGAATAAAAGATGCCCGACCAGGTCGGGCATGACGAAAGTATGAAAAGTTACCTGAAATTCCTCTCCCGCAACAAGCTCTACACCGCCATCGAGGCGGTGGGGCTGGCGGTGAGTCTGGCGTTTGTGATTTTGATCGGGAGTTATGTGGTGCAGCAGTACCAGGTGGCGCACGAGTCGCCGGACTGGAAGCGAACTTTCGTGCTGGGACACGATGATTTCCTGGGCTTGACGTATTGGGACAAAGAGGAACTGGAGATGAATATCCCGGAGGTGGAGGCGGTCACGCACCTGGCCCTGCTGTGGCAGCCCCTCATCCGCCTCGACGAGCAACCGGTCCTGTGTTCCGGCCTGGAGGCTGACGCCGACTTTTTCAAGGTGTTCCCGGAGTATCGCATCGTTGAAGGGAACCTCGCGGACTTTGTGGGCAGGAAGGATATCCTCATCAGCGAATCGCTGGCTCGCAAGATTGCCGATCAGGTCGGCAATGACGCCTCCGTCACCCCCGGCCTGATCGGGGGTCTCGTCGGCCAAGTCATCAACGTGGATGAATCGGACCGGACCGTCAAGGGAATCTTTGCCGATTTTGACGGCACCTACTTCATGCCCTGCGACATCATTACGCACATTTCGGGAACCTGGGCCGCCGCGCAGAACAAGCAGTTCGGCAGCATCGGCAATTACACCACCTGGTTCCGCGTGCGCGAAGATGCGGATCTGGCCGACGTGCAGGCCAAAGTGAAAGCGCTCCTGCATAAGAACTACGATCCCATCTGGAGCGCCGAGAAAGTGAACGCGTGGAAAGCATTCCGAATGGACGAGGCTTTCTTCTTCACCGGCAGCGGCGATGGACTCACCCGCAAGGGCAATGCCCAGATGCTGCGGCTTCTTACGGTTGTCGTGCTGTTGCTCCTGCTGTCAGCGGTTTTCAATTATGTAAACCTGAGCCTGGCGCTTACGGGCAAGCGGGCCAAAGAAATGGCCACCCGGCGCCTGTTGGGCGCCGACAGGCGCAGCATCCTATGGAAGTACATAGCCGAATCCGTGGCTTTCACTGCCGTGTGCTTCGCGGCAGCCCTGCTGCTGGCCGATCTCCTGGTCCCGATGATGAACAACCTGGTTTCCACCAGCGATCCGGACGAACTGATGCTGGGCATCGATACAAGCGTACGGCTTTCCTTTATGTTGACGCCCGGTTATATCCTGGCATACTTCGCCTGCATCCTGGTTCTGGGCATCATCAACGGATTGCTCCCGGCTGTCGCCGCATCCCGTTACCAACCCATCGACGTCATCAAAGGCACGCTCCGCCGCCGGAACAAGATGGTCCTGAGCAAAGTGTTCATCGTGGTGCAGAACGTCCTTTCTGTATTCCTGATTGCCCTTGCGTTGGTGATGGAGGTTCAGATGCGGCATATGCTTACCCGGCCGATGCATTCTGCCACGGAGAATCTCTATTACATCGAGTACTCAGCCCGCGACTACGATATGATGAAGATCTTCAAGGACAAGGTGGAGCAACTTCCCTTTGTGACAAAAGCGGGTGTGGGGCGTGGCATTCCGGGACACATCAATATGACCATGGGTGTACGGGTCGACGAAGAACATCACGTGAATATGCCCCTCATCCTCTGCGATACGACGTATTTCAAACTGCTGGGACTGGAGGTGGAAGAAGATTTCGGTCATCCGCTGACGTATTCCCTTTGGATGAGTCGCAGTGCTTTCAATGCCGCTGCGGTATCGGATACGTCTACCGCATTTCCCCGGAGAATCAATGCGAACGGCGCCAAACCGGAGTTCATCGGCGGTGTCGTGCACGATTTTCCGACGGCACCGGCCTCTCAGGACGAATTCAATCCGAACGGTGGCGTCGTCGTGACCCGGGCCGAAGAACTCAAATATGCCAACTGTATGCTCATCGGTACCACGGGTGAAGACAAGTCTTACGATGAAGCCATCCGGCAGGCATACAGGGAATACCGGCTGGAAACCGCCGGCGTGGAAGAACCCGCCTGGATGTATGGTTTTGTCAAGGATTTGAACCGCAGACAACTGGCCCTGGTGCGCAGGACCCTGCGCCTGGTGGAACTCTTTGCGGTTCTGGCGGTGCTCATCTCCCTGCTGGGCCTGCTGGCCATGAGCACTTACTTCGCCGATGAGAACACGAAACAGATTGCGGTGCGAAAGGTGTTCGGCGCCGATGTCAACAGCGAGACCTGGCGGAATGTCCGCAGCTATATGGTTCTGACCGGCATCGCCTGCCTGATCGGCATTCCGTTGGCGGTCTGGGCCGCCCGCGTTTATCTGGAGCGTTTCGCCTACCGGATCGAAAACTACGGCTGGGTATTCGCCGTCGCGGCACTCGCCGCCCTGGCCATCGCCTTCGGCACTGTCCTTTGGCAGACGATGAAGGCCGCACGGACGAATCCGGCGACTGAACTGAAGAAAGAATAAAAGAGATTCCCGGTCAAGCCGGGAATGACGCAATGAATTAGAAATAATGATTCTCAGATTCCCAGCGGAGCAACCATTCCTTGCGGTCGAGGCCGGCGGCGTAGCCGGTCAGGCTGCCGTCGGCGCCGATGACGCGGTGGCAGGGCACGATGATCGCAATCGGGTTGTGGCCCACGGCGCCGCCGACCGCCTGGGCGGACATCCGGCCGAGGCCGCGGTCGGCGGCCACCCGCGCGGCAATCGCGCCGTATGTCATCGTGGCTCCATAGGGAATCTCCCGAAGAATCTCCCAGACCGCCAGCCGGAAAGGCGTCCCTTGCGGGGCCAGCGGCGGCGTAAAATCGGGCATATATCCCGCGAAATAGCATTCGAGCCAGCGACAGGTCTCGTCAAACACCGGAAGCCAGCGCACAGGCGCATCTCCGGCAGAGGCCGGGGCAGGGGCGAACCGCTGCCTTTCGAACCAAAGCCCGATGAGCGCGTTTCCGTCGCCCGCCATCCACATTCTCCCCAATGGGGAATCATAGTGCCAGAATGAATTCATCTTTGCAAAGTTAATATAATTCAACAGGCCATCCTCAAATAAGGACCTAAATGAGGATGGGAGCCGAAAAAAACACCCGCCATCCTCAAACAAGGGTCCCAATGAGGATGGCAACCAAAAAAGAAACAGAAAATGAACAGTTACCTGAAGTTTTTGAGCCGCAACAAGCTCTACACCGCCATCGAGGCGGTGGGGTTGGCCGTGAGCCTGGCGTTTGTGATCCTGATCGGATCGTATGCGTGGCAGCAGTGGTCGGTGACGCGGGAGCACCCGGAGCGGGAGCATATCTACAACTTCGGAATGCCCGATTTCCCGGGATTGACCTACGGGTTCACCGATGCCGTGATGCAGCAGGTGCCAGAGGCGCAGCTGGCGGTGCGGTACGCCAACAATATGCTGCTGCGGACGCAGATCGGGGAGGAGAAGTTTGATTGCGATGCGGCGGCGGCCGTAGGGAGCGATTTCTTCAAGATGTTCCCGTACTACCGCTTCGTGGAAGGCGGCCCGGAAGCATTTGACGACATTTCGAATGTCGTGGTTTCCGAGAGCTTCGCCCGGGCGCACGATTTGAAAGTCGGGCAGATGATCCTCGTCAATGAGACGGAACATACAGTGGCGGGCATCCTGCAGGATTTCCAGGGTACGCTGTTCAAGAACGCGGATATCTGGGGCTGCGAGAAGGATCCCAAGATCAACGGCAATGCGCTCTCCGCCCCTTACGATCATTTCGGTTCCTCATACGTGTTCGTGAAGTTTGCGTCGGATACCGATCCGGGTGTCATCTACGACAAGGTGGAACAGGTCTGCCGGAAAATCTATGGGGACGACCTCTACGGGACCGGTTTCTTCGAGAAACTCGACATGACGCGGCTCGACGAAATGTTTTTCAAGAAGTTCGAATTCACACCCTTCTGCCACGGCGATACGGATACCCTGCGGCTGCTGGCCATCGTCGGCCTGCTGCTGCTCTTTTCGGCCATCTTCAATTACATCAATCTTTCCTTCGCCCTCACGGGCAAGCGGGCCCGGGAGATGGCGATGCGGCGGCTGCTCGGCGCGGAGAAGCGTGCCGTCATCGGGAAATACATCGCCGAATCCATTCTGTTTACCGCGGTGTGCTTCGCCCTCGGCCTGCTGCTGGCCTACGCCTTTGCGCCGGCCGTCAACGGCCTGCTGAACAATCCCGACGTGCCCATCCGCGTGCATCTGACCCCGGGCTATCTGCTGGTCTATGCGCTGCTGATCGGGGTGGTAGGTACCCTTGCCGGCCTGCTCCCGGCCCTGTTGGCCGGGCGCTACAAGCCCGTCGACATCGTGCGCGGCTCCTTCCGCCGCTCTACGAAAATGACCTTCAGCAAGATCTTCATCGTGCTGCAGAATGCCCTGGCCGTGTTCCTGATCGCGATGGCGCTGATCATGGAGGCGCAGTACCGCACCTCGCTCCACCGCCCGCTGCACGCGAATATCCAGAACATGGTTCTGGTGCGGGCCCTGGCGCAGTCCGGGACGGATGCGCTCGAGGCATCGCTGGCCGCCCTGCCGTGCGTCCGGCAAATGGGACACGCCAACGCAGTCCCGCTCAGCAGTTCCCAGGGGCAGTATTCCACAGCCCGGGACGGCCGCGACATCCTGTATCGCTATTATCGGGTCGATTCCGCGGCTTTCCGGATGCTGGGATTCGAAGTGCAGAAAGACTATCATACCCCGCTTACCGGCGGCGTCTGGTTCGGCGAGACGGCCTTCGCCGCGACCGGACTTACGGACGAAGACCTGTCCATCGATATGCTCTCCCAGCGCACGGGCGGCGACTGCGACCACGTGGCCGGCATCATCGCGGATTTCCCCGTGGAAGCCGACAATATGGGCGCCGTCGATCTTGTGATCGTGACGGTCAGGCCCGCGGAAGAACTGCAGGGATACCTGATGGAAATCTCCGGCGATCCGGCAGAAGCCCGGCGTGCCATCCAGGAAACGCTGGAAAGCTGGAAACAGACGACGCAGGTCTATTATTCGGATATGACGTTCGCGGAAGACACCCTTCGCGAAGGCCTGCGGCCGGTCCGCAACAACATGCGCCTGCTGGAGGTCTTTATGGTCCTGGCGGTCATCATCTCGCTCCTCGGCCTCGTGGCGATGAGCACCTATTACGCCGGTGAACGGGCTTCTGCCATTGCCGTCCGGAAAGTCTTCGGCGGTACCGTGGAGACGGAACTCCGCCGCGGCGTGCGCGACTATATGATCATGGTGGCCGTCGCCTGCGCCATCGGCATCCCCCTCGCCGTCTGGGCCGCCGGCCAATACCTTCAGCAATTCACCGTCCGCCTCGAGAACTACGCCTGGATCTTCATCCTCGCCGTCATCATCGCCGTCGCCATCGCCTTCCTCTCCGTCCTCTGGCAAACCCTCAAATCCGCCCAAACCAACCCGGCCGTCGCGTTGAAGAAAGAGTAGTTCATCGCCTTTTCAGACCGGCTGTGCCGGGCTCTGGTTTGCGTGGGCAGGAAAATATGCGTAATTTTGAATTCGATTATGGCTTCCAAGAAGGGAAAAATACTTGTTGTTGACGATAACGCCGGAATCCGACGGGCACTGCAGATCCTGCTGCCCCTGCATTTCGCGGAAGTGGAAACTTTACCGTCACCCATGACACTTGTATCCACGCTGGAACATTTCCGGCCGGATGTGGTGCTGCTCGACATGAATTTCAACACGGCCATCAATACCGGGAACGAAGGACTTTATTGGGCCGGAGAGATCAAGAACATGATGCCGGAGGTGGAAGTGGTGCTGTTCACGGCCTATGCCGATATCGCCCTGGCAGTGGAAGGAATGAAGCGCGGTGCGTTCGATTTCATCGTGAAGCCCTGGGACAATGACAAGTTGATCGAAGTGCTGACGGCTGCCAGGGACAAGGCCCGGAAAGCGCTTGGACGAGATACCCGTTCAGGCTCCGGCATGGCTGGAAACGTCAATCCCGTCCAGACAGGGAATCGAATGTTCTGGGGCAACACCAAGCCAATGGCCGCCATCCGCAAAACCCTGGAAAAGATTGCGCCGACCGATGCCACCGTCCTGATTACTGGTGAAAATGGAACGGGCAAAGACGTTCTGGCACGGGAAATCCACGCCCAAAGCCTGCGGCGAGACAAAACGATGGTGGCTGTGGATGCCGGTGCCATCACCGAAACCTTGTTCGAAAGCGAACTGTTCGGCCATGTGAAAGGGGCCTTTACCGATGCCCACACCGACCATGTGGGCAAGTTTGAGCAGGCCGACGGCGGCACGCTCTTCCTCGACGAAATCGGCAACATTCCGCTTCACCTCCAAGCCAAATTGCTCCGGGTCATCCAGAGCCGCAGCGTGGTCCGCGTAGGAGGTTCCCAGGCGATTCCGGTCAATATCCGGCTGATCTGCGCCACCAACATGGATCTGGAGGCCCTCGTGCGGGAAGGCCGGTTCCGGGAAGATTTGTATTATCGCATCAATACCGTACACATTGCCCTGCCGCCCCTGCGGGAACGGCGGGAGGATATCGTTCCCCTGGCCGAACTGTTTCTGGGCCAGTTTGCTGAAAAGTATCATCGCCCCCTCACAGGACTGGATAACTCCGCGAAGACGGCTCTGGAAAGCGGACGGTGGAGCGGGAATATCCGGGAACTGCAGAACTGCCTCGAAAAGGCCGTAATCCTTTCAGAAGGAGCCACACTGACGGCGAAGGACATCAAACTGGAGCCTTCCGCCAAAACCGCCGGAACGACGATCCGGGCCGTCAACGAATCGGAAGAAGAACGGCTCATCCGCGATGCGATGGACCGCACGGGCGGCAACATTTCCGCCACGGCCAAGATACTGGGAATCAGCCGGCCGACCTTATATGCCAAACTGAAGAAATACGGATTATGACCTTCACCGTCTGGCAGATCCTCGGAGCATGCGTCCTCGTCTCAATCGTCGTGGCGGTGATTACTTGGCTCAGGACCCGGCACAAAGACATCAAGAAGGTCGCCTATATGATGGATGCCCTGGAAGACGGAGAACTGAACTTCCGGTTTCAGGACAACAACAAGTTCAACCGGACACTGAACCGGATCCGGACCATCTTCGAGAAACAGCGGCAGGCTCACGAGCAGGATTCGTGGACCAAACTCATCCGCGTGCTCACCCATGAGATCATGAATACGGTATCGCCGATCGCCTCCCTATCGGATGCCATGGCCAAGTCGGTCGATGAGCATGGGCACAGCGAATTGGACATCAAGGCCGGATTGGAAACGATCTCTGATTCCTCCAAGAATCTCATCGGTTTCGTCCAGACATACCGGCAGCTTTCCGGCGTGGCGAAGCCCATCCGAAAGGCGCTGGACCTGCAGGAATTGATGGATAGTGTCATCAGTCTGAACCGCGAATTCGCCACCGCCAGCGGGGCTACCTGCACGTACCGGCCGGAGGATGCGGACCTGATGATTTATGCCGATGAGGGCCAGATTGCACAGATTCTCATCAATCTCATCAAAAACGCCCTACAGGCAGGCGCCCGGAATATCGACATCTCGGCCCGGATGGGAAAGAACGACGAGGTCATCGTCCGCGTGGCCAACGACGGTGAACCCATCCCCGTCTCCGCCCAGGAACAGATCTTCATCCCGTTCTATACCACGAAGAAAGAAGGTTCCGGCATCGGGTTGTCTCTCTCCCGTCAGATCATGAGAAACCACAATGGCAGCATCGAGCTCGTCAAAAGCACGGCCCAACAGACCGTTTTTGAATTACGGTTCAACTAAGACTTTTCTTAAAACCCAGGCGTACCAGATATCTACGGAGATCGTAATGATCTCCATGATGATGAGTCCCCAGGAGGACTCCAACAAACCCACTACATAAAAGAGAACGGGGACCAGATTGACAACCAGAATGCGGATGATCATCCATTGGCCCACTTTGCCAAGACGGCCCCGGTACCAAATCATGAGAAGACATCCCAAAGGAAGATAAACAAGGGGTAGTGCCGTGGCAGTGACCGCTGATAAATCATATGCGGTTTCACCCAAGCAGAAAATGACAAAGTCCAGCAGATTCATTCCGATGGCGATCCACCAGAGCACTGTCAACGGATGCGGGAGTCCCTTCATCCCTCGAAGAATGCCGAAGTACATCACCACCATCCCTACCGTATTGACCAAACCCAGTACGATGGGAATGTGTGAAAACATCCAATTGTAAACCGGGCTATAGGAACAGACAGCTGACATGACCATCACGATGAAGGCTGCTTCAATGACAGCGCGTGGTAGTCCGCTGGACAGGGAGTTTATCTGAACTTGGTTTTTCATATCCTGAACAAAAGTAAGGAAAATGGGGCTTACTCGGATGGAATCGTGCAAAAAAAGCCAAAATGCAGGGGTATTTGCCATAATAAACCCGAATCAGCCACAACTCATTTTGGGCAGAACAAAGGGTTTTCTGTACCTTTGCCGCACTTTGCGTTGAAATGATTGTACCCTCTACGCTGATCATACTTGCCACACTTCTTGCCTTCCTGGCCATGATCGTGGTCATCGTTTTGCTCATCAAGACGACCCGGGATGTCGTGGATAAGAATACGGCTCTTACCGAACAGCTGAAAAGGACGACCATCGATCAGATCCGGCAGGATATGACTTCTGTGGAGCAACCGAAGAAGATGGACGACACAGCGCTGATGGCATGGCTGGATGCGAAAATGGAAGAAACCGCGTTGTATCAACGACCCAACCTGGACCTGAAAACGGTGGCTGAGACGCTGGGGCTCTCCCAGCGCCGGATTGTCCGGCTGCTGAAGAGCCAGCCAAAATATGGCAGCTTTGCATCCTATCTTACTGAAAAACGACTGGAAAAGGCCTGTGAACTTTTGAAAAAGCACCCCGAATATACCATCGAGAGTATCTGCCAGGACGCCGGTTTTTCCTCCAGACGTACCTTTCAGACCATATTTAAAACCCGTCTGGGCATGAGTCCGTCGGAATATCGAAGTGCCATCCTGAATGAAAACAACACGAACTAATCAAACATAATGAAGCGTTTACTCTATTTACTACTTATCCCACTCACGATGATGGGATGTCAGCAGATCAAATCGGATCTGGAAGATATCAAAGGACGTCTCAGTACGTTGGAAGGAAGTACCATCTCCTCCATCGAGGAGCAGATCAACTCGGTCAAGAGTGCCATCAAGACGATGTCTGAAGCACAGACCTCGCTTGAGAACAAGGACAAGGAACTGGCTGGCCTTATTGAAAAGCTCCAGTCCTATACGAAGGATGCTGACGGCCAGTTCGCCACGATCGACAATGCGCTCGCGGCTTTGAATCAATCAAAACAGGACCTTGAAGCCAAGGATGCTGAGCTCGCCGGTCTGATCAACACACTACAAGGCTATTTGGACGAATCTCTTTCCAAGGAAAAGGATTGGATCAAAGCCACTTATTCGACACTCGAGCAGTACCAGACCGTTGCTGACGAAGTTTCTTCGCTGCAAGAGAGCATCAAGGCAACGTACTGCACCCTGGAACAGTACCAAGGCCTCTCGGAGGAGCTTTCCTCTCTGAGAGAGGATTACAACACCTTGAAAGAGAGTTTCAACACGGCCGGAAAGGAGTATGACAAGAAACTGTCGGCTTTGGAAAAAGCCATGAAATCCTGGGTAGGCGAAGCGCTCTCCGGCTATTATGACATTGCCACCATGGACGCCAAACTTTCGGCTTTTGCTACGCAGGAGTCCCTCCGAGAGGAAATTGAAGAGGTCCAGGCCGGCATTGACAAGGCTAAGGAAGATCTGACAGAATCCTACAAGAAAGCCATTTCGGAAGCCATCCTTGAAAACAATGGTGTCATCGACGCCAAGATTGCCAAAGAGATCGCCACGGTACAAACCCGTATCGATAAAGAGGTGGCCGACCTCAACAATAAGATCAGCGGTCTTGAGAAGCGGGTGAAGGCACTCGAAGACATGGTTTCCGGACTCAAAGTAAGCGACGCCATTTTCGGTTTCGTCAGTTATGCGCAGCCCGACACCATTACCAAAGGCCTGCCCTATCTTACGACTTTCCGTCTGAATCCTTCCGGTGTCCCCTTCTCTTTGAACATGGTGGTGCTGGACAATATGTCGTCGAAGAAATACCTGTACAGACCCGCCACGAAGGCCAGCTACATTACGGAATCCAAAAACTTTGTCCCGGATTCTTTGGGCAAGACCCGGAATGCGGCCAACGAGGAGACAGACGGCCAGTATTTCCTCCGGCTGAAAACGACGGAGAAACGCAATCTGATCGATGACAATATCTTCTCGCTGGTGGGCGCTTACCGGGATAAAGAATCGAAAATCCAGTATGTCAGTTCCACGCCTTTCTCGCTCGTCATGATGCCTACTCCGGAAGAGGGCTTGTCCCAGTGGCGCTATAGTCACGGCAATGTCACCCACGCCGAAGCCAAGTCGATCAAGTTACCCGGCAAAGAAGGTGAGCAACCCGGAGAAGAACAGTACATAGAGGTCTGGACGGAAACGCTCGGAGAGATCTGCTATTCATTTGACCACCGGAACTATGTCAATGAAACCAATGAGAACGATACCCGTACCTACTCCTGCGAGAATCTGAGAAGTTTTGTTTACGAAGGCAACTCTGCGAAGGATTCCATTGTTATCTTCGAGCCGCACCGGGATTCCGGATATGTCCGCTTCCTCCCGGATACCACGCGTGCAGAGTGGATTGCCCTCTTGGATACTACCAAACACAGCACACTGACAATCAGCGGAAAAATCCATGCATTTGACCGCTATGGCGGCTCTTCCACCTTCCCCGTGGAAATGACCTGGTACAGCCGTTATACCGACACGCTGACTGTCAACTTGAAGTCGGCTGATTTCTTCGAGGCTGACGGCGTCACCCGAAAGTCGGTCGAGGTGAATCTGGAGCAGATACTGAAAAAGAGAGGTTTCATCCTCTCGGAAATAGAGGGTCTTTCCAGGAAACGCAGCGTCAGGAACATTGGCTCCAAGTCCGGATCCCTGATTACGTGTTCTTTTGCACCTGGCTCAGAAACCAAGGTCAACTTAAGGACCTATGCTACTAAAGAAAGGCTTTCGGGGACCCATCTGGCCATCGCGGTTATGACGCTTGTGACAATGCCCAGTGAAATGTCCGAGATACCGGAATGCCAAGCTGTGGAGTGCCCCATTGCTTTGAAAATTGTCGTAAGTGAGTAATCAACCGAATCTAATAATCATGAAAACCCTTAAACTGATTGCTATGGCAGTAGTGGCCTGCATAGCTCTCTGCCTCACATCTTGCAGCGAAATCAATAACGGCGGCAGTGATCCTGTCGTCGGCAGCTATGGGGCCACCTCCGATATTGCCGTTTCCAGCAGCGAAGGATCCGGTGTTATCTTCAACGCAATACGAGACGCTGTCATCAACACATCCAGAGGCTTCGACGTCCGCACCAAAGAGAATGACAAAGCTGTCATCGCCGCCGCCGACAAAGTGGCTGGACAATATAAGGATCAGGCGAACAAAAAGATCGTCGTTTCCGTCATCTTCCAGCCGGGCAATGCCATGGGAGAAGCCGAGAAAAAACCTGTAGTTCTTAAAAGCTACACCTTCACGCCGGTTAACTAGTCCTGTTTTAATCGGATAAAAAGGGGTGACCCAGCAGTCAGATAGACTGGGGTCACCCTTTTTACGTAGGATAGCGTTTTTGAGAATGGCCAAGCGCGACCTCTGGCTAATTCATTAGCATCAAAAGCCTTCTCGCCAAACAGGCGCAAAGGCATCCACCGTATTGTATTGATAGTCAGTGATGAATCCCTAGTTTTTTTGCTCCATAAGCCGATTTCAGGGCTTGGCGCACGGAAACCCTAGTCTAACGCGCATAGACAGAGTGTTTTCCTGCGCCAGTTTGGCGAGAAGGGTTGCTCGGCATACCCGCCGTGTCCAATCCTTCTTTCTGTTCCGGCGGGGACAAAAAGAGTATAACAATCGGTTATAATCAGCATGTTAACTGATCGGTTTTTCGGGCCGTGTCAGAATGTAGCGGAACGAGTGCTACATAACATCACGCGAATTCTCTGACGCGACAGGATCCGATGACCCGCCACAACACCCCTAAGTTGCCAAATAATCGCCCCCCAAAAAAAGAGCTAACTGCTGAAAATTAAACAGTTAGCTCTTTCTAAGGTGCCCCGGGCGGGAGCACTTTTGTGTGCTTATTATCAATGTATTACAAAATTTCCAAGCTAAAACGCAAGCTGTATTAGAGTGTCACAATTTCTGGATGGTTGCTCCGAATAAAGGGAGCAAAATAAATGGGAAGATAGTTGATGAACCCGTCTTTTTTTATGATCCGTTCATTGGACAGGACGTAAGCGTCGTGAACGTGGTAGTCCGGATTCGCCAGAAAAGCATTGAGTGCCCGATGGATTGTATAGTCTTTCCCTGATTTCACTTCCACCGGCAGGATGGCGGCATGGTCGTAGTCATCCAGAAGGAACTCCACCTCGCCATGGGCCTTGTTGTCGTAGTAGTAGAGCGGTCCTGAGCAGTGAGCCCTCAGCTCGGAGGCGACAACGCTTTCATAGACGCTTCCCAGATTCACACTGAGGCGGTCGTTCATGACTGCGTCGATGTTGTACTTATACAGCTCATTGGTAAGAATCCCGACGTCGTTCATGTAGAACTT
>JAEEGH010020329.1_pt1 | contig 13816 bp, 12 predicted proteins | sample 9134181 | NCBI WGS metagenome assembly JAEEGH01 (sample SAMN16246544, study PRJNA631951) | gut metagenome | biome: gut microbiome; feature: rumen; material: DP-attached | host: Bos | place: Iran: Karaj | collected 2018-10
CTTCCCCACCAGCGACATCGCTTGGGCAGGCTGCTGGAGTGACGAGAGCGGTGCTCTCAGCCCCTTCTATGCTGAGGAATTTGCCACCAGCTGGGGTTCGACCCAAATCAACTGTATCGCCAACGTGGCTATTATCAACACCCTGCTGCAGAAGGACGGCAATGGCGATGTGGTCTATCAGGACGGTCGTCTGCCTGCCATGTTCGAGACCAATGGCTCGGGTGAGTACACCGGCGGTATCTCCGGTTCGAACTTCTCCACTTCCGAGAACTACAAGTCAACCTATTGGTGCCGTCCCGTGGCCAGCTTCGACATGCCTGTCTACCTCATCACCGTATCCGAGATTGAGTTCTTCCTGGCCGAATACTATGCCAAGGCTGGCAATAGCGCCCAAGCCCAAGCCCATTACGAGGCTGCCATCGCCGCCAACTTCGACACCTATGGCGTTAGTGGTGCCGCCGCTGCCATTGCACAGTTCCCCTACGACCATGCTAACTACAAGAAGAGCATTGGCGTTGCCAAGTGGATTGCTTTGGCTGGCATCAACACCTTCGAGGGCTGGTGCGAGGCTCGCCGCCTCGACTATCCCGCCTTCGGCAACGTCACTGGCAGCCAAATGTACGACGAGAACCTCGATTCTTCCTACAAGCCCCAGCTCTATGTTCCCGGCACGTTCTACACCCCCATCAAGGTGTTCGACAAACTGGGCAACAACAAGCTGCTTGAGCGCTGGATTTATCCTGAGAGCTCTTCTTCTCGCAACAGCAATTCCCCCGAATTCCCCGGCTATGACCAGCCTGTGTTCTGGGGTAAGTAATTCGCACATTGATAACAGATTATTGTAATAAGATTCGGATATGAAAAAGAACATATTATTTGCATCTCTGCTCGCATTGGCAGCACCTACTGTCCTGACCAGTTGCAGCGACGATGAGACCGAAGGCCTGAGCCGCTTCACCTACTATGCCATATTGGAAATGAACGGCGCCGCCAACTATGCCACGCCTTTAGGCCAGCCGTTTGTTGACCCAGGATGCGTAGCCACTATGGGTGGCGAGGATGTGTCCGACCAAATCGTGACTACTGGCACGGTGGACACCAACAAGCTCGGATTCTATAACGTGAACTACACCGTGACCAATCCCGATGGTTTCTCGGCTTCGGCTACCCGCAAGGTGGCAGTTGTCAACAAAAACGGCTTAGCCAGCATTTATTTCGGTGAGAGCGAGTTTGGCTCACGCCATTATTTCGGCGCTCCCATCGTCATCACCGACAACGGCGACGGCACCTACACCATCAACGACCTTGCTGGCGGCTTCTATAGCTACGGGCGCTATCCTGGCTATGATGCCTATGGCTACGACTTCTTCTTGGAGGCTACCTTGAAGCTCAACGACGACAACACCATTGAGGTGGTGGAGCAGGGCGAATGGTACTGGGGAGACCCCTTTGAAGACATCAAGGCTGCCTACGACCCTGCCACTGGCACCATCACGTTCGACATGGACTTTGGCTCGGCTACGCGGTTCTACGTAACGTTAACAAAATAAACAGGAAAAACAACACTATGAAGAAAGTAATATATTTTGCAGCTCTCCTCGTCGGAATGTCCTTCGCTTCGTGTGAAAAGGAAGACGTTGAGAATACCGCCACCGTCAGCATGACCGGTCAGTGGTATGTGGATATTGATGCCGTCGATGAAGGTGGCAGCCCCATCGCAGGTGGTGAGCATTATTTCGGTTGGGACGAGGAGCGGATGCTGCTGCTTACTTACAACACTGCCAGCAACAACGATTCTGTGATGATCATCGATGACCTCGGCAATTTCGATGTGGCATCCTATTATGAAAACCAAGGTTATCCCAACTATTCCCTGAAGAGCAAGATAAGCATCAATATGAGTAACATGACGTTCCGTTCGTCGGGTGCCCAGAATCTCTCGGCTGTCAATAGTTTCGGCTCGCCTTTGTATGCCATCACCATCGAGAATGGTAAGATCCTGAAGAACCAAGGCCGTCAGAAGAATGGCACTGTCTGCGACAGCATCGTGTTCTACGTTCGCTACGCCAACGACCCCTGGTATCCCGATGACGGCTATGCCAAGTACAAGGTGAGCGGCATCCGCTACAGCGGACTGGCCGAGAACGACTAAGCACATAGTCTATTGGAGTGTGCTTCATCTCCTCCATCAGCTGGCGACATCCTTTTCCAAGGGTGTCGCCAGTTTTGCTTCTTTTAGTAATATTGAGTCCACTTGGAAAAGTCCACAGCCAACCAAGACAATGCGGAGCGGCTCTGTTGGATTTTGAAATACAGGTAAAAACAAGAAAAACAAGAAAAAGCCTTGCAGGGGCGGGGTGAGCGGCGGTGACACCTCGATGAGATGTGTATAAAGCGGTTCAAAGGGAGGGGGAAGGATTAAACATTCATTAGCAAAATAAACAAAAAATTGTTAAGGCGGAAGGCGTTTCAAAACAGCCGAAGGCCTTCAAAACTCGCTTGTTTTCAACAAAAAAATAATTGGCCGAAAATAAGCGAGTTTTGAGGGGCTTCGGCAAGCCTTTGGTTTTCAGTGGTATAGGCTCGTTTTGGCGATAAAAAGCCATGATTGGCTCAAAAAAGTCAACGCCCCCCAAAAAAATGACGTTGACTTTTTCTTTTTTGGCGTGTCCGCAGAAACGAAAAATGGCCTAAAAAACGGCTAAAATCCTGCACAAAACCAGCGTGATTGTGCAAAAATGGTGTCGGCAGTCGATTTTACCTCATTGTTCGCCTTGCTCAAACAGCTTAAAGTGTGCGTTGTTTTGTTCTAGAATGAAAATTTTTTTTGTAAGAATTCTGGAATTTCCTTTTCACATTCTTTTGCACTTCCCTTGTAGGCTACATCGTTTGTTTTTCTCAATATGAAATATTAAGTGATAATTATTAACTAATACTTCGAACGCATGCGCCAGTCTATGGAAACCATGCTGAAACTGGAGAACGGAGAAAAGGCCGCTCATCAGTTGGCAGAGCATTGCCGTAATGTCTATCGTCGCCGCCCATCATTCATGGCTGAAATCAGTAAGTTCTGAGGCAATTATTTGGGCGCATCATTTCTTTTTAGGTTGCTTGGTGAATCTATACACCATGTGCAGCAGGGCATAGCGTGGCAGGACGTTAGTATAGGTTTCGGTGCGACCTTGGGCGTTGACGATGCGGGTGATGTTGTCGAGCTGACCGAGGATGTCGAAGCCGTCGACCATTAGCAGTAGGCGGCCTTTGAGGATGGGGCGTGTCAGCCGGGCGTTCCATACGAGGTCGGTGGTGTTCAGGCGAGTGTCGGCATAGCCAGTACGGGTGTAGAGCGTCAGGTCGGTATTGAGTTCCATCTGTAAAGGGAGTTTCAGGAGGGCGGTGAGGGCGTTGGTGAGGGTGAGGGGCTGCGATGATATCGCAGCAAACTGGACATTGAGAGTGGTGAAGCGTTGCCAGAGGGTGGTGTTCTTGAAGCTGAGTGAGTGGTTGCCAAGCTTGTAGGAGAGGCTCAGCGTGTTGTTGAGCGAGAGGGTGTTGACCGTGCTGCGCTCTTGGTCAACCAGATCGACGCTGTGCTGATAGCTGATACTCGGACTGACATTGAGGCGCAAGGGGTGCTTCTTGCCGATGGCCGTATTGAATTGGTAGCTGGCATCGGCATTCCAGTTGCCGTTCACGTTGTCGGCCTGCCAGGTGCGGACGCCTGTGGCGCGGTCGTAACAGTAGCCCATGGCGAGGGCATTTTGGATGATGGTGTAGCCGAGCCAGTAGTGATGACTACTCTCTTTACGGTTGGCGTTTCCCCATTGATGGCCGAAAGAGAACTGATGGTTAATGGCATTGCGCAGGCTGTTGTTACCTATGCGGATGTTCAGCGGGTCGGTATCGTCGCGCATGTCGACGAGGTTCTGCAAATCGGGTATCGATGAGGTGGCGATGTACTGGAGAATCATTTTTTTAGCATTACCAGTCTTACGGTTGATGGTGGTATACTGGACAAAGCAGTCCCAGATGTTGACAGGCATGGTGTTGCGAGTGACGAGCGTATCGATGCTGCCACGCTGGTAACGAAGTTTCTGACGTACGAGGGTGACGGGGAAGCCGAGGGTTGGAAGCCTCACCCCCAGCCCCTCTCCAAGGGGAGAGGGGAGTATATAGTCTTGCTGCTCAGATGTGTAACCACTCCCCACGCCCGTAAAGTTCCCCTCGCCCCTTGGAGAGGGGTTAGGGGTGAGGCTGAAAACGTTTGATTCCCTGCGGCGGTCGTTGTGGGTATAGCCCGTATTCAATTGCAGTCGAATCAGGGAGGTGAAGTTGATTTGATAGGTGCCACCAGCCTTGGCTTTCCATTTGCTGTTGCGGTCCTCAACGTTGTAGTCGATGCCGGCCTGCTGCTGAGTCAGCTGTCCGCCACCCTGCAATCGCTGCGGGTCCCAGCTGCCCGCTTCTCCGGGTTTGCCGTCGCCGTTCATGTTGTTGGCGGTGGCGTAGGCGGCAAGGCGCGAATGGTCGCTGAAGCGGAGGGCAAAGAGGCGGGCGAGGGCGGGGACCCCCGCAAATATGCGGGGCACTTGACCATTGGGCGCGGAGTGCCGGCTGTTTGTGCCGAGGCCGGCCTCGACGTTGGCCAAGGTGCCAATACGGTATTCCTTCTTCAGCTTCACATCCATCACGTAGCGGTTGTCGCCCATGACGTGCTGACCAAGGAACTCGCTTTGGTCGCCCCATTTGTCGTATATCTGAATATCCTTCACGGTGTAGGCCGGCAGGTTGTCGAGCATGATGGTATGGTCGCCTCGGAAGAAGTCTTTTCCGTTCAGAAGCAGGGCGTCGACATACTTCCCGTTGTGGTAGATACGGCCTCCCTCCTTCAATTCTACGCCTGGCAGCTGGCGTACCAGCGCGTCGAGCATGGAGCCTTCGGCCAACTCGAAAGCGTCGGCATTGAACACCAGCGTGTCTCCCTTGTAGTAGAACTGCACCTTTGACGAGGTGACCACCACTTCCTGAAGCATCTTGGTTTCACGTTTCATATAGACAGGAGGCAGCTCCCGACGCTGTTCGCGACGATAGATGTTGTTCAACTCGAAAGGCACTTCCGCGGTCTTGAAGCCCACGTAGCTGGCCTAGATGATGTATTTAGCTGGTCGTGCAGGCACTCTGAAGCCGAAGTCTGCGTACTCAATGGGAGGGTTATTGCCATATTGCATGTGTGAGATGGCTTCACAGGAGTCAATGCGAACGCCATCGGCAGTGAGCAGCCGGACATTGGAGTGCGGCAAGTCGTTGTGTGTCAGGTTGTCTTTTACCTTGCCTGAGAGTACTATAAAACGGTTGTCGGCCTTCGGCTTATACTGCACGAAGATGTCGAGCCCCTTCTGCTTGACACGGACGGGCTGGTCCTTGCAGAGGCGGCTGACGGCCTTGGGGATGGACAGGCCGCTGACGTTGACGGTGACCTGCAGGTGCTCCAGGTCGTTATGGATGAAGCTGATTTCGTAGTCCGACTGGCGTTGGTTCAAGGCTTCGAGGGCGGCGGCGAGGGGCTGGGATTGGGCTGTGGCGACGCCACAGCACAGCTGACAGAGGAAGAGAAGGTAGATGCGCTTCATGGCTGGCTTTCCTTGGCAGTTTGTTCTACAAAGATGGTGTCACGGGCATCGGTAAGTCGCAGGCCCTCGAACTCGTTCACGGTGGCGAGGAAGTCGGCCAAGGGCTGGTCGGGGTTCCACGTGATGGTGAAGCGCAGGCTGCGCGGCGCCTCACCATGGTAGCTGACGGCGCGGTGCTCGTGGCGGGCCACAACGGTGAGGATGCTGTCGAGGCGGGCATTGCTGAAGTGGACGGGAGCGGGAGTCGGAGCGTGATGAGCGGAGTGATTTGCCTCCACCACATTCTCCCGGATTTGTCCAGAGTGGTCATGCAGGAAGTAAGCGGCGAATGCCAAGCCGCTAATGATGATGAAGCCGATAAAGGCGGCGGCCATCCTGTGCCACCTCGTCACATGCTTTCTACTGTGTAGGCTGAAATCGGCGGGCAACTGGGGCGCCCGTTGCTGTCGGCGTTGTATGGCGCGGCGCAGGTTCACGTCTTGGTAGCGCAGCCGCTCGGTGTCGTTGGTGTTGTCCTGTTTCATAAGTCCTGGATTTGTTTGATGAGTTGATAGAGCTTGTGGCGGATGCGGTGCAGGCGGGTGGCGACGGTGCCGGGAGCCTGGCCGGTGATGTAGCCGATGTCGGCGAGAGGCAGGTCGTCATAGTAGAACAGCGTGACGAGTGTCTGCTCTTCGGCCGTCAGGTGGTCAATAGCCTGCTCCAGCAGTTCCGCCCGTTCGTCATCGGGCTGCTGGAAGAGCGTCTGCATCTCCGCCTCGGCCGCTGCACTGACAGCCTCGTCATCCATCGTCAGCGTCTGTAGCACAGGCCGTCGCAGGTGGTTCAGGGCCGTGCGGTAGGCGATGCGGCAGAGCCAAGTGCGCAGCGATGCCCTGGCCGGGTCGTAGCTGTCCATCTGGCTAAGGCCACGCAGCAGGGCGTCCTGCGTCAGTTCCTCGGCGTCCTGCACGTTGCCCACCATCTGACAGATGATGGTGAACACGCTCTGTCCGTACTGTCGTACTATATCTTCGCTTCGGTTCATTGCTTTGTTGTCTCTACTAATATATACACAATTTTTGCCGACAATATTACACGGATACAGTTTTTTTTCGTACCTTTGCCCGCAGAAACTTAAAACTTAACGCAGATATGAAGAGACTAATGACATTTGCAGCTGTGCTGCTGACCGCCGTCACCATGACGGCAAGGACGGAGACCGTGCCTTCGTCGAACAACAGGCTTGAGTTGACATTCAGCGACGATGGCGGCGTGGCCACCTACAGCGTCAGCTACGACGGTGTGCCGGTGCTGACCGCTTCGCGCTTAGGCTTCGAGGCCGACTTCGGCGACTTTACCAAGGGGCTGACGATGGGCCAGTACAAGATGCAGTTGCGCGATGCCACCATCTTCGTGAAAGGAGGCCCGAACCGCAAGGTGAACGCCGTGCGCTACACCGTGCCGTTTACCAACGCCAAGGGGCAGCAGATGTCGGTCGTCTTCAACGTGACGAACAACGGCGTGGCCTACTGCTACGAGATTCCCCGTCCGGGCGAAAACCCGAAGTGTGGCGTCATCCGCCGCGAGGTCAGCTCGTTCAATTTCCCCGAGGGCACGACGACGTTCCTCTGTCCGCAGATAGGCCCGATGACGGGCTGGGAGCGCACGAAGCCCAGCTATGAGGAGGACTACAAGGTTGACCAGCCCATGGCCCAGCGCTCGCAGTTCGGGCAGGGGTACACGTTCCCCTGCCTGTTTAAAGCCCCCCTGTCGTCCCCCGAGGGGGACACAAAAGTCCGTAAGTCTAAAGTAGCCCCCTCGGGGGCCGAAGGGGGGGCTTTATGGGCGCTGGTCAGTGAGACGGGCGTCGACGGCAGCTACGTCGGCAGCCACCTGAGCGACTATGCGCCGGAGACGGGCTACACCATCGCCTTCCCGCAGGCTGGCGAGAACAACGGCAACGGCACGCCCTTTGCCGGTATTCCCCTTCCCTACACCACGCCTTGGCGCACCATCGTCATCGGCACCTCGCTGAAGCCCATCGTCGAGAGCAAATACGGGCTGCCCTCACTGCCGGCCAAATACAAAGCGTCGACGGAGTACAAGCCCGGCCGCTATACTTGGTCGTGGCTCGTGTGGCAGGACGAAAGCATCAACTACGCCGACCAGGTGCAGTTCGTTGACCTCGCTGGCAAGATGGGCTTCGAGTACTGCCTGGTCGACAACTGGTGGGACCAGCGCATCGGGCGCGACAAGATTGAGGAGCTGTCGAAGTATGCCCAGTCGAAGGGCGTCAGCCTGATGCTGTGGTACAACTCTAACGGCTACGAGAACGACGCCCCGCAGACGCCGCGCGACTGCATGTCGACAGCCATTGCCCGCGACAAGGAGATGGCCTGGTTGCAGAAGATTGGCGTGAAGGGTATCAAGGTCGACTTCTTCGGCGGCGACAAGCAGCAGACCATGCAGCTCTACGAGGACATCCTCTTCGACGCCAACCGCTACGGCCTGCAGGTCATCTTCCACGGCTGCACCATGCCGCGCGGCTGGGAGATGATGTACCCCAACTACGTGGCCTCGGAGGCCGTGCTCGCCAGCGAGAACGTCTTCTTCAGCGAGGGTCACGCCAAGAGCGAGGCCTTCGAGCTGTGTATGCACCCCTTCATCCGCAACGCCATGGGGCCGATGGACTGGGGCGGCACGATTATGAACAAATACCTGAGCCGCGACAACAAGAGCCGCCACAAGCGTTACACGACCGACATCTTCGAGATGGCCGCCGCCATCACCACCCAGACGCGCGTGCAGTGCATCGCCATGCAGCCCAACAACCTCGACGAGCTGCCGCAGTTTGAGCTCGACTTCCTGCGCGAGGTGCCCACCGTGTGGCACGACACCCGCTTCCTCGACGGCTATCCCGGCAAGTACGTGGTTCTGGCCCGCCGCAATGGCGACAACTGGTACGTGGCCGGACTGAATGCCGAGCCGCAGGCCAAGACGCTGACCATCAAGATGGAGGAGTGGGCCGGACAGACCGTCAGCTACTACGTCGACGACCCGAAGGCCGGCCCGCAGCTGCGCCAGCTGAAGTTCGACAAGAAGGGGCAGGCGAAGATCACCATCCAGCCCATGGGCGGCGTCATACTGAAGTAACCGCTATTTGATGTTCACGCGCAAGCCCACCTGCAGGCTCAGGTTCACGGGCTTGTCCTTGAAGTAGTTCTGTATGTGGCTCCGGTTGTCGGGATAATAGCTCAGGCCCGGCTCCACATACAGTCCTATCTGCGGTATGACGTCATACTGCAAGCCCAGGCTGCCGTTCAGTGACAGCTGCGCGCGGTCTTTCTCCATCTCCTGCGTCACGCCCTCGGTCACCACGCGGGTGGCGACGTTCAGGTAGGTCAGTGCGCCCGCCGAGGCGTAGGCCCGGAAGCCCTTCAGCTCCCAGAGCCGGTAGCTCAGGCCGAGGGGCACGCCGACGTAGTGGAGCGTCTGCTCGCGCCGTATCTGCATCTTGTTCATCACTTGGGTGAAGTCTGACGAGAGTTTCGTATAGACGAGGCCGGTGGTCAGCGACAGCCGCTCCGTGAGCGGGTAGCTCAGCGTCAGACCGAAGGAGACAGGGCGGTGATGGTGCTGCCGCTCCTCGTAGCCCGTCAGGTAGATGGGCTCAGTGCTGCGTGCCGACGTGGCGTAGCTGTACTCATAGACTTCCCGGTATTTCATAGCCATTTCTTCGGCCATCAGCACGCCGTTGCTGCTCGACTGGCCGCTGAAGCCGTTCATCGCATAGAGGCCGAGGGTCAGGGGACAGCTCTTCGTATTCTTTATCTCGGCTATCTGCCGGTCCATATTGCGGACGACGGCTTCACTGGTATTGCTGAGCTCGTCTGTTGTCTCTGTCTCTACCACGTCCGGGCGCTCCGTATGGCTGTCAGCGGGTTCAGCGGTTGTCGGAGTCTCGGGCTGTGCCACATCGACAGTTTCCTGCGCAGCCTTTCTTTGCGAGCAAAGCGTCCCTTTGGGCCGAGCGCCCCTCCCTTCGAGGTGTTGGGTCTGTATCTTCTGTATCTTCTCTGCCAGCAGTCCCTTCGGGGCTTGTATGGACTCTGAAATAGTTTCAGGGCCCAAACCTTTCCCCTCCCCAAGGGAGGGGGACTGCTGCGCCAGCTGCGGGGAAGTTTCCCCCTCCGGCCACAGCAGGTAACCGGCGCCTATTGTCAGCGCAGCAACTGCCGCTGCCGCCGCCCACCGCCGCAAGGCTACGAAACGGGACTTCTCCCTACAGGGAGGACAGAGGGGGGCTATCTCCTCCCACAACCCCTCGGGCGGCGCTACCTCGTGCTCCGCCAGCTTGTCGCGTAGTTGTTGGGTCCACTTGTCCTGATTCATATTCCTTGTTTGTTTAAGTATTCTCTGATATTCTTGGCCAGCATCTTCCTGGCCCGGAAGAAGAGCGACGACGAGGTGCTCTCCTTGATGCCCAGCAGTTGGGCTATCTCGCGGTGTGGCCGCTGTTCGAAGACGTAAAGGTTGAGCACCGTTCGGTAGTTCGGCGGCAGGCGCCCTATCATCGCCGTCAGCGCGTCAGGCGGCACGCCGCCGATGTCGGGCTCGTCGGGGCTGTCGGGCTCGTCGGGAATGCCGCCGACCGTCACGAAGCGCTGGTGCTCGCGCAGGTAGTCGACGGCGCGGTTGCTGACGATGCGCCCCACCCACGACTTCAGCGACCCTTCGCCGCGGTAGCTGAACTGCCCGACAGAGGTCAGTATGCGCACGAAGCTGTCCTGAATGACGTCGCGCACCTCGTCGCGCTCGGGCAGATACCTCAATCCGACGGCCATCGCGTAGCCGGCGTAGCGGTCGTATAGTCGCTTCATGGCAGCCCGGTCGCCACCTTTGATGGCTTCAAGCAGTTGTCGCTCTGTCTCCACCGTCGTGGTTATCTGATTCGTTCTTTCGTGTTATAGTATAAGGTGAAGGGGGTTATCGAGATATACTTCTCTTCGAAATTCTCGGTGTTAGTGACACAGAAGCCGTTGACAGGGATAGCTAATGTCCACCCCCCATTGTCAAGCCTCTGGATAGCACTGCCTTCCTCGGTGGAGAGCAACTCGACGAGGTATTTAGTGCCATTGATGGTAACGAGGAAGTATGCAGGTTTGTAGACCGTCGTTCCGTCGTTCACTGACGCATCGGCACAGAAGTTGGAGAATACAGCTTCATTGGTATAGCCCTGGTCTTTTATTTCTATTTTTGTGGGTAGCCCCAGGGGCTTGACGTCCGACGTAGTGGTGGTTTCTCCATCTGTGTTTACGCCAGATTTTTCGCTTGAGGCATAGTCTGCGGCAGACTGACTGAAACAGAGATGCGCCAGAAAAGTTTCTGGCAGCCTGACTCTAAGCACGTCTGTCACATCCAACCGCGCCGTGTCCACCACTTGGAAGTTGACCGTCCACTCACCGTTGTAAGATGCCAACTCCAAAGCAGAAGAGGCACTAATACTACTCCGTACGTCAGCGAGATCCCCATCGCCACCCTCCGAGCATGCCGTCAACATCAGTGAGCTTATCACCATGATGCCTACAAGCCACTTCGTTCTTTCTGTTCTTTTCATACCTTTTTCCTATTACCTTTTTCTATTATAACGCAGAAACTTCAAAATCTTGCACTTCGGGAGCAATTTTTTTTCTGTTTGATATTTGCGGGTTATTGGAAATGTATATTATTGACGTCGTTTTATCATCCATCGGCGTCGTTTTATCATCCATCGGCGTCGTTTTATCATCCATCGACGTTGTTTTAACTTTTCCCCGTGCCTTACCATCCTTTAGAACGGCACTTACGACGTTTTATATGGCACTTTAACACTTTTTTTATTCCGCATGTGCAGGATTTCCATCCCGTCATCGTTATAGAAGAAAGATAACAAACGAAAATGATATGAACTGGAAAGACTTTATGAAGACACTTACGCTAATGCCTATGGCTTTGATTGCATTAGCGTCATGTAGCGACAATGACGAAAATGTGGAAGATCTGGTTGAGCCTGCTGCCGTGCCAATGCTGGCCGATAATGTTATGATGATCGCTTTTGGATTCTATCAGGAAGACAATATCGGCATCTTGTCAAAAGACTATGTGGCTTCTGTCCCAGACTATAAACGCGGCGTTTCGCATTATGACATTTCCATTGACCTGCCGTGGTTCACCGACAAATCGGCACTCGTAGCTCGTTTCACCGTCAATCCGAGAAACATTGCTACCATCAATTCTATTCCTCAGGTAAGCGGGCTTCTCAAGAATAACTTTACCGCTCCGGTCGACTATATAGTCACTAATACTGACAAGACCCAAAGTGTTGCCTACACAGTGACAATTACCAACAACCACAACATTGACTGGAAGGAGATTCGCGTTGTGAACTTTCCGGAAATAATTGACATATACTCTGGTGCTTGTATGAGGATTTGCCCTTGGAACAATACGCTTTTCATTGCTTTTAAGAACATCAATAATAATTGCAACAAGATGATGGTAATGAGTAAGCCCCAAGATTGGGGTTGGGGTTTTTTGGGCTCCAATAGCTATCTTGATGGCTTCTCCAGCCAGATTGACAGCTCACACTATGCTTTCGATGTTGCTCTTGACGGTACGCCATACGTGGCTTACGCAGACCTGGATGCAGCATCACAGAGGGGTGCGCTTTCAGTCATGAAGTTAGACGGACATAAGTTCAAGAATGGATTATATAGCGGGGATTGCTACTGGAACTACGTCGGCGAACAGGGGTTCTTCAAGGTGCAGTCCCAGTGCGTGGGTATGGCTGCTTTAGAGAATGAACTGGTCGTCTGCCTATTAAATAAGAGCGATAATGCCGACATCCCCTACGGTGCCCTTGGCGTAGCAACATGGGATGGCATGGCTTGGACGTCTGGCGAGTCTTCGCTGTTGCCGGCTGGTCAGGAAATATGTGGCGTCAAGATGGGCAGTAACGGTAAGATTGCAACTATGATTAGTATCAATAGCGGTAATGTGGATGGTGTGAACTATGGCTATAATGTCTTCAAGTACGAGAACGGACAGTGGGAGTCGCTGGCCACCAACTTCCTGGAGCCGGGTGCCACGCAGACTGATACTGCCGTTGGCAGCTTCGGCACCTTTGTTGCTCGTGACGGTACCATCTATATATGGACGACAGATAATGCTCCTAACGGTGATAAAGAGTTCAAGGTACGTCTGAAGAAGTATGATGCAGCCACTAAGAAGTGGTGTACTGTAAGCGGCGGTATACTACCCTTGAATTACAACAACAGTATTGATAACCGTATGGAGGTGCAGGTGGCCATTTCCCCTAATGGTACGCCGTTTGTTGCCTATGTCGATTCGGCAGGCTTGTACGCCTCGAAGCTCTATGTGATGTATCTCGACCCCGAGACCGGGCAGTGGTCGGTCCCCCAATTGATTGGAACAGGTGCCTCTGACGTGAACATCGCTTTTGCGTCTACAACTGCTCTCAAAACTACGCTTACTTATACTGATAATGAGCATCACATCCATGTTCTCACCTTAGAAGAATAGAAAAAAGTAAAAAGGAAGAAAGAGTATGAATAAACGAAACCTATGGGCCGCCATCGCCCTGACCTTGATGGCAACAACAACAGTGGGATGCAGTAGTGATAGCGAGAGCCCGAAGCCGGAGCCTGTCATTTGTCCCGTAGTGACGCCAACAGAATTAGAGCTGACCCGCGCCGAGCAGCAGATGGTGGGCAGCAGCAACGAGTTCGCCTTCAACCTGTTCCGCGAGGTGCAGGACGAAGTGAAGAGCCAGATTGTGTCGCCCGTCAGCATCACCTATGCCCTCGGTATGCTGAACAACGGCGCAGCCGGCGAGACGCAGAAGCAGATCAACAGCGTGCTGGGCTTCGCCGACAAGGGCGCCGACGGCATCAACGCCTTCTGCTACAAGATGCTGCAGCGGGCAGCGACACTCGACCCGCTGACAAAGGTGCTGATAGCCAACACCATCTACATGAACAAGCCTTACGAACTGCAGACGGAGTTCGTACAGCGGGCGAAGACGTTCTACGATGCCGAGCCTGAGACACGCGACTTCCACGACGGCAAGACCCTCGACGTCATCAACAAGTGGGGCAGCGACCATACGGAGGGGATGATCAAGGAAGCGCTGAAGGAAGATGAGT
>JAEEGH010020330.1_pt1 | contig 13816 bp, 11 predicted proteins | sample 9134181 | NCBI WGS metagenome assembly JAEEGH01 (sample SAMN16246544, study PRJNA631951) | gut metagenome | biome: gut microbiome; feature: rumen; material: DP-attached | host: Bos | place: Iran: Karaj | collected 2018-10
GCGCTGCGCGCACGGTGCCGGCCTTCCGGACCGCCGCGCAGTCGTAACGGACCGCCCCGCCCTCCGTGAATCGGCAGGAGGCCGCTTCCAGGCTGACCACATCCGTCCATTTCTCCCAGTCCGGTTCCTGTTCCTCTTCCCCGTCCTGCTGCCAGCTGGCGGCATAAACCTTTCCGTCATCCGTGAGCAGCAGGAGCCTGCTGGCATTGTCCGCCACCGCCGCCACGTGGGACAGCTGATCCGGGCCGATGGCCTGCGGATAAATCCAGCTCAGGGTGCTGTCCCCGGTTTTCAGCTGATAATCCGTGGTGATCTCCCAGATCCGCTGTTTTCCGCCGGCGGTATAAATCCTCTCGGTATGATTCTCTCCGGCGTCAGCGGAATGATAGCAGGTGCCGTCCCGGCTCACCGCGTAGCAGACCTGTCCGTCCCCGCACATTCCCACCTGCTGGATATTTTCGATGGCTTTCGCCCATCCGCGCAGGTCCTGCCCGTCGTTGTTCTCCCCGGACCGGCCTGCCTGTTCCACGGTGCCGTCCGTCCGCAGGGCGAGCATGCCCGCATCCGAGGCAGCCACGGACTCCACTTCACGCCAGAGGGAGTCTCCGGCGTCAATGAACTCCGCCCGCATCCAGCCTGTATGCTCTTTTTCCGTTCCGTCCTCATTCACGCCCGCTTTGGCGTTGATCTCATACCACTTTTTCCCTGCCCGGTCCATCCGTACGTCACGGATCCATACGCAGGTACCCTTCGGCAGGCGGTCCATAATGGTGCCGCCCATGACCCCTCTCAGCGCCACATCCCGGGCATTTACAAAGCCGAAACCCAGCGGTTCCGCCAGGGAAGATGAAGTAATTGCCAGGATGAAAATCAGGAATATCAATAAAACTTTAACAGTTCGTTTCACAGTCATGTCCTCCGTCACGCTCCTTTACAGGAGCGTTCCTGCTATCCAACGAATCCGGATCCGGTTTTCTTCCGGAAACTTTTCAGGCTTGCGAACAAAGGGTTCGGGACATATAATGTTACAACGCACTTTGCAGCGGCAAAGTGTATCAGCGAAAGAGAGAAAGACCCTATGCAATACAAGTACGCCACAGCCGACGATATGGCACTGCTGATCCGGAGCCGGGAAAAAACCCTCCGGGCCGTCAACCACCTCCCGGAAGATTATGCCTTCAGCGAGGAGTTCCTGGAAGCCAGCAGGGAATACTTCCGGGAAGGGGACCAGACCACCGTGCTGGCCCTGGAAGAAGGCCGTATCGCAGGCTGCGCCACGATGTGCTATATCGACATGATGCCGACCTTTTCCCATCCTTCCGGCCGGAGAGCCCATCTGATGAACGTCTATACCCATCCGGATTTCCGCCGGCAGGGCATCGGCCGCACCATGGTTTCCATGCTGATTGACGAAGCCCGGAACCGGGGGATCACGGAAATCAGCCTGGACGCCACAGAAGCCGGACGGCCGCTGTACCGTTCCCTCGGATTCAGCGACTCCGACGAATGTATGGTACTGGAACTGAAACAGGAGTAAAATAGAGGAAGCCGGAAGGTTCCGGTTTCGTTATCATAGCGAAAAGATATTTGATCCGGGAGGAACAGTATGAAAGGTCAGGAACAGAACCGCGGGACAGCACATAACCCGCAAGCCGCCGGTCCAAGCCGGGGGTTTGTTCCGCCTGCCGCTGTCCATAACGTCCCGCAGAAGGAATCCCAGTGGTACAATCCCGCCCGGCAGCAGGAACCGCTGTCCTATTACACCCAGCAGAATTCCCAGGCGCAACAGATGCAGCAACCCTCGCAGGGCCGCCATACTCAACCGGCGCAGCCCCCGCAGGGATATCCGCAGCAGCAGTCCCGGCAGGGTTATTCCGCCCCCAGGCAGCAGCAACAGCCGCCCCAGGGATATTACGCACCGCAGCAGCCCCCGCAGGGATACTACGCGCCCCGGCAGCAGCAACTGCCTCCGCGGCAGAATCAATACGTCCCTCAGCAGCAGGCTCCGCAGGGTTATTATCCCGGACAGCAGGGACCTGCCGTGCCCTACGCCCAGCCCCAGCTGCCCAAGCCCCCGAAGAAGCCCGTCAAATTCCTGCCCATCGCGATCCTTGCGGTACTGATTATCGTGGCCGCCGTCCTGGGCGCCAACGGCATCCATACCGCCAGGGAACAGGCGGCCGAGCAGGCGGCCATACAGCAGAAGGCGGATATGATCCAGGCCAAGGTAGAACCCTACCGCGACCGTTTCTGTCCCGGAGTCTATGTGAACGGTATTAACCTGGGCGGCATGACCTATGAGGAAGCCAGGAGCGCCGTTGAATCGGGCATCCAGGCCCAGCATGCCGACTGGAAGGTCACCCTGACCTACGGCAGCAATCACGCCGATATTACCGCGTCAGACCTGAACTTCACCGTGGACGTAACCGGCGTGCTGAACGAGGCCATGCAGCAGGGACACAATGGCACCGATGAGCAGCGTTATAACGACATGCTCCAGCTGGAGCAGACGCCCTACCGCACCTCCACCGCCCGGCCCTCCGCCGGCAACACCCAGCGGATCGACGACCTGCTGGCCATCATCAAAAACTCCATTGACCGGCCGGCCCAGGACGCCTATGTGACCCCGAACCAGGAAAACATCAACGCGCCCTTCCAGTTCTATGACGAGGTGAACGGGCTGACCCTGGATACCGCCCCCATCCGGGAGTGGATCTTTGAGAAGCTTTCCACCATGGAAAACGGCACCTATGAGATTCAGCCCGATCAGGTGCAGCCCTCCGTCCGCAAAGCGGATCTCATGCAGAAATATTCCCTCCGGGCTTCAGCCACCACGAAAATCCACACCAGCTCCACCGAGGACCGGAACAACAATATCCGCCACGCCCTGTGCGACTTCGTGAACGGGTATAAACTTGCGCCGGGCGAAACCTTCAGTTTCAATACCGTCGTGGGATACCGGACGGCAGAACGAGGCTTCTATCCCGCTCAGGAAATCGCATACGGAAACTATGTGGAAGGTTACGGCGGCGGCGTCTGCCAGGCCAGCACCACCCTGTACCAGGCGGCCCTGTGCGCCGGCCTGCAGATTGTGGAACGCAAGCCGCATTCCGAAAAGGTCCGGTATACAGAGCTGGGCCTGGACGCCACGGTCTACATGGAGAAAGGTTACAAGCATAACAAGGACTTCCGGTTCAAGAACAACACAGACGGGGATATCTACATCTTCGCCACCGTGGAAAAAGACCCGACAGAAAAGAAAAAGAACCGCCTGCGGACACGGGTGGACATCTACGGTCCCTACATGGGCGACGTTCATTATGAGCTGCAGTCCACGATCATTGAAACCCTTTACGCCGAACCTGAGTATAAGAAGGACAAAAAGCACGAATACACCACCTACCCCGGTGAACTGTACCTGTATTCCGAAGGCCGCGAAGGCTACAAGGTGAACGTATACCGGACAAACACCGTCAACCAGCAGTCTGAATGGCTGTATACGGATACATATGAAGCGAAGAAAGCGGTATATTACGAAGGAGTGTGAGTTTCCTCACACTCCTTCGTTAATTCATAATTCACAATTCATAATTCATAATGAGTTTGTCTGTATCCTATATGCCAAACCGAGCACCAGGCTGTCATTCCGAACGAAAGCGGATGCTGGAGTTGAGGAATCCCTTGATATAGAAACCCATACCTGCAGTAAAATACAGAATATACTTTTTCTACGGTTTGTCAGTTCCGCTTTGGTTACCGGGAAAGTATAATAGTTAAAACTGCTGTTTGAAAAAGTTGTCAACAGATACGTCCCCCTGACAACACGGAGGTATATATGGAGAAGAAGATTCCGTATTTCAAGGCTGAGGAGATTGCCGAAAAGAGCTGGATGATCACCAACGCGTTCGTGGAAAACTCCTACGCCAACTGCTACCTGATCGAGGGCGAAGACTATGCCCTGCTCATCGATTCCATCATTGGCATGGGCAACCTGAAAGCCTTCTGCGAAACCCTGACGGACAAGCCCATCCGGGTAGCCAACACCCACAGCCATTCCGACCATGTAGGCGGCAACTTCCACTTCGACCACTGCTATATGCCGGACCGGGATATCGCTTCCTTCCAGGACTGCGTGGGCGTCAAAAAGGAACAGGTCATGGAAATCGCCAAAAAGACGGCCCTGCCGGAATACAGGGACCTGATCGAGCCCGACGATAACTTCGTTGACTGGAACGCCATCAAGGTCTACCCGATTTATGACGGGGACATGTTTGACCTGGGCGGCCGGATCATTAAAGTGGTGGATGTGGGCGGACACACCCCCGGCGAAGTGGTATTTATCGACCACAAGTCCCGCATCGCCTATTCCGGCGACGCCTGCAACGGAAACACCCTGCTGGAGTTTCAGAATTCCCTGCCGATTATCTCCTACCTGCGGAACCTCCTGCACCTGAAGGAGCACCAGAAGGAATTCGACAAAATGTACGGCGGCCACGAGATCTTCGACGCCTCCATCGTGGATGAAGCCATCGAAACCGTGGCGAAAGTGGTGGCCGGCACGGACGATAAGTGCGAGCGTCCCGGTATGATGGGCGGCACCGTCTTCTACGCCGCCGAAAAAGTGAAGGACGGCTATCCCCGGGTGGACGGAAAGCACTTCAATATGAGCTATGTTCCCGAAAAGGTGGCTGCCCCGGAGGAGACAAGCCAGATTATCCGGCTGCCCAAAGAAAAAGAATAACCGACACAGAAAACAAAGGCGGACTGCCATCATGGCAGCCCGCCTGTTCTTTTATGAAGGATTACAATTCAGGAATCCTGATCAGCAGGTCATCCGTATTATCCTGGGCCTTTATATGATCCCGATTATCCTGGCAGATTGATTCCAGTCCCCACAGACCGTTCTCTGTCGGAATCAGGCGGCCAAACCCAAGGGTATATACTTTTTTCAAGTCGGCATGTCTCGGCAGTTCCGCCTGCTTTACGATCAGTTCCGTAGTGCCCAGTTCGTTGCCTTCCTGATCCATCCACAGGAAGGTATGGGGTTCGCTTACACTGTTATTTGTATTATGCAGGCGCTCAATTTCAGTTACCAGCTTGCCATTATACATCGCAAGCCTGCCAACCCAAATATCGGTTTTACCTTCAAAAGGCTTCGTATTTTTCCAGAGCAGGCGGCCATTGGAACTGAATTTCACAACAGCGTAACTGCTTATTGCCGTCAGTCCATTCGGGTCAGCGGGACCGCATTCATACAGAAGCGCCAGATAGCCCCCGTCCTCAGCCTTCATGAAGTCTTTCAGCGATCCTTCTTCTGCACCCTCCAGCATGAGGGGCAGAACCGTTTCCCAGAGCAGATTCCCCTGGAAATCAACCTTCGCGATCCTGGCACAAGTTCTCAGGCCTGATTCGTTGCCAGCAAACACCAGGCCGTCCTCCTCCTCAATCATCTGCCTGGCCCCACTGATCACATTGTGTCCCTCTGTATCCCGGAAGAGCATATTACCTTCCCAGTCATAAACCGCCATACTTGTCTCATCACCGTCATCCGACGTACTGAGCACCCACATGCAAGACGGGCTCGTACCGTCCATCAGGAGTGTTTCCTGAATGTCGATTTCCTTTCCTGTCGGTTTTCCATCAGGCGTAAAGTATTTCAGCTTCTGGCTCTCCGATTTCTGATACGGAGAATTGTCCAGCAAAGCCGCGATCGTTCCGTCTTTCAGCACCGTCAGCGCATAGAACCCGCAGGAGCCCTCCTCCGGATCAATAAACTCCCAGCTGACCGTCATATCAGGGTTCAGGCATATAATCCGCGCCCTGGAATCCTCATAATTTCCAACAGTTCCTTTCCATCCGGAGAAAAGCACCCTGCCGTCTGGCAGCTGTCCCCTGTAATACAGGCAGTCATATCCGTCCGTGCTGATATCCACCACTTCATTCGCCAGGGCGGATCCCGCCAGCAGCGTAATGCAAAGGCAAAGCAGGAGCGTACGCCGTAGCGTCCGGAGCAGACTTTCCGTCTTTTTCATTCTGTACCTGTCCTTTCATTTCGTCTTTTCCCATATCCAGGCTGTTTCCAATCAAAGCTCCGGAACCTTATATAACAGTTCTTCCACGGAAGCCATTTCCTTTTCATAATCCCGGTTTTCTTCATAGAAATGTCCGTTTACCCAGAGGTCATCCCCGATCATATACATGATGAAGCCTATGCAACGAAGATTTCGGGCATTCCCGTATCTCACCAGGTCTTCCTTCCGGGGAATTAGTTCCGTGGTCCCAAGCTCATTTCCGTTTTCGTCTGTCCAAAGATACAGATATGGACGGTCCATGCCGGTGTCATATTCAGTTTGATCCAGTTGCAGAACAACCTTTCCTTTACAAAGTTCTATATCCCTGCAGACATAATCCTTATACTGTTCAAAGCACTTTTCATTCGTCCACAGCAGACGGCCGTCAGCACTGAATTTCACAAGCATATCCTGCCACACCTTGCAATCCGGATCAGTCTCACCCAGCAGGGCCAGGTAACCGCCGTCTTCAGTCTTTATGCAGTCTACCAGGGTGGCATTTATCACATTCTCATGCATATGCGGCAGCACTGTTTCCCAGAGCAGTTTCCCGTCATAATCTATTTTGACGATCCTTGCAAACCCAACGCCGCAATCTACATCAAAACTGTAGCAAACCATGCCGTCTTCTTCATAAAGATACCGGTCTGATCCTTTTGCCGGCCATTCGCTTGTCTCAAAATGCCTGAGCAGGTTCCCCTGCCAGTCAATCAAGTCAACACCGCCTTGATCTGACATGTAGTGGAGTATCAAAACAGAATCCGTAACCGATATGAAGCAGTCTCCCTTGCCCAGGGAAATCTCTTTCCCGGTCGGCTGACCGTCCTGGGTAAAGAATTTGAGCTTCTTCGCCACCGGATTCTGATACGGGGAATTATCAAACACCGCACCAATGGTTCCATCCTGTAATACAACAGCATCTATAAACCTGCAGCCGCCTTCCTCCGGATCGAAATAGTCCCAGCTGACCGTCATATCCGGGTTCAGGCACACAAGCCGTGCCCTGGAATCCGCATAATTACCGATGGTTCCCCTCTTGCCCGTAATAATCAGCCGTCCGTCCGGCAGGGTACAACAACTATATCCGATGCTGTCATACCCTTCCGCACACAGATCCACAATCTCATTTGCCATGGCGGATCCCGCCAGCAGCGCCATGCACAGGCACAGCAGGAGTACACGACCCAGCAATCGCGTCATTTTATCTTTCATTTTTGCCATCTTTCCCTGTCCTCCTTCGGATTCCGCCAGTCCTTATCGGTTTCCGACCCCAGAATCGTTCCATTCAGCGATATACGGAAATTCATATTGTCCTGTCCGCCGAAGGTATCCTGTCCCAGCTCCTCATCCGGCCGGGTCAGGAACACGCGGTAATAGATCAGGCCTCCCGGACGCTTTCTGCCCGGATAATCCGGCAGCGTCTGTTCCTGCACCAGGTTTGTCACCGCCGTCCAGCCATCCAGTGCGTTCCCGGGCATCTCCCAGGCCTTGCACACTTCCATCCGGACCAGCTTTTCCGCTTCCGCTATGCTGATTTCCCGGCCGTCCTGCTTCCGCTGTGCAGTCATATCATTGGATGTAATCCGGTATTACTTCATCAGCAGATCCGCAAGCATAGTATTTTCTGCGCTCCGGTTCTGCGTTTCTCCCAGCAGGGTACGCATCATAGCTGCCGTGTTCACCGTGGAAGCATAGCCTTCGGCGCCGAAAACTTCTGCCACAAAAGCGTCTGTCTCCTGCTCTGTCGGGTTGGTCTTCCACCAATAGGCATGATCCGCCTGCAGCCCGCAGGTCCGGATTTTACTGACCAGCTCCTGTTTCTTTTCCGTACTCCAGTTGACGTACCAGCCGCTGTGCTGTTCCGTTTCCGCGGCGAACACCAGCAGCTGCCATTCCAGCGTCCGGTCCTTTTCCAGGTAGCTCACAGAGCCTTCCACCTTACCGGTGGCCATGTTGACCAGGACGCCGTACTGATGCTCTACGGCAACGTCATAATGGGTATGGAAATCAATCCGGTACAGCAGGCCGTCTTCCGCTCCGGTTCCCATGTCGATGAAGTCACAGAACCATTCCTTCAGGTTCGCGTCGGTCACACCGTACTTCGTCTTCACTTCCGCTTCGGCCAGATCCAGGGCCTGTCTCATGGTAATCTTCTGCACCGGTTCCACCCAGTTCAGGTATTCCAGGCGGAATGCTTCCTTGTCCAGGTCCTCAATGCGGGTATGACCGTATTCGTCCACCAGCATGGAGGCGCGATATCCGCCTTCAGTCTTTTCAATGGTATATCCCGCCCTGACAGGATCCATATCCTTCCGCAGGTCTGTCGCTTTCTCCATGGACTCATCGCTGACTTCCCCGGAGACAGTCCACATGCGGTAGGTTTCATCCCATTCCACCTGGGGCACCATGGCTTCCACAGCCTCCGCGTCCCACTGCCAGCGCCAGTAGTCCGTCATCTGGTCCTTCAGGGCCTTCACGGCATATTCCTCATTGATCACAGGCTTCTCCGGCAGGGTATCCGTCACGGTTTCAATCCCGATCTCATCCCGCAGGTAATAACCCAGTGCGTCGGTATAGGCCTGCATGCCTTCCCGGCTTTCATCCCAGTCCGGATGCTCCGCCAGATACCGTTCATAGAAAACCAGCATCGAATCGGGAGCCAGGCCCAGGCTGTCCTCCTCCACAGGCGCGTTGTAATACAGACTCTCCCGGATCACTTCACCGTAAGTATTGTTGATAATCCGGTCCGCGGCGGCTTCCCTTTCCTCCTTTGCCAGGGTTTCATCACTGGCCGCGGTATACAGTTCCTCATCTATCTCAAAATTGCATTCCTTCATGGTGCCGATAAACTGAAGCTTATCCTCCAGCTGCCAGCGTTCCAGCACGCCTTCCCGTTCCATCTCGGCAACTTTCGCGTAATATTCATGCACCAGCACACCCACCGCGACGCCCACAACGGAAATCAGCAGCAGCGCCACGGCGATCACAACACCAAAGGACACTTTCGTCCGCTTTTTCATCTCTTCTCCTTTCACGATTTGCCGAACCATCCGGTTCTTCCAGTAATCGGAAGGCTGACAGCCCGTGACCGAAGCATCCAGGGCGCGGTATAATTCATTTTCCTTCATTTCTCTCAGCCTCCTTCCAGTTCAAGTTTCAGCAGTTTCCTGGCCTTCTCCAGGCCCCGGCTGACCGAAGCCTGGCTGATGCCCAGGGTTTCCGCAATCTCATTCGTTCTCATCCGGTTCCAGTAATACAGGATCACGATCTGCCGTTCCCGGAAGGGGAGTTCCTTCACCATGGTGAGGATTTCCCGGTCCGCAGGATCCGGTTCCGCGATCTGGATTTCATCCAGATCCGCCTTGTGGTCTATATGCTTCCACCACCGGCTGCGGTGATAGTCGTGGCACAGGTTTATGGCCACGCGGATCAGCCAGGCTTTTTCACTCTCCCGCCGGAATCCGCCGCTTTGCCATGCCTTGAGGAAAGTTTCCTGTACTATATCCTGCGCCATCGCCGTATCACCCAGCGTCAGGCGGCATAAACCCAGCAATATACCTGAATAGGCATCCACCAGGCGGTTCAGTTCCTCTTCGCTCATGGAGCCCGGTACCTGGGTCTCCTTTCGCATATGCCCCGCCTCCTCACTTTCCGGATTATCCGTCTTCCCCGGGGCCGCCGGATATCCGTTTTTCCGGGCCTTTCCTCGCCCGTTCACTTATCAGACGGAAAAAGATAGTTTTTTTATTCATGCAGAATAAAAAAACTGTATAATTCTGCGATCGCTGTATTCCGCAAGCTCAATGGTCGTAACTCTACACTGTAGAGCTTACTCCCTTTCGCTTGACCTCAGAACCGATGAAATATCCGCCACCGGCGGTCATCGGTTCTTCGCCCAAAGTTCCGATCGATAACCTCTCCGGAACTTTGACAGCTGTAGCATGGCAGTTGTTACCCAAATCAAAGATTTGGACAACTACTCAACAATTCATAATTCATAATGATTGGAATGTTATACCAAAGCACAACACCGATCATCCGGCATATTTTTGATATTGAAAACATGACATCTGTTATGAACAGACAATAACAGTCCGGGTATAAACACTATATAATTGTGAATTATGAATTTTGAATTATGAATTCCGTACAGCAGAACGCTTCATCGTTCTGCTGTACAACACCGCCGATACCGCGCAGAGCACAGCGCACAGAACCATCGTTCCGGGGATGCTCACATCCGCCATTCCGTTCAGGCCCAGCTCCATCGGCACCGCCAGGCTGCCGCCCACGATGGCGTTCAGGCTCATGGCCGTTGCCCGGTCCGGTGTTTTGATCATTTCATTTTGCATAGAACCGGTCAGCGGGCTGATCAGCGCGCCCGCCGCGGAAATCACCGTAATCAGCATCACGGACAAAAGTCCGGAGGTCGTCACCGCCAGTGCCCCCGCACAAAGGGCTGTCGTCAGCAGAAGTCCCAGGCCCATGCGTTTCCGGCCCAGGCGCTTTGTGATCCTGTGGCTGAGCGGCCCGCACAGGCCCGCCAGCGTCATCACAAGAAACGCCGCGCCAATCATCCGGTCACTCATGCCGCAGCGCACATACAGCTTCTGATTAAAGAAAACCATCATACACTGCATTGTCTCCCCGGCAAGTGTGCAGCACAGCACCAGCTGGATCATGCCCGGCACCCGGAAATGTTCTTTTACCAGGGCCAGCATGCTCCCCTTCTGCTGACACTCTTCCTCCGGCTTCACCTCCGCCAGGAAGAAAGTCAGCACCGCCGCCAGGCCGTAAGCAATCATGGTCCACAGCGCGGCAGCACGGTACTGCCCGCTGAGAAACACCGTATAAACCAGGCCTGAAAGCAGCACGCCGGCCTCTCCCACCGCCTGGCACCATCCTTCGTATTTCTGGTTTTTCTCCGAAGGCGCGGAAAGATACAGCATGGAGGAATCCACGCCGCTCAATCCGCTGAGCACCACCGCCAGTAGCACACGCTCCGCCAGGAAGCCCGCAAATCCTTCCGCCTGCCAGAAGATAACCTTGGTCACCAGGAACAGGACATTGCAGGCAATCATCGTCCTCCGGTAGCCGATCCGGTCCGCCAGCCAGCCCCAGGGCACCTCCAGCGCCATGCTCAGCGCCAGATTGACCGCCTCGATCGTCCCGATCTGCAGCATACTCAGCCCCGCCGCCTCCCGGTAAAGCGTGGCAACAGAAGCATAAAACACCATACCCTGCAGGAACGCAATCACGCAAAGCAGGGGAATATTCTTTTTTTGCATAACAAAAACACACCTTATCTGATATTCTGAAGCGCAACAAAAAACAGACCTCTCCCGGGTCTATATCACTTCAGCGTATCAGGTGGGCGTGTTCATCAATCAGGATTCTCCTTCGTATCAGTCTGGAAGCAGTATAACCGCTGTCCGGACAGATGTCAATGCGGCGGGCACCGGTAAAAAGGAAAATATTTACAGGACATGCAAATTACCTGGGCTTATCTTTCCCCTTTCGTCCTGTTCTTCTTCCGCCATTTCAGGTATACTTTCATTGTAACAGGGGCAGACCCTGGCACGAGTGGAAAAGGAGGAACTGAATCATGTATGAGTATTATGTGGAGGCCTGCAACGTCAGGGAGGCCGAGGGCCTGATGAATCAGCTGGCTGCGGAAGGCTGGCGTGTCATCACCGTCACTCCCGATATCGCCAGGGGGCACGGTGTGGTCATCACTTTTGAACGCCAGAAGGGCTAAAAAAGAAAAACCGGAAATCTCCGGTCAATCAGAAAAAGGCTGCCGCGTTTTCCGCGGCAGTCTTTTTTGTTTCTGGTCAGATCAGGATTCCTTCGCAGTGATCCAGCTCATGCTGGACAATCTGGGCGGCATAACCGGACAGGGTTCCGGTCCGCTTGTTCATGTCCATATCCTGCCAGGTGACGGTAATGCTTCTGTACCGTTTGGTCTTCCGGACGCCGTCCAGGGACAGGCATCCTTCTTCCGTCTCGTACTCCCCGTCCTTGTTGATGATCTTCGGATTCAGCATCACCATGATCAGCGGGCCGTTGCAGAAAGCAATGATCCGCTTCCGCTTTCCGATCATGTTCGCCGCCAGCCCGACGCACCGATCCGCGTTGGCCTGCAGCGTGTCCACCAGATCTTCCGCGATCGGCAGATCCGCAGCTGTCGCGTTCAAAGACTTGCGCTGCAGAAAAATCGGATCGTGAATGATCTCCCTTACCATTGTTTCTCCCTCCATGCAATCCTTTGCAGTGTATCACATAGTATAGGAAAAAAAACGTTTCGTTTCAAGCGACTTCGTCACAAAAAGAGACTTTGTCACAAAAAAAGCGGGAACCGAAGTTCCCGCGCGATTCCGGTTTACCGTTCTTCGCCTGCCGCGAAGTAGCGGACCAGCCGCATGATCTTTCCCAGCTCCCGGATGTCCCTTCCCACATGGCCGGTTTCCAGGGAGTGATTGGCATCCGGCGTTTCATACAGCGGGATCCCCAGCCGGTGGCAGTTTGCACGGATGACGTCCGTCTCCGCCCAGGTGTCCGCGGTCCCGTAGAAGGCAATCGCCTTTATACCGGTATAGGCAAAGGTATCCTCCACCGGGGTGAAAAGAATCTGGCGGCAGTCAATGCCGTGGGCTTTGGCATAGGCAGGCCCGATCACCGTACCGACGCTCTTGCCGACGAAGAGGATATCTTCATACTTGTTCCACCGGATTTTCTTCAGCATGGCTTCCGCCTGCTCCGCAGCCATCCTGACGCACTGCTCCTTTTTCTCCGCGTTACCCTTCACCCCGGCCGGAAAACCGGAATAGGGCACGCAGACCACTTCCCAGCCCATCTTCTGCAGGAGACTGCGGCTGTAGTACAGCAGCGGTTTATCACAGGTATAGCCAATTCCCGGGAAAAAGCATGCCAGTTTTTTCTTCGCTTTCATCTGTCCGGATCCTTCGTTTGTTTCTTTGTCCGCGCACCGTTGCGCTTCCGGTGATTATGTTCCCGCCCCGCGGGTTTTCTTGATTCAGGTCTCAATCTATAATGTCCGTACTTTTTCTCTGACTTCAGTATATGAAATATGTGCGTACACTTCAAGGACTATGTCACACAAACAGGAAAAAAACAAAAAACGCCTCTTCCGAAACGTTTTTTGTCCCTTTCCCTTCCCCTCTACCAGATCAGGGATGACAGATACGTAATCAGCGGAATGGAAGCAAGCGAGAACACCGTGGAAAACACCACCGTCTCCACCGCGTAAGGATAATCTTTTCCATACAGCTGGGCATACACCGCCACATTGGAGCCCACCGGGCAGGCGGCACAGATCAGCAGCACGGTCCTCATTTCCTGCATGCGTTCCGGCAAAAGCCACAGAAGCAGCAGCGCGATCAGCGGAATTGCCAGCAGCCGGACAACGGAAATCAGCCCGAGGGATTTGCGCTTCAGCATCCCGGGGATATCCGTCTGCGCCAGGTAAATGCCGACCGTGAACATGGCCAGGGGCGTGTTCAGCCCCGCAACAGTACGCAGTCCGCCGCTGATGATCTCCGGAAGGGGCAGCCGGGATGCGAACAGCGCGACGCCAACCAGCAGCGCGATCACAAAAGGCGCCCTGATCAGCTTTTTCGGCTGCAGGCCCTGCAGCACCGGCTGGCCGTTCAGCCGGGAAACCCCGTAAGTCCACTGGCCGATATTCAGCAGCGCGATAAACGGGGCGGCATAAAACACCGCGC
>JAEEGH010020332.1_pt1 | contig 13815 bp, 14 predicted proteins | sample 9134181 | NCBI WGS metagenome assembly JAEEGH01 (sample SAMN16246544, study PRJNA631951) | gut metagenome | biome: gut microbiome; feature: rumen; material: DP-attached | host: Bos | place: Iran: Karaj | collected 2018-10
CATCAAAATGCGTCTTTTCATCCGCTGACAAGTAGGTGCCTTCATCCACCATTCTGCGAATATGCTGCTCCACGGCAGACCAGCGAAGCCGCATTTCCTCCCGGAAGCCTCCACGGGTCAGCCGGAGGCCCTTGCTGTTGTAGTCCACAAAGCCGGATGTGCCATCCAGATAGGTGTGGCTGTGCCCGCCGATGCCGTATTCTTCCTTCAGGAAATCCTGCGCTTCCTTGGGCGTGGGATGGCTGTCATACAGAGCGGCGATCCGAAGCCGTCCACCGGCAAAGCCTGAACCGCGCCGAAGGACATGATCAATCTCTTCGTCAGAAACAGAAAATGCAGAGGGCTTTGCCTCTGCATGGGGTTGTATGGTGGGGATAACCGGTTCCTGGGCTTGCCGGTCAATCGCTTCAATCTGTTCCTCTTCGGTTGGAATATCGAAGCCAATCTGAACCGAATCCGGTTCCGTGTAGGTTAGGCGTAGATCAGTTCCGTCAGGATCATTTCCTCGGCTTGGCTCTTGAGGTTGTTCATCGCTCCGACCCAGGCCATCTGATCCCGGGCTTTCAGTTCCTCCGTCACGCCCTGCTGCTTCGTCAGCAGGCTCATCAGGCTCTCCAGCCTGCTGTGCGCCGTCTCGTCGATCTCCTGGAGATGCTCCATCAGCCTGCCGCTGAGGATCAGCCTCGTGTACAGGCCGGGCCGATTCTGCTCCAGGTACTGCTGCCTCATGATCCCGTACTTGCCCAGGGGCTTGCGCTCCGCTTCGGTCAGGCCCATGTCCGGCAGCAGATAGTCTCCGTTCCTCTTGTAATTCAGTTCGCTCATGGTTCATACTCCTTTCAGCAGTCCTGACAGTCGTTTCAATCTGTCGCAGGATCTGTCCGCTGATTTCGCTGACAGCCTTGCCCAGTTCTGCGACGGTGGCGGGTGTGTTCCAGTCCAGCACCTCGGTGAAATCCTCCCGGAACAGCTCAGGTTCCAACCCGCACCGGGATTGGATGCTGTAGGAGATGCTGGCGGCAGCGGCCTTCCGGAAGGAAGCTCCGATGCTGAAATCATCATAATCCATTAACGCTGAGCTGTCCACGCTGTCGCGGATATCACGTGCGTGATCACGCCAATAGGCCAGCGCCTGCTGCTGGGCGATCTGATCGATCTGCTGGATCAGTCCTGCGGAAGCATCGGCATAATACTGGTCTTCCAGCATCTGACGAACCGGCATTTCGGTCTCATCGGAAAGCGCCCAGGGTTCTACATTTCTGGAATTTTGCCGGGTGCCGGTATCTGACACATCAAAGACATACCGCAGGCTCATGCCGGAGGCGCTTGGCGTCAGCAGGGCAATACCCTTTGAACCACGGCGTACATACCGCCGCATCGTATCATTCCAGAGATCATAGGAAGCACAGGCAGTGGCATCCGGCCGCTGGGCATAGATGAGGAGCTGGTCGTGAAAAGGATATTTATACAGCCGTGAGGAAGTGGCCAGAAAAGTGGCCCAGTCCAGATAATCCCCGGTAATTTTGCGGGCAGTATCATCTGCCATCTGCGCATAGATTTGCGCTTTATCGGGCATGTGTATTCCTCCCTCCGTCATTCGATCTCCGCGTCAGGATCGACCTCATCCATCCATAAGTGCGAATACGAGCCGTTTGCCGAATCTTCATCCCAGAAGCCGGATAAATACTCTGGCACCATCTCGTCTGCCAGAGCGTCAAATTCTTCGTCTGTCATCCCTTCCAGCTTGGCAATAACGCCCTGCGTCAGTTTCAGCAGATCGTTTTCGTCCGGCATCAGGTAGTGGGTCATATCCCGCAGTTCATAGATCGTCCCGGCGCGGTTTCCGGGATCATAAAGGGTAATCAGGTTAAGTTCCTCGGTGGTAAATTGCGTCATGATGGCCTCCTGTTTGTTGGGATGAAACGCTTTAGAAGCCCGTTTTGGGCAGAGACGACCAACAGGTCATCCAGGCACATAACGGGCTGTTTTTTCGCTCGAAAAGCCTTATGCTGCAAGGACTTTCAAAACCCTAAAGCGTTTCATTCGCGTTCCTTTTCTCTGAATTTTCTCAGACGTTGATAGCCATTCTGCCTGTCTCTTTTCTCGGCACAGGCAGGACAGAACTGCTGCCGGTTATTGGTGAAAACAAACGGCTGCTGGCAATCCTGACAGCGCTTCATATCAGGCGGCAGATCGTCTTCCTCCGCTTCGTCATACCATAGCGCATAGGATACCAGATCGTTCAAATCCCAATCGGCGGGCAGTACGCACTCCAAAAAGTAGTCGCAGTCGATCATGCCATCCCGAATGGAATCATATCTTGGGTTAATCAGATGGCAGCGTTGGTCTGTTTCCAGGCACATTCCGTTCTGGTAATTTGCGCACTCGCCACGGGCAAGCGCTTTGATGCTTTTGATAATCTGTTTCTCGGTCATAGGTTCAATACAGCCTGCCGGAACAACTGTCCCGGCAGGCAATAGACATCACAGTTCCGGGGTGATGTCTTCCTCCGTCATAAAGATATTGAACCGGGCCAGCTCAGGAACAGCGAAGGTTTCAGTATATGCCTGCGCTTCGTCATCTTCTTCCTCGCAGTCGCCTTCTTCCAGGGTACGCAGGGAATAAACGGAGCTGTCCAGGCATTCCTCCCGATAAGCATCAAACCGGGATACCAGCTTCTTGTGGTGCTTTTTACACAGGTGATCCACCAGCCCCAGAAGGAAGAACGCGCTCCGGTAAAAACCAGCCGTGTAAAAGCGCTCAATCCAGTAATCATCACAGATGGCTTTGACAAAGCGCATGTCACCGCAGGCGCTCAGCTTGCTCATCGTGCTGTCAACCAGCATGTAGAAATCCAGCATGGACGAGTCGTCGTGACGCTCCTGCCGCACCATGTTTTCTTCCTCATCCAACGGTTCATCCCAGTAGTTAATCAGAAGATCCTCCACGGTCGTACCCAGCACACCGGCGATGCACGATACGGTCAGTGCTTCGCAGTGGTCGAGCCGGGCCTTGCCATTGAGAATATCACGGAGGGTGGATTCAGGAACGCAGCTTCTCCGGCTCAGTTCGGCGCGGGAGATATTCTTTTTTTCCATCAGTGTATTCAGGTACATATTTCATCTCTCCATTTCATTTTTCTTGATCCGGGGTTTCTCCGGTATTTGATTGTGAACCTTTTGGGCCGCCTTTTCACGGGCGTGCTCACGCTGTGCGTTTTTATCGTAAGCATAAAGATAGAAATTGTAGTTTCCCCGCTGGGGAATACAGCGCAGGCAATAGGTATAATTGTGAGATTCGCCTCGGAACCCGTAGCTTGCGTCATTGGTAAGACCATCCCTGCACTGTCTGCTCATGCTGGCAAAGTCCTTGAGCAATCCTCCTTCTCTGCGCAGACTGTTGACCACGTCCTGAAGCTCATCCTGAAAGGCTTTGTTCTTCAGGTCTGGCTGATGATCAAACCAGCCAGTCCAAAATTCCTTTCCGCTATGGCCAAAGTCGCCGCGCAGATGACCGATACATCCGCGCTCCAAATCCTCCTCATGATTGCCGGAATAAAGCCAGTCCAGCTTTTCTGCCTCCAGAGGTTTCCAGACCATGTTTTGCACAGCTTCATGTTCCGTCTGCTGAAGGATGGCTTCAAAGGCGTACAAGGACGTGCGGGAGTATTCGCCAAAGTATTCTTCCTGGTTTTGCAGCCCATCCGGACGAGAAAGCCCCTGCTGCTCATAGAATGAGGACGTATCCTCTGCATCCAGGTATCCGGTCAATTCGGCTTTCAGCTCTGACACAAGCTCCTGCATGGTTTCGCCGCCGTCAGCGCCGTAAACCATTTCTTCCGTTCCCATATCCGGGTCTTCGGAACTGAAGGACAGCCGAAGCTCTGATCTGTCGCCGGTACGGGTGTATTCCAGAATGGTATCCGCAGGATAATCCTGCGAGTAAAAACGGACACAGCGTTCATCCGGCCCGTCATCCGGCATGGGGCGGTCATGTTGAGCATCCCGCCAGTTTTCATAGTCACCGATAGATTGCATCATCATGATCACCCCTTATCGTTCAGGCTCAGACGGATGCTTGCGCTGCCGATGCTCCGGCTTTTCACCAAGCTGCTCCGGAAGCTGTACAGCTTCATGCTTGGGCCCGTTATTGATGCAGCCGTCAATCATGTTGTAATCATCCTCCAGAGCCATTTCCGCATTGCGCAGGGGATTATCTGGCACGAAATTCGGCAGCGGCGCAAAACCATAGCTGTCTGTGTAATAGGCTTTTTCCTTGCCATCATGGTTCAGTACAACCACATCGCTTACGCTGAGGCTGTGGCCATGGAAATCATCTGGGCGGCAAAGATTAAACTGTATATAGAGATCTTCCAGAATGACGGAAGGATCGTGTGAAGCGGTCTCTGGCAAAGTACCGGCATAAACCCGGTTATAGTTCCTGCCATCCACCGGCTGCCCATGCAGCTCTGCCAGGCTGGCAAAACGCAGTAAATGCAGTTCGGGGTCTGCTTTCAGCTGATAGATGGCATAATCAGACTTGGGATCATTTTTCATCACTCGAACACCATCCCGCTGGTTTTGGCCCCATCTGACAGCACCAGGGCATACTTGTACTGGCCATTCGCCACGCCCTGGCGGCAAATGCGCAGACCGTACAATTCCACGTTGCTTCCGCGGGCCAGGGTCAACTCAAACTCGGAATCGTTCCAATACCGGCCTCGGTTGCTGTCATAATAGTCAATCGACCAGGTGCCGGACCATTCAACCTCCCGGCCGCTTCCCAGGGTGGAAGTGCCGGTCATGGTGCCATCTTCGTTAAAAACAATCTTGCTGGCGTTGATGGAGCTCCCGGCATACAGCTTCCAGCTCCCAACGATGGCTCTGTTCGCTTCTTTCAGCTTGGTCACCGTACCCGACAGGCATTCAGTGAGAACAAAGCCGCGGAAGAGAACCCCCTTTTCTTCACCCTCGATATAGGTCCAGGCACCCATCGTTCCAAGGCAAGTCACGCGGGTGTTTTCGGTCAGCTTGGCCAAAGGAGCTTTACTGACCAGCGGGTCATCCGTCACTTCCACATCATAATTGACCACAGCGGCGGCGCTTTTCAGGGCCAGCTCAGGCACTTCTACATCTTTAGGCAGGGCGTTTTTGTAAATATATCCGATGCGATTATGTTCCTTCGTGATGTCATACTGCACCAGAATCCAATCGTCCTCATAGCCAAACACCTGAATCCAGCCGTTTGTGCTGACGCGGGCGCGGCCTTTTGCTCCGCGAATACTTTTCTTGTTCGGCGCAGAATAGACGGCATAGGTCTGATTGCCGGTGAAGGAAACCACTTCTGCGCTGAGCGTGCCTTCGGGGATGGCAGGCACGTTGGAGGTATCCATAGTGATCACCTGGGAGGTATCAGCAAGCGCCGTGCCGCACAGGAGCAGAAGAACAAGTATCAGGGAAAGAATCTTTTTCATTTCGTTATCCTCCTCAATCAAATGTGGGACGGAGAAATGCGCTTCCGTCCTCTCGATAATCCAGATGCAGCGTTGCGTTATACTTGATGTGCGACTTTGAAGAGAGCAGGCCCTTTTTTACAATGGAGCCTTTCTCTATCAGTTCCTTGACGTCACCGGCAGTCAGCGGATGCTCTGCGCCTTTCATGATGCCGCCGTTCTTCCAGAGAGCGAAACCGCAAACGCGATTTTCGCACATGAAACCCTTTGGCCGATCCGTAATGGCCGCGCCGCACTTGGGACATGCGCAAATCTTCTGCCGCATAGGCATGAACAAGGAATCCGCTTTGTCCGCACGCGTGTTATCCTGAGTCAGCTCCCGCACATAGGCTTCAATATCCCGCATGAAGTCCGAGGCTTTCTCTTCGCCTCTCTCGATGCGTTTCAGTCGATGCTCCCAATCTGCCGTCAGCTGCGCGGAGCAGAGACGCTCAGGGAGTACAGATGCCAGGGCTTTGCCTTTGGTTGTGGGGATCAATACACGCTTCCGACGTTCCCCAGTACGTTCCACCAATTTTGTTTCCAACAGCTTTTCCAGAATGGTGGCACGTGTGGCCGGTGTCCCGATGCCCTTATGCTCCGCATCCTCCGGCATATCATCCACACCGGCAGTCTCCATGGCGTGCAGAATGGTGTCCTCCGAGTGATGAACTGGCGGTGTGGTTTTCCCTTCGGTCAGCTCTGCGCGGGGCGTGGTAAATACCGTCCCTTCCGTGATCCCATCGGGGATTGCGGCAAGAGCCTCTGTTTCTTCCTTTGACACCCTGCCTGCCAGACTTCCTCTGAATGCCTGCCAGATGCGCTGCCAGCCCATCTGCGCAACCTGCTTTCCCTTCATCGTGAATTCAGCCCCGGCGCATTCCACTGTAATCATGGTTTCATCGTAGACACAGGGGCCGTCCAGGGCACAAAGCAATCGGACGGAAACCAGGTAAAGCAGTTCCCGGATATCCTGGATCAACGCGCTGATTTCGCTGCCGCTGGTGGGCATGGCTGCGGTAGGAATCATGGCATGGTGATCGGAGACCTTCTGATCGTTGATGACCCTGCCGGTTTGTCCGGCGATCTCCAAGCCCGCCGCAAATGGCAGCGCAGCGGCCACACGGGAAGCCAGCTCGCCCAGCTTGGGTTCCATTTCATGGGTCAGATATCGGCTGTCCGTGCGGGGATAGGTGAGCAGGCGCTTTTCATACAGGGATTGCGCATATTCCAATGTCTGCTGCGCTGTGTATCCAAGATACCGGTTGGCATCCCGCTGAAGCGTGGTCAAGTCATACAGCAGGGGCGGATTTTCCGTTCTCTGCTTGTGCTCAATCCGTCTGATCACAGCGCTGTCCTGATTGCAGGCATCCATGAGCGTCCTGGCCTGATTCAAGTCCTTGATGCGCCTTGAGTGTGCAATCACACCATGCCCCAGATCCAGCTTCACCGTGTAAAAGGTTTCCGGCTCAAAATTGTCAATCGCCGCTTCCCGCTGCGCCAGCATGGCCAAGGTCGGCGTCATGACGCGACCGATGTGAAGGGTCGGGCCATACAGCAACGAATAATGCCGGGTGGCGTTCATCCCGATCAGCCAGTCGGCCTGCGCCCGGCATAGGGCAGCCGCATAGAGATTGTCATAAGCAGCCATGGGCTTCATGCTGCGAAAGCCATCCCGGATTGCTTCTTCTTCCATGGATGAAATCCAAAGCCGTCGTACAGCCTTCCGGCATCCTGCCATTTGGTATACCAGGCGGAAAATCAACTCGCCCTCACGTCCAGCATCCGTTGCGCAGATGATGCCATGCACCTGATCGTCATTCATCAGCGCGGTGACGATGTGAAACTGCTTTGCGCTGTCTTTGGAAACAGTGTATTTCCATTGGTCGGGAATGATCGGCAGATCCTTTTGCCGCCAATGCGCATAGTCCTTGTTGTATTCCTCCGGCATCGCCAGCTCTACCAGATGCCCGATGCACCAGGTCACGATCATGCCCTTGCCCTGCATATAGCCATCCTTGGTTTCGGTCACGCCCAGAACGGCAGCGATCGTTCTGCCCACGCTGGGCTTTTCAGCAATAATCAGCTCCATGCTGTTCCTCCAATCAAATGGCCCCACGGAGTTTCCTCCGCAGGGCACATCGTTTTATTCCTCACTTTGTTCACTTTCATCCGCATCTTCGTCACGCAGATCAAAATCATTATCGGACATCATTTTGCTTCCGCCATTTTTGTTTTTCTTGAAAACAACCACACCGATAATGGCCAGCGCCGCAATGCCTACCAGTGCAATGATTGCCGTCATCTGACTGGGTTTATCCGTCTTTTCCTGCTCCGTAGGGGCCGCAGTGGGTACAGGCACAGCGGTGGGTTCAGGCGTTACATAGATGATTTCCGGCGTTGGGGTCGGCACCTCTTCCTTTTCTTCATCAGACATCAGTGCCAGCAGGTCTCGCTCGTCCACCAGGTTGAGGAAATAAGTTTCGTACATTTCCGCTTCCTCGTCGATGGGTTTGTCATAGTCGATGACCAGATAAAAGGTGTTGCCGCTCTTGGATTGCAGTGTGATGAACTGCTTGTTGGTAGCGGCAGAATAGAGAACATCCAGCGTGTGAGAATTTCCATCCGCCAGATAAGGCATACCGGGGCCAATGGTGATGTATTCCGTCTGGATGATAGGTTCCGGCGTAGGTGCGGCAGTCGGCTCTGCTGTCGGCGTAGCTGTAACCACAGGCACCACGGGAATATCTTCATCCGTAATGTAGATCAGCGAGCTGCCAAGGCCGTGCTGTGTAGTCTCTGTAGCGGCAGGCTGTACCGGCCTGACAGTTTCCTCTGGTTCGCTGGCCTCTGCGGTTGCCGTTGGCTTTTTGGTGGGCTTTGCTGTCGGAGTAGCGGTCGGCTCCGGAGTAGGATCGGCCGGCTTTTCGTAGTGTGGGTTCTCCAGCGTCACTGGCTCAGAAAAGTTACCGGCAAAGTCGAAAGCGCGGATGGCGAGCTTTTCAAACTTATTCATGTTCTGATCCAGCTCAACTTCCAGCACATTGCCCTCTACCGTCGTAAACAGCATACTGTTCACCTGAACGCCGCCGATACCGGAAAGATCGTCCCGCACATCAATGCGCAGAGTATGGTCATATATCGCCGCCGTCACTGTGGGAGCAGACAGGTCAATGGTCGTAACCGTTGCCGTTTCCTCGTAAGTTTTGCCGGACGGGTCTGTCACCCGCAGGGCGAAGGAGCCGTTATCATGCACCGGGATTTCACCCTTGCCCTGATCAAACAGGTCTTCACAGTCCAACCAGCCGCCGCTGTTCATGCGATACTCTATACGCTGCCAGCCGATATTGCCGCGATCAGTGATGGATACCTTGATCACGGCAGCATTATTGTTTGTCCATCCACCCGGCGCTGTAAGCACAATCCTGTAGGGATTCGCTTCCTCTGCCCGGACGGTACAGGCTGTCAGCGCCATGATCACGCTCAGAAACACCAGCAGCCAAAGCGGCCTGGCATTACGCATCCTCAATGTCAACGGGATTTTCCTCCTCTCCGTCAGCCTTCACGCTCACGGGCAATGGGGGCACTGCCTGGGTCTGGCTGTTTTTCATAGCTTCCATGAAGCGCGCAAACTGCTCCGGCGTCACATTGTACATTTCCGCTGTAGCGTTGATGGCGGCAAAGTCCGCCTGCTTTGTCAGCGCGCGAATCTCTTCCACTTCAGCTTTCAGGGCATTCAGTTCCTGTTCTTTCTTTTCCAGCAGACCGTGGAGCTTCGTGCGATCAGCCGGATAGCGCTTCTTTTTGTTTTCGTTCATATCGTTTACCTCATCAGTCAATGGGCAGGCGGCCAAAGGCATATATCTTCTTGGCCCACTGCTCACTTTGCAGATCCGCGAATCCTACGGGATCACCGGCGTGGATCATCATGTTGTTTCCCACATAGATGCCCACATGAGTGATACCCTTCACACCGGCACCCATGGTTTTCTCAAAGAATACGAGATCACCGGGGCGTACTTCCTCCCTGGGTATATCCGTGCAAATGGAATACAGGCCATTTGCGCCGAGACGCTTTGTTTTATACACACCGGATTGGTTGAAAACCCAGCACACAAAGCCAGAGCAATCAAAACCGGTATTGGGATTGGCTGCGCCATACACATAGGGATAGCCAATATACTTTTCAGCTTCAATCATCAGCGACAGAAACGTCGGATCAGCTTCCAGAAGCCGTTCGGGAATGGTGTATTTGACCAGAACGCCTTTTGACTTCACACCACTGATTTTCACGTTTTCTTTGCCGACAGAGGAAATGACAGGGATGGCATATTCGTCTTCATCGAACAGGAAGAACGCAGGGTCATCCAGGATAACGACATCCGCCGCGTCATAATCCTCTACCTCCATTTCAGCGAGGGCGTGAGGCACAGAAAAGAACGCGGACATCAGGATCATGGCGATCAGCAGGGCAATGGCTTGTTTGGGAGTCATAGGTTCAGTGTTTTTGAAATTGCGGATCATGTTTTTTCTCCTTTTTTCTTAATCAATAAGGGACGCGCCCGAAGGAATGAAAATGCTTTTTCCAGTAGGAATCATTGAGGTTGGCATAACCAATGGGGCTGCCGCAGTGGATCATCATGTTGTTACCGACATAAATACCGCAGTGCGTAATGCCAGCAACATCTTCGCCCATTGTGCCCTCGAAGAACACAATATCACCCGGCTGCGCCTGATCTACGGACACGTTCCGGCACAGACTGCGCAGGCCCTTTGCACCAAGCCGCCCGGTATTATAGACGCCGCTGTTGGTAAAGACGTAGCTGACAAAGCCGGAGCAATCGAAGCTGGTCTCCGGATCGGAGCCGCCCCAGACATAGGGATAACCAACGTATTTGTTTGCTTCCTCCATGAGTCGGGCAAAGGTCGGATTGGCGTCCAGCGTCTCCTGTGGAATGTCATACAGCATGGGGTCTTTCAAGGTGGAAGCATGTCCGCCCCGGAAAATGCCCTCCATGTTGCCGTGTGTGCCCATGTATAGGGCGTACATGCCCAACGTATGGTGACTCATGCTGACAACCGGCAGATGAGACAGATCTTTGTTTGTCAGCGTTACGGTACAAGTGGATTTGCTCTGCAATACGCCGTTATCGTCTGTCCATGTCCGTGTTCTGACCGTCTCTGTAACCTCATATTGCAGGTCGAAATACTTGTTGATTACCGGCATAGCGGAATCAATATTCCATTCTTCGCCATCATAGTAGGCGGAGATGATGGCGATCAGCACATAGGGGTCATGCCAGATTTCATCCGCTTCCACGACATATTCGTCATAGCCCGGATGATAGCGTTCATAGTGATCCATCTCATCCTTCAGCTGCCGTTCCTTTTCGGCATACGCCCGTTCTGCGGCACGAACGTCGTCTTCTTCCGCAGGATATGTGCCGATAACGATGGATTCCAATACGGACTGAACCAGCGGGGAGCAGGATTGCAGACCGGCAACCAGCACCAGGAGCATTGCGCACAGGGCCAGAATTAGCAGGATGGTCGGATGACGGCGGATGCCTTCCACTGTTTTGGCAGCGGCATCGCTGACCTTCTCCGTTGCTTTCTCTGCGCTCTTTGCTGTACTCTGAACAGTTCTGCCATTTGCGCCTCGCTTGGCTGCGGCATATTCCCGGCGAATGGCTCGCTTTTGCTGCCACCGGGAATAGGGATTGCTGGTGAACTGTGGATGCTCCTGCTGATATTGCTTTTCCATCACGCGGATGTTGGCTTTATCCAACCGCTTTTCCGCCTTCTCCAGCCGCCTGTATGGCCGCATCTTATGTGCATGATAGGCATGTTCGCCCATCTGCAATGCGGACTCCATTTTCTGATCCGCCTGAAGGATGGCATCCACAGCCACGTTGTCATCCTCATTGGATTCCTTCACCTGACGGTGAAGCTGATCGCCAGCTGTTCTGACAGCCTTCTGAATAGGATGCGTGAGCTGGGAGGGCTTCTTTGCCTGCGTTTCCTCAAACCTCAGGCGCAGCACCTTTTTCTTTGCGCCGGCAGAAGCGGCAGGCACGGCTGCATCCGGGACAATCCCATGGAAAAGCTGCTCAGACCCCGGTGTGCTGTTGGCATCAGGAGCTTTCGCTTCAGCCTTTTCAGATTTCGGCTTTTTCCGCGTGTTCTGCACAGCGGGAGCCTTGGGATCTGTCTTGATATCCGGGATTTCTTCTTCATGCGACACTTCACGGTGTTCATCAGAAGCATTGCGCGGGTGATCCGAAGCGGAAGAAGCAGCGGTTTCTTTGCTTTCCCAGGTCAGCTTGAGACGATGGCCTTTCCGCAGCTTCTTTTGGACTGCCTTATATTTATCAGCAGCCTTTTCCGCTTTGGCGATTGGCCGGGCCAGGGCATCGTTTTCCAGCTCCTCTCTGGAGAACTGAAGTCTGGGAGAGCCACGGTTGTGCTGTTCATCCATCAGGCTTCATCCTCCTTATGGTCTTGCGCTTCCGCAGCGTCTTTCTGGACCTGAGCGGCAAACAGCTTTTCCTCCTGCCTGTCGGCTTGGGCGGCGATCTGTAAAATCGCACAGAGCATAAAGCCCAGGAAACCGGAGACCGGGATCATGCAGATCAGAAATATAATCATCGTTGTTCTCCTTCCAGCAATCAGGACGCATGAACCTCGGTTGGCTTGGTCGTCATGATGCCGTACAACTTCGTATTTTTGGGGAAACGATCCTGGAAAGGCAGAATCACATTGCCGTAGAACAGCAGTCCTTCACCTTCGCCGCTCTGCGTCACATAGGACAGCTGATGCGGCGAAATGCCTAGCTTCTTGGCGAGGATTTCACGGTCGCCAGCAGCCTGGTTGAGCATATAGATGTAGTCGCTGTTCTCAAAGATGTTTTCGATTTCCTGACTGGCCAGCAGATCCTTCACGTTCTGCGTGATACCGGTTGGAATGCCGCCCCACTTTCTAAATCTCTTCCAGATTTCTACGCTGTAGGCAGCGGTCTGCTCTTCCTTCAGCAGAAGATGGAACTCGTCCATGTAGTACCTGGTGGACTTGCCTTCGGCGCGGTTCTCAGTCACGCGACCCCATACCTGATCCTGAACGATCAGCATACCGAGCTTTTTGAGCTGCTTGCCCAATTCCTTGATGTCGTAGCAAATAAGCCTGTTCTGCACATCTACATTGGTGCGATGGTTAAACACATTGAGTGAACCGGTCACGTAGATTTCAAGGGCAGTCGCCAGCGACTGCGCCTCCCGTTCTTCCTGCTTGCGTAAGGCGTTGTACAGGTCTTCCAGGATTGGCACATTTTCCGGCCTGGGATCATTCAGATAGGGCTGGTAGATGATGTGCACAGCGCGGTCGATGATGGTTTTCTCAATCGGCTGCAAACCGTCACGCCCGCCGACAATCAGTTCGCACAGCGAGAGAATGAAGTCTGATTTCAGAGAGAGCGGATTTTCATCGTCACTGTAGTTGAGGTTGATGTCCATGGGATTGATGTAGGAATCACTGGTGGGTGAAATCCGGATCACCTGGCCGCGGAATGTGTTGACCAGCGGGTAATACTCACCCTCGGGATCGCAGATGATCACATCGTCGTCGGTGAGCAAGATCACGTTTGCGATCTCACGCTTGGCGGCGAAGGATTTACCGGAACCGGGTGTGCCCAGAATCAGGCCGTTGGGGTTCTTCAGCCATTTGCGATCCACCATGATCAGGTTGTTGGACAGGGCATTCAGTCCGCAGTACAGCGCTTCCTTACTGGTTTGGAACAGTTCCTGCGTAGTGAAGGGTACAAAAATAGCGGTTGACGATGTAGTCAAACCGCGCTGAATCCGGATCGTGTTCTGTCCCAGTGGCAAGCAGGACACCATGCCCGCTTCCTGCTGGAAGTCCAGCGGGATCAGCTGGCAGTTATGCTGCTGGGCCAGGCTTTGCGCCTGCTTCACGTTCAGGCTCAACTGCTTCTTATTGTCAGCCGTATTCATCACAAGGAAGGTGATTAAGAACATGCGCTCGTTCCGGCTTTGCAGATCTTCCAGCAGCTTTTTGGCTTCCCCGCCATAGGTGGCAAGATCGCTCGGGATAATATCCATATCATACCCGGCGCGGACTGCTTTTTTCTGTTCCTCGATTTTCATTTTATCGAGGTCTGTGATCTTGTGCTTGACCTCTTTAATGGCTTCCACCTGGTCAATTGCCTGAATGTGCAGGGAGACGATCAGGCTGGATTCCATGGCCAGGAAATCCGCCAGACAGCGGTCATTCAGATCCGATGCCAGGATGGAAAAGAAGCTGACCTCCGC
>JAEEGH010020333.1_pt1 | contig 13815 bp, 7 predicted proteins | sample 9134181 | NCBI WGS metagenome assembly JAEEGH01 (sample SAMN16246544, study PRJNA631951) | gut metagenome | biome: gut microbiome; feature: rumen; material: DP-attached | host: Bos | place: Iran: Karaj | collected 2018-10
AGTGGTCATCACACCTACAGGAAAGGAGTTCATCACGCCTATCACCTTGTCGGCACTGACTCAGAAACCTGTCATCAGCGAATTCTTCTCCCAGCGCGACGGCACATGGCATAGTCATGTTGCCCTGGGACTATGGGCCGATGCTATGCTCATCGCACCTTGCACAGCTGCAACGCTAGGTAAGATGGCGACGGGCGTGGCCGACAATATGCTCATCACCACCTATCTTTCGATGAAGGCACCTGTGTTCATCGCACCAGCTATGGACCTCGACATGTATGCCCATCCTACCACCCAGCAGAATCTCGACCGCCTGCGCTCCTTTGGTAATCATGTCATTGAGCCAGGCACCGGATTCCTCGCCAGCGGACTTGAGGGTAAGGGTCGCATGGAGGATCCAGAGATGATTGTGACAGTGCTCGACGATTTCTTCGAGAAGAAGGACCTGCTGGGCAAACGTATCATGATTACGGCAGGCCCGACTTATGAGAAGATCGATCCAGTGCGCTTCATTGGCAACTACTCGAGTGGTAAGATGGGCATCGCCTTAGCAGAGGAGTGCGCCCGTCGTGGAGCTGATGTCACGTTGATACTGGGGCCTGTGCAAGCACAAATCACAAATCTCAGATCTCAAATCTCCATCCAGAAAGTGGAGAGCTGTCTGCAGATGCGTGATGCTGCCGTTGAGGCTTTCCCCAAAAGTGATGCTGCCATTCTCTGTGCTGCTGTTGCCGACTTCCGTCCTGCAGAGGTTGCCGAGCAGAAGATCAAACGGGTAGGGGACGACCTCGACATCCATCTGGTGCCCAATCCTGACATTGCTGCTCAGCTCGGGCAGATGAAGCGTGAGGGGCAGGTGCTGGTGGGCTTTGCTCTGGAGACCAACGACGAGCAACAGAATGCCGAGAGGAAGCTAGCAAAGAAAAACCTCGACTTCATTGTCCTCAACAGCCTCCGTAATGAGGGTACCTGTTTCCGTTCTGACGAGAATCAGATTGCCATCATCTCCTCCAGTGGCAGGGTAGACTACGAGAAGAAATCCAAAAAGCAGGTGGCTGCCGACATTATCGACGAACTAAGCAAGCGACTATGAGACAGATATCACTTTTACTGTTGATCCTCCTATCCTTTGCCTCTTCAGCAAGGGCACAGGAGCTGCAGGCAAAGATCAACATCAACAGCGCGCAGGTGCAGGGTGCCGACAAGTCGGTGTTCGAGAATCTGCAGCAGACGCTGGAGCAGTTTGTGAACGAGCGCCAGTGGACGGCGCTGCAGTTTCAGGAGAATGAGCGCATACAATGTACGTTCAACATCACCGTCTCGAAGTATGATGCCTCGGCCAACAAGTTCACTTGTACGGCACTTATCCAGGCCAACCGTCCAGTCTACAATTCGGCTTACACCACCACATTATATAATAATAGGGACAAGAACTTCGACTTCGAGTTCGTGCAGTTCGACCAGCTGAACTTCAACGAGGAGACTATCGACAATCAGCTGGTGGCGCTCTTCGCCTATTATGCTTATCTCATCATTGGCCTCGACCTCGATAGCTTTGCGCCTATGGGCGGCACGGATATCCTGCAGCGATGCATGAATCTGGTGAATAATGCCCAGAACCTGGGCTTCTCAGGGTGGCAGTCGTTCGATGACTCGCGCAATCGCTTTGCCATCATCAATGACTACCTCGATGAGGGTATGAAACCCTTCCGCCAGCTTCAGTACGACTACTATCGCAAGGGGCTCGACGAGATGGCCAGTAATGTGGAGCGTGGGCGCACCAACGTCTCCACCTGCCTGGAGGATTGCCTGAAGAAAGCCCACGACGACAAGCCGCTGAGCCAGTTGCCGCTGATATGGACTGACTACAAGAAAGACGAGCTGGCCAGCATCTACAAGGGCAAAGGAACGCCCAAGGAGAAGGAGCAGGTCTATGATATCCTCATGGCTATCAACGCTTCGCAGAGCAATTCGTGGGACAAAATCAAACAATAGGAACTATGGCTGACAAATCAAAACTGACTGATAAGCGGTACGTGGTGCCCTTTGTGCTGATCACCACGTTGTTCTTCCTTTGGGGATTCGCACGCGCCATCCTTGATGTGCTCAACAAGCATTTCCAGGACGAACTTCATATTTCGATTACACAGTCGTCGCTCATTCAGGTGACTACCTATCTGGGCTATTTCCTGATGGCCATTCCTGCCGGCATCTTCATCAGCCGCTATGGCTACCGCCGAGGTGTGGTCTTCGGCCTGACTCTCTTTGGCTTGGGAGCACTCGCCTTCATTCCTGGCAATACCTTCGTGGCATTCCTGGGTGCATTGTTTGTCATCGGCTGTGGCCTGACATTCCTTGAGACGGCTGCCAATCCCTACGTGACGGAGCTTGGCCCCAAGGAGACGGCCAGCAGTCGTCTGAACCTCTCGCAGACCTTCAACGGCATGGGATGCTTCATGGCAACGCTGCTCGTTGGTGGTTTCCTCTTCCGTGAGGATGGTGGCAATACTGACGTGTCGATACCTTATGCCATCATGGGCGTGCTCGTTCTGCTTATAGCATTGGTATTCACAAAAGTAGAACTGCCTGAGATTACTCGCGAAGAAGATACCGAGACGAAAGGCGGGCTAAGAGAAGTGCTGAAGAATAAGTGGTTTGTCTTCGGACTCCTTGCCTTGCTCAGCTACGAAGTGGCCGAGATCAGCATCAACAGCTATTTCGTCAATTTCGTCACGGGCACAGGATGGATGTCGAAGCTCGATGCCTCGCGTGTGGTGTCGCTGGCACTGGTTATCTTCATGGTTGGCCGTTTCCTGGGCAGTTGGATCATGCGGCGCATCAAGGCTGAGCGTATGCTGCTCTATTGTGCCATTGGAACGGTGGTCTGCATGCTGCTCACGATGATGAACCTGGGCACGTTGTCGCTCATCGCCCTCATCGCCAATTACCTTTGCGAGGCCATCATGTTCCCCACCATCTTCTCGCTGGCTGTACAGGATCTGGATTCACAGCAGAAGAAGAGTGCCGCCTCGCTGCTGATGATGACACCGATAGGAGGCTGTGGCTTCCTGCTCATGGGCTATCTAGCCGACCACACCAATCCCTTCATCCCCTTCATCATCCCCCTGATAGGCTATGCTGTCGTGCTGGCCTATGCTGCCAGGCTGAATAAACGATGACCAAATAGTTTTCAACTCATCCAGGGTTAGCCTCTTTTTGTTAGAAGAAAAGCCGTCTTCTAGTCATTAGTATGGCAGTTAGGGATTGCTAGTCGGCCTCCTGCAAAAGTAAAACAACTTGTTTTACCTTGCAAAGTCATAGGTTTTGCATACCAAAGTCGGCCACTTTCGAAGGTAAAACAACTTGTTTTACTTCATCAAGTGGCCGCCCTTCCATTCCAAAGGCCGGAATCAGCGTCTATTACCTTTCGATTTCTTGATGATGAGTTGCGACTTCAGCTCTTTCGAACCGCTGACTGTGGCTGTGAGATCCACCACCGTGCTGTTATCAGCCTCAGGATGGAGAGACTGGCAACGAACCACCTCGATACCTTCCCAGCCATCATCAAGTATTGTCGTCAGTTCATAGACGCCATTATCTATGGTGATGGCCCTCTTGCCTTTGACCTTCGTTTCAGTCGCGAGAACAGGCTTGTCGAGTTCGGGCAGCGCATAGAATCCCATCCGGACCTTGCGAGGACCTTTGGTAGTCACCTTGTCAGCACGAATGACGCCATCGGCAGTAACCATCTCAGTCAGGTCGATAGTGACTGTGGTGTCGCGCTCCATCTCTGCCTTCCGACAGAACCAGCCTTCAGCATTGAGGCCGTCGCCACGATAGCTGTTGATCTGCAGCCATTGGCCATCATCGCCCTCCACGACATAGCTCATAGCCACCTCGCCATTCTTTCCGTCCGACTGCCAAGGAAGTGCCGAATTGTAGGCCAGGCGGTTGTAGTTCTCGAGCCCGTAATAGAACCCGTTGTTGCGTGTGAACACATTACGGAATTCCGCCATCCCCAGCGCAGGATAGTCCGTTGTAAAGGTCTTGGCTTTTTCCGAATAGACGTTATACGGCTCCTTTTTATTCATCTTTACCCACGCTCCCTCTGTCTCACGTGCCGTCCAGAAGGGATTGTCAGCCGGCATGTAGAGGGCAAGGAACAACTTTGCCATCCAGAACACGCTGCCTCGACAGGAATAGTGCTGCAGGCAATCCTCAAAATGACCATAGAACCCTAGGTTGGGAAGACCATCCTCGGCCAGGAAATTCGGGTTCTGAAGGAACTGAAGAATGGCACCCGAGCAGATGCGACGCATCCAGCCATAGTCGATGTCGGGACTTTGAAGCAGACCTGTGAGGGCGAGCGGGATGGCAGCTCCCATGCGATAGGTGATGCTTCGGCCCCACATCTGCATCTTGCCGTCGCGGCCGAACATATAGGGATACTGCTTCGGGATGTCGCCCAGATGCTTCATAAACAGCTCGGCCTCTGCCGGATAGTATTTCTTTCCGAAACTCTCAGCCCAGAGGGGCCCATACATCTGGAATGCCCACATGCTGTAATAGTCGAAAAGCGGAGCATCGTGATACCATCCGTCACCCACATAGGCATCGAGGTTGGCATGCAGCAGCTGTTCCATATACTGCATATTGACCTGATAGCCCTCCTTGTGCAGGAAGCTGAGCAGACATTGGTTGAAGAAGCGCCAGTTCATGTTGATCGTTTCTCCCTCGGCATAGGTCTTGAACACGGCAGCAAGACGGTCGCGGGTCTCCTGCGGCAGAGGATTCCAGAACACCTCGGGTGCCATGAGTAGCGATACAGCCAGTCCGCCCAGCTCTACCAGCTTTTGTCCGCCGTTGCCCCTTCCGCGCTTCTCAGGCAGGAAGATAGGACTCTCCCTGTCGAGCATCGATGCCATCTGATAGCGATAGTAGTCGCCCACCTTTACGCCGTGCAGCGTCAGATTGGGGTTCTCCTTCAGCAGTGGCCCTGCCAAGAACATCGTCCGGCAGAGTGCCTCCATGCGTGCTGTCGCTACGCCGCCTGCATCGCGAGGGTAGCTCTTGCCTTCCTGCTTCGGGAGGTTGAACGGGTCCTTGATGTCATTCACATACTGGAAGGCAGTGCTGAGCAGATATTCCGCAGCCTGCTTCCAGTGGTCGCGCGTCATGCCCGTAAACGGACTGAGTTTCATGTCTGGGTTCTTCACCTCGAAGATCTTGCCCGGCTTCTGCGCAGCAAATGCGGGAAGGCTCAGGGCACACACGATGGTTGACAGCAGTAATAAACAACAGTTCTTTCTCATAATAATAAAATGTGTATGGCCAGCACTCATATTCAACTGCAAAGATACAAAATATGAAGCCCTTATGCAAGCTTTTTCCCAATTATTTTTAAATAGAGCCAGTATTTCATTGCAGGTCTCATTTTTTTTTGTATATTTGCCCCGAATTATAAACCAAAACCTAAAAACAAATGAAACGAATCTTGTCTCTTACCATTGTCCTGTTGTTCTCAGTAATGGCAGTAGACGCACAACTTAAAGTGAATTCCTTGGGCAAGGTGGGCATAGCCACTGGAACAAATACGCTTGAAGCCCGATTGTCTGTTGGTTGGAACAACTATTTCAATGTTTCAAATACTAGTATTGGCTTAGTCGCAACGCCAAAATATGACAACCAATGGCGTAACGTTGGTTTAGCTGGCATCATTAAAAAGCAATGATGTGATAATAGAAAACGATTTTGAAGTGAAACCAGGAGGAACTTTAGAGATAAGGTAATCTCCCCAAATAGAGATAGTATGAAGAGAAGAATCTGTCTTTTGATAATGTTTATAGTATATTTGTCTGGCTTAAACGCGCAACCTGCTTCGGAGACAGGTAATGTAAAATACTGGGTGTATAGATTCACGGAAAACTGGAGAAATCAAAATGATAGTATAGTAGGATGGTTTAAAGAAGAGAATGAAGAAAAATATTTAGTAACATCAATGGACAAGTTGGAATTTGAGGGAGTTGTATACGACGTTGTATATCATGAGCCTCCTCTTTTTCCTATCCATGAAGAGGTCACTGGCAAGAAATCAGTTCCTAAAAGACGCCTTTATTCCATCGGCGTACGTTGTGAAAAAGGACGTGTATATACAAACTATAGTGATTTCTGTGAATACCAGAACTATCGTTTCGATCATGATCTCTATTTTCTGCCTTGTTGTTGGTCTTTCAGCGACCCGAACTATCTTCCCTACCACCTGACAGAGGACGGCAGTGAGCTCATCCTGTATGATTACACGATGGAGGTGGGCGACGGTTTCCGCCATGTGGATGGTCATGACGACATCACGGTGGTGGAGAAGGACACGGTGGCATACGCTGATGATGTGCCCCGTCGCCGGCTGACACTGAGCAACGGACTCATCATCATTGAAGGCATGGGATGCATCAACTCGAACGGGATGCTCATCGACTGGCTGAACCCCGCCGAGGAGTATCAGTCGAACTTCACATACCTTGATTACTGTGCCGACGACTGGAACAAGCCGTTCAACATCATCTACACCCATGAGGACTCCGGCCTGCATGTGGTGGACACCAACCCGGCAGGGATAGAACCCCTGCAAGCATCCGAGTCACCAAGCGGGCATGCCATCTTCGACCTTCAGGGCCGCCGCCTATCTGAGCCTCTTTCCAAAGGCATATACATCCAGGATGGACGAAAGCGTATCGTGAAGTAGATCTATCTCTTTTCTATAATCAGAGTACTGCAAAGTCATCCATGAGCTGACGGAAGAGGGGGACGTGGCGGAGGAGGTCGGGACGGCCCACGACGATGGTCTGCAGGCGGGCTCGGGTGAGGGCGACATTGAGTTTGCGGTCGATGAGGGTGCCGTCATCATCGGTGAAGGTGGTGGCGGTGAGGAAGTCGAGCTGGTAGCGGCGGGTTATGCCAAAGCTGTAAATGATGACGTCGCGCTGGCTGCCCTGATAACGCTCTACTGTGTCGATGCTCACCTGTCGCAGGGCCTCAACATCGTATTGCTCCAGAGCCAGACGGATGAGCGCTATCTGATGGCGATAGGTGACGATGACTCCAACAGTTTTTTGAGGATTGAAGTGGTCGGCAGTAAAGTGGTGGATGCGTTGAAGAAGGTCGGCCACGAGCGTTGCCTCAGCTTGCAAAGAGTCGTTCTCGCTAGCAGAAGCCACTGTCGGGAGTGGAAAGAACAACATGCGCCGCGACTGCAGTAGCTGGTCAATACGGTCATTCGCCACCGAGCTATAGCCCAGACTTGTCTCCTGCTGATGAGGAAGGGGTACGGCGCTGAGGGTCTCGCGCTGATAGAAATGGCTCAAAGGGAAACGTGCCACCTCAGGATGCATGCGGCCATGACTGTGGAGGATGCCCACGAACTGTGAACGACCTTGACGGTGCTCCCAGCGCAGCAGTCGCTCGAAGAGGGAGTGACGGCAGTCGTCAAGGCCGATGTCGCGCAAGTTCGGCTCGTCGACTCTCGACAGCTCGGGGCTTTGCTGCACTACTGCAGGCAGTTGCTTATGGTCGCCTACTAGCACGAAGCGGTCGACGGTATCACTCGCCAGGAGTCCGATAATAGCAGGTTCGAGGATCTGCGAAGCCTCGTCGACGATGGCCAGCGAGAAGTGTTTCAGCTGGAAGATGTAAGGCTGTGCCTGGAGCGTGGATGTAGTGGCGACGATGATGGGTGTTCGCTCAATGAGCTGACGGGCTTCGTCGAGCTTTTTCGTAGTAGCCAAAGCTGTGTCGAGCAGATAGGGACGAAAACGTGGGTCGCAGGAGGCAGGACGGCCTAGGCGAAGGAAAGACCACCCCTGCCCCTCCCCAAGAGAGGAAAGATTGGATAGCATGGCGCAGATTTCGTCAACAGCTCTGTTGGTATAGGCAGTGAGGAGAATGCTACAGTTGAATGTTGCCCTCAACGAAGCCAATTCTTCCTCGACGATGAAACGGAGGGCCATCGATGTCTTACCAGTACCGGGCGGGCCCTGCAGGAGGAAATAGTCGCGTGCCTGCTTGATGCGCAGAAGAACATCGTCGTAGTCAGGATGGTAGGGACGCGAGAGACAGAGCGACGTGTCGGCCTCAGGCTGTCGCTGACACAGCAGCAGCGCCTTGCGACTGGGTGATGCCGTAGCAAAGCGATAGAGCGAGCGTATGGCTGATGATGTTCCCACCTCAGCTCCATCGCGCTCCACAGCCCATGTCCTGCCATCGCCTGGGCGGAAGATACTCTCATTCTGTTGTCCGTCGCTGAGCGCTACCACGAGGCTGTCGGTCTTGAGTTCCTGCAGCGATCCCTTATAGAGGATGCTATGGCGCACATCGGGTGTAGTGTCGTAGGCATAGAGGCACACCATATCGCCACGTCTGAAGTTAGGGGTAGTATCGAGGCCATCAGGTATGCGCAATGTGATAATGTCGTAGCCCGCAGAAGCACTCGAGCGTTCGCTTTTAACAATACTGAGTCCCAGTAATATAGATCCAGCTTCCTGACGCTCTGCAAGCGACATCTGCCAGAGGTCGGCAATGCAGCCACCCGAGTGGTGCAGACGCATCTCGCTAGACCCCAGACGCTGCGCCACCTGCTCGCGATAGACGAAGGTGAGCATCCGCTCGACATAGGAACGCTCCAGTGGCTGGAGGCTAGCGATGGACTGCTGTATAGCCTGCATGCCCGGCAGCACAAAGCGATGAAAATAGCCGTCGCGCTCCACATCTTTATATATAATGTCGGCATTGAGCATCGGCAGGATGCGCCCCACCCCTTCGTGGGCCATCAGCAGCTCAGTGGCAACAATTTGATTGCGCAGACGGATGGCTTCGCGCAGCAGCGTGCGGTAGTAGTTGACGCTGAGCAACCCCTGAGCGGCAGGATAGCGCGAATAGAGCAGGCGGGTGTCCACCTGGCGGTCGCTCTTGCCGAAGTTATAACGTAGCACGCCATAGTAAAGCAGCAGCTGCACATAGTGGTCCTCACGCTGCAGACCATGACGGTCGTGACTCTGATGCTCAATCTTCATGTTCTTGCCAGCCTTTTGCTCCACGAGCAGGCTCATATCCTCCGTCATTAGGTCGACACGTCCCTGAAGTCCCAGCCGTTCGCATACAAACGAAGGTTCGAGCAATGCTCCCTCGGGCTTCAAGAGGGCTACCGCCTGACGAATATTCTGCATCTGCGCTTCTGCTTGCAGACGAAAGGCTTCGGCTTTGAAGTCAGGGCAGCTGCAGTAGCGCAAGGCCTGCTCGCGGAACGACCGCTGCAGCACCTGGGCGGTGGTGACGTCGGGCTGGTTGATAACGGCATCGAGGGCGGCTCCCGCAAAGAGTCCCAAGAGGATGGCCTGGGTGTTGGGACGCTCTTTCAGTCTGTTGATGGTATAAAGCAGAGGATGATGTCCATAGCTGGTGAAGCAGGCCGCCAACGACGAGATGTCGATGAGGAAGTCGGGTTCGACGACCACCTGACCAGGTACAATAATGTTGTCGTCTTCGCTGAGGCTGCAGTCGAGCAGGTTCAGCTGCATACCAGGCCGCAGCAGCTTCTGCAGGTAGGCAAAGTCGCGGCCCTGCTGCGTATTGCGATAGTCGATGGTGATGGGGCCATCGTCGGTATCGGCTGTAACCAAGGCATCGCCGACTTCGCTGACGATGCACCGGATGTACTGTTTATCGATGTGGAACCCAGGCTGCTGCTGGCGACTGTCGACAGGCAGGAGGCGCAGAACCTGAGCGGGCACATCCTGATGGAACACCGCCGACACAAAGCGTGCCGCAGCCATCAGGTCGTAGGGCCAGTCGTCGGCAGCAATAGTGCCGTCGCCATTAGAGTGGCGACGGGCAGTCTGCACCTCGCGTGTAAGTCGGGCAGAGAGTCCTAGCTTCTTGGACAGGAAATCTATCTGGGAGAAAAGATTGCCGAAGGCACCGCCCTGCTGGCGGCATCCCTCGGCAGCACTGAGCACGATGACCTCCTGCAAACGCCGCGAGGCATCAGCCGACGGGGGCTGTGATGCCAGCTCGGCGCAGATGCCGAACAGTTCAGATGCTTCCATTCCTCTGGAATCGCTCGCTGAGCTTGTCGATCATGTCGGCAGTCATCTGCGTCAGACCATATTCATGGTTCCAGTCCCACTCACGGCGGGCGCAGCTGTCGTCCATCATGTCGGGCCAGGAGTCGGCTATCGACTGCTTCAGCGGGTCGATGTCGTAGTCCATCTCAAATTCAGGCTTCAGCTTACGGATAGCATGATAGATCATATCGGGATCGAAACTCATAGCAGCCACATTGAAGCCATTGTGATGGATGAGACGCGTGGGGTCGGCCTCCATCAGCTCGATAGCGGCACGCAGGGCATCGGGCATATACATCATATCCATGCGTGTGCCGGCCTTTATGGGGCAAGTGAACTTCTCGCCTCGCACAGCATAGTAATAGATGTCGACGGCATAGTCGGTGGTGCCTCCACCCGGAGGCGTCACATAGCTGATGATGCCTGGAAAACGAACAGAGCGGGTGTCAACACCATACTTATGGTGATACCAGTCGCTGAGCAACTCGGTGGTCACCTTCGACACGCCATAGATGGTGCGAGGGCGCTGGATAGTGTCCTGAGGAGTCATATCGTGAGGGGTCTCCAGACCGAAGGAACCTATCGAACTAGGCGTGAAAACGGCACAATGCTGCTCGCGCGCTACCTCGAGAATATTCCACAAGCCATCAATACCCACGCGCCAGGCAAGGCGGGGCTTCGACTCAGCCACCACCGACAGCAGAGCTGCGAGGTTGTAGATGGTGTCGATGTGGTATTTCCTCACCACCTCACTGATGGCCTCACCGTCGGTGACGTCGGCCAGCTCCTTAGGTCCGCTATCAGCCAGTGCTCCCTTGGGTTCAGCACCAGCAATATATCCCGCCACCACATGCTCGTTGCCGTAGCGTTTTCTCAGTTCCATCGTCAGCTCGGAACCTATCTGCCCCGTTGAGCCAATCACCAGAATATTCTTCATCTTACATTGGATTTAAGAAACAACGTGCAAAGATACAAAAAAGTTTTGTTGTTTTGTCATTATTCCGAATATTTTTTGTAATTTTGCACGGTTTTTCAATAAAGGCATACACTTAACAACCTCAAAGATGAGAAAATACATTGTAATACTGACCATCCTGGTGCTCTCCTCGACGGCAGCAATGGCAGCACCACGCACCACTACGCAGATGCAGGCTGCTGCCCTGCAGGCCATCAACAAGCATCGTGCCTCCAGGCACCTGGCACCACGCAACGAGCCGCTGAAGGTGCTTCGCAACAGCGCTCAACTACAAGTCATCGGCTATGAGTCGGGAGGCTTTGCCGTTGTCGCCGTCGACGATCTGCTGCCCGCCGTGATGGGTGTCTCGACGGCCCGCCATTCCAACGGCAGCAATCCTAACTTCGAATGGTGGCTGCAGGCTACCGAAGCTGCTGCCGCCAGCATCGCCAGCAGTCAGGCCCCGATGCAGGTCACTATGCCCGACCCCGCCCTCTATCCAGAGGAAGTACAACCGCTGGTCACCACTAAGTGGTATCAGGAAAAGCCCTACAACAACATGTGCCCGGCATTTAATGCCTCCGCCAACTGTCTCACAGGCTGCGTAGCCACAGCTATGGCACAGATTCTCAACTATCACAAGTCGCCGGAGCACGGTTTCGGCCATCGCACCATCTACTACCCTCACGCCAACACCTCGGGCCAGCCCGTCACCGCTGACTTCGAGGAAGACTATTACGACTGGGGTAATATGCTCGACATATACAAAGAAGGAGAGTATAATGAAGAGCAGGCCAATGCCGTAGCACTGCTCATGCGCGACTGCGGCGTAGCTGCTGATATGGAGTACGGCGGTCCCAATGAGGGCAGCGGAGCCTATTCGCAGAATGCTGCGTATGGACTGCGCAAGTACTTCGGCTTCGAGGATGCCCAGATGCTGTCGCGCATCAGTTATAGCGAGTCTGACTGGATGAACATCATCTATCATGAGCTCTCAGAGAACGGCCCTGTCTATTACGGAGGCGCCGATATATTTATGGGAGGACATGCGTTCCTCTTCGACGGATATAATGCCGAAGGCCAGGTTTCGGTCAACTGGGGATGGGCAGGCGACGACGACGGTTACTTCTACGTCAGTCAGCTCAACCCCACGCCCTATAATTTTTCCTTCGGACAGGATATGATTGTGGGCATCAAGAGCGCCAACCACAAGATGTATCGCTCGGAAGAAGTGAAGGTCACCACTGGCGGACAGCTGAAGGAAATGCTTGAGGACGACAGCGACGACCGCGCTATCGCCTCGCTAACCATCGAAGGTCCGCTCAATATGGACGACCTTCTCTATCTGCGACACCTATCAGGATGGAATGCCGAAGGCGAACCTACCGAGGGAGTCCTTCGCCAGCTTGACCTGACGAAGGCCAGGCTCGAAGGCAACAGCCTGCCCGACAGCATCTTCAAGGACTGTGCCACATTGCGACGAGTACGTCTGCCCGAGACCATAGCCACCATCGGTGCGAAGGCCTTTATGGGATGTACGGCGCTCGCCGAACTGCGCCTCACCTGCAAGACGGTGCCAAGACTGACGGCTAACGACGCATTCGAAGGGCTGCCCTTCGGCAAGTCGAAGCTCTACGTCTTGAAGGGTCTGAAGCAGACTTATGCCCATACCGAGCCCTGGAGCGCTTTCGGATCGAACAACATCTTTGAGATAGGCACCAGCCTGAAGGTGCGCAACACAGTAAGAAATTACGGTGAAGAGAATCCCGAGTTCAAGTTCACTGTCAACGGCAGCGACCGTGTGGTGGGCTCGCCCTTCCTCACTTGTGAAGCTACACCTACTTCGCCGGCTGGCCGCTATCCCATTCACATCAGTGCCGGCACGATGACCAATGCCGAGGCTTTCAACTTCATCGACGGCTACCTTATCGTGCAGAAGATCGATGCCAAGGCTTTCGTAGAGACTGCCGAGCGATTTGAGGGCGAGGAGAACCCCACGTTCACCCTCCGCTACGAAGGACTCATTAAGAAAGAGAAGACACCCGCATGGATTGAAGGTCCTGTCTTCGTCACCTCAGCCACGCCCCTGTCGCGTCCCGGTGAGTATACCGTCTATGTGGAGAGCGGCGAGGCCGAGAGCTACAACATGGTGTTCCTTCCCGGCAAGCTCATCGTCAAGGAGAATCCCATCCCCAACGGCATCAGCGAAGTGAACACCAACAGCGACACTCCAGCATTCAACCTGCAGGGCCAGCGCATCAGCCAGCCCACAAAGGGTATCTACATCAAGGACGGCAGGAAAGTCAACATCCGATAAGAATGGTGACAACACTAAAAAGGCAAGGGAGTCAATTGACTCCCTTGCTGTCTTTCTTGCGTATTTCCACGCGGCGAATCTTACCGCTGATGGTCTTGGGCAGTTCGTCAACGAACTCCACGATACGGGGGTATTTATAGGGGGCAGTCACACGCTTGACATGTTGCTGGAGCTCCTTTACGAGCTCGCCGCCAGCCTTATCCTTCCACTCCTTGCCCAGGACGACGGTAGCCTTCACTACCATACCTCGCACATCATCGGGCACTCCGGTGATGGCACATTCGACGACGGCAGGATGGGTCATCAGCGCCGACTCCACCTCGAAGGGGCCGATGCGATAGCCTGACGACTTGATGACATCGTCGATGCGTCCCTCAAACCAATAGTAGCCGTCCTCATCGCGCCAGGCCATGTCACCAGTATGGTAT
>JAEEGH010020336.1_pt1 | contig 13813 bp, 8 predicted proteins | sample 9134181 | NCBI WGS metagenome assembly JAEEGH01 (sample SAMN16246544, study PRJNA631951) | gut metagenome | biome: gut microbiome; feature: rumen; material: DP-attached | host: Bos | place: Iran: Karaj | collected 2018-10
TTTTCTTCCCGGATATCCTTATACCTGTAAATGGACAGTATCAGTCCCAAAAGGGCATAATCTACAACCATATAACTCATTCCGCTCGTAAAGAACGGTAATACCGAGCTTGTCATGGGCAGCAGCCCAAATGCAATAAGAATATTGGATATACTTTGGATCGCTATAACCAATCCGCACGAGCACCCGATGATATATCCGAGGCTGTTCTTCTGCTTCAGTGAAATAGCAAATACGTATACTGACAGGATCAACAGGCAGATTATGATACCGATCATAGCGAGCTTACCGCAGTTTGCAGCTATCGATCCAAGGATCAGATCATTTCTTGGCGAAGGAAGATCCTTCATGATGCTGACGGCATTATCATTTCTACTGATAAGAGAACTGGCTCCGAAAGCTTCACTCAGTCTGTAATTGATAAAATTAACGCCCTGGTTATCGCCTGTTGTCAATTCTCCTATTCCAAGATGTGCAAGCCAGACTCTGAATCGCGAACTCTGATAAGTCCCGCGTTTCCATACTGAAAAACCGGCAAATGCGATTATGATAGCAAACACCGTTCCAAAACCCGCAATCAAATACGTCAGATTTACGTTATACCACCCTTTTCGCAATGCCAATATGAACAGAACAACCTCTGGCAGCAACATAAACGCAATAAATGGAAGCGAAAGGAATCCCCAGAAAAACTCGCATAATACCGGAAGGATCATCCATAATATGATCTTAGGTACAGCAGCCTTTTTCCCCCGGTATTCATAAAGTATCCCTGCAAAAATCGGGAGGAACAGAACCATTAGTGCGTGATTTGATGCCGTGGCAGACCCAAATCTTATCCACATGTTTGCTCCGTTTACACGATATCCAAACAGACCTGTAAGCACAGTAACAAACACTAAAAACGATATCCCGATCAGTCTGCTTCTTCCAAGAAGAACCGTATAATCAGTACGGTATACTACCATCATAACAACCAATCCGATCAGGACCTGTCCCACATGAATACCAAAAGTCCGTTCAAAACCCGGCTCCAGTGATTTTATAACCGAATACTGAACAGCTATACTCAATACACTTATAAACAAGACATAGATCAGAAATCCCCATTCCATATGCGGTCTGTGGATACGATCAAGTCCTGCACCGACCGTTACCGGATCGCCCATCTCCTCGACAGCTTTTATTATCGCCTGTTCACTATCCATTCCGTCATTAATATATACATCTGCCTGGTCTTCGATATGATCCCTGATCTCTTTTGACACAAGCTCTTTTGCATGTTTATCTCTGATCTGGTCCTTAAGCACAGTCAGATATTCTTCTTTATTCATACTCATCACCTGCTTTTTCCCTTGATAGCTATGACACACTGAACGCTAGGACATTTGCCACGGCGTTTGTATATGTATCCCATTCTTTCAACTTGTCGTCCAGATATTTCCGGCCCTCTTTTGTGATCGAATAATACTTGCGCACCTTTCCGACTCCGTCCTGTTCGTATGATGTAAGGTATTTCTTTGATTCCAGAGTATGCAGCAACGGATAGAGTGTTCCGGCCTTTAATTCAAACACATTTTCTGACCTCGACCGGAGTGTTTCTATCATTTCATATCCGTACATATCCTTCTCGGAAAGAAGCTTTAACAGCATCGTTCCCATACTTCCCGACAACAGGGTTTTATCTATATCGCTCATAATGGTCCTCCTTATATAGATTATCTTTATATCGATTTTCTATATAGTATATCGATATTCGATACTTGTCAAGTTAAAAAAGCACGGGGCAATACCCCGTGCACAGAGATCAACAGCTTTTCCTTTCTGTATTTTTCTGGTTACTTTGGTTACTTTTTTGGTTACTTTCGATTTTTCAGGTCACAAAACCCTTGATTTTACTACATCTCTACTGAACCCGAACGCGAAGATGTCGAACCCCCCACCTAAAAAAACTTTCTTTATTGTTGTCGGTGCAAATCAAACTCGAAAGCATTTGCGCGGAAGCATTACCACCTTGATAACCTTCCATCATCTCCATAATGGTTCTTCGTCTTTTGAGAATGACTTTCATATCTTCAAAATCATCAAACCCGCGATCGTTCAAATACGGGGATCACGGCCAGCTCTGCATCAACCGTTATAACGGATCCGCCCTCATATACTCTTTTGCTTCTTACGTCCTTCCACTGCGATCCGGAAGGCAGATATACATCTCTTTTATAAGTGCCTGCCGTCAGGATGGGCGCTACCAGATAGGTGCCTCCGAACATATACTCATCCTCGATCTCCCAGGCCTTCGGATCATCAGGAAACTCATAGAACAGTGTTCTCATTACCGGTGTTCCCTTTTCATGCGCCTCCTTCATGAGCGATCTGATATAGTCCCTCATGGATTCACGGATACGGATATACTCTTTGCATATCTCAAATACTTCATCCCCGTAACTCCATATCTCATTTGCAGCTCCCGAACAGCACGACGCGCCGCCGCCGCTTCCAAGCTGCGGCTGTCTGGGTTCGCGGTCGCCGTGAAGCCTCATGACGGGGCAGTAGGTTCCCCATTCGAACCATCTTACAAACAGTTCACGAAATGCCGGATCATCCGGATTTCCGCCGTGGAATCCTCCTATATCCGTAGTCCACCACGGTATACCGGCAAGCCCCATGTTTAGTCCGGCAGCAAGCTGGTTTCTCATACTTTCAAAACTTGAAGCGATATCTCCCGACCAGACCAAAGCTCCGTATTTCTGGCTGCCGGCCCACGCACATCTTATCAGGTTGACGATATCTTCCTGTCCCTGTTCCTTCATTCCCTCATAAAATGTTCTGGCATATTCAACCGGATAAATGTTCCCGATCATAAGATCGGTACCCATATGATAACGGTAATTGTCAAAGTCATACACGGAGTATTCGGGCTCTGCCTCATCCAGCCAGAATATCTTCACTCCCTGATCATAATAATTGTGTTTTACCGTATCCCAAAGGTATCTTCTCGCATCGGGGTTGGTCACATCGATATGGATCGTCGATCCCTGAAAATCGAGTCCTACCCTGAATCCTCTCTCCGTGCGTATCAGATATCCTCTCTCAAGCATCAGGTCAAAGTTTTCGCTCTCTCGGTCCACCGTCGGCCAAATCGAGACCATAAGTTTGATCCCCATCGATTCAAGCTCGTCTGTCATTCCCTTCGGATCGGGCCAGAATACCGGGTCGAACTTCCATTCCCCCTGTTTTGGCCAGTGAAAAAAATCAACGACTATAACATCAACCGGTATGCCGAGCTCATGATACCTGCGGGCGACCTCCATCAGTTCATCCTGCGTCCTGTAACGGAGTTTGCACTGCCAGAATCCGAGACCGTATTCGGGCATCATTGGTACAGTGCCGGTCACGGCGGCATAAGCCTCTTCGATCAGAGCCGGCGTATCTTCGACTACGACCCAGTAATCCATCATTTTAGTACTGTAGGCTTCAAATGACGTGATGTTCTTTCCGAACACACATCTGCCTATTGCCGGATTGTTCCACAGCAGTCCGTATCCGAGCGAGGAGATCGCAAAAGGTACACTTGCCTGTGAGTTCCTGTGTGCCAGTTCAAGATCGGTTCCTTTCAGGTTCAGATATTTCTGCTGGTACTGACCCATCCCGTATATCTTTTCATCAGGATCGATTGACTCAAAACGTACAGTCAGATGATAGTCTCCGCCGATACACGGTTTGAACTCTCTTCCCTCGATCTCCGTGGCGCTGCACTTGGGATCGGTCACATCCCTGCGGTTTCTCGTATACTCTTCCAGAATCTTCTTTTTGCCCTTTGAAAAGATCGTGATCTTGCCTGCATTTGACAGTCTCACAACGGCATTCCCGTTTTCAAGCACGCCGCCGTCCTTATCGGTTCTTACTGTGCCCGAAGGAGACTGAGGCACCGACAGTGCCCAGTTATTTTCCTCAAAAAAGGGGCCTTTGCCGGCGCGTATCCTGACCGCATTTTTCCCCCATGACTCTATCTGAAGTATCTCCGAATCATATTTATAGATCAGCCTGTTTTCTTCAACAGTTATCATACCTTCTCCCTCTTCCTATGCTTCGTTGATCCACACACGCATCTCATTTTCTCCCCTGTTGGCCCATGAATAGTAGGGGATCAGTTTTATCTTCTGGGGAATTTTTTCATATCCTTCGCATGAATACAGTGCCCCGGGATCACGGGCCGCCTTCAGACGTATCCCTTCGGCTTCGATAACACCGACTCCCCCGAGAAGATCATCCTGCCATTTATGGTCAAGGAACGAATTGCGCGGCAGCTTTAGAAGATGAAGATCCTCATGGTTATCAACGCTTTCCGCACAGTAAACAAACGGTCCTCTGGCGATCGCCACCTTTCCGATATTCTCGGACACTTTCGCATTCGCATACCATCTTTTCGGCATGATCTCAAGATCGAGCGATATGGTGTGGCATCCCTGCGAAACGCTTACACACCAGTACCCCCTGTCGCACGTGATCTTCATATCGTTTTCGTCAACCGTGCCCATATATTTGTCGGCCCATGAAGGTATACGTATCTTAACGTTGATATCATCCGGCCGGCTGTTTTTGATCTCAAAACCGATCTTTGATGTCCTCGGATAATCGCACTCCTGCCTGATCGTGACGTTCCCGTTCTCATAATTGCATGTCATCTCGGATCTGATAAAGAGATTGACCAGTATCTCATCCTCCTTGACCGTATATATATACCTGTCAAGCGAAGCGATGAGTCTGGCAAGATTCGGAGGACAGCATGCACACCCGAGCCACTGTGGTCTTATGGGTTTGACATGGCTCTTGCCGGGGTCTTTTGCCGACTTGGCCGGTACAACCTCCAGAGGATTGACGTAAAAGAAATGTCTGCCGTCAAGTGCCATTCCCGAAATAACGGTATTGTAAAGTGCCCTTTCCATAACATCCGCATATTCCGCATCGGACTCGATACGAAGCATCTGTCCGGCAAAAAACATCAGCCCTATCGACGCACAGGTCTCGCAGTACATTGTGTCATTCGGCAGATCATAATCCAGGGTAAATGACTCTCCGGTAACGGTGGATCCTATACCGCCGGTAATATACATCCTCTTATCAACGATATTTCTCCATATCTTTTTTGCCGTATCCGCAAATGCCTTATCTCCTGTCGATGCCGCCAGATCCGCAACAGCAGTGCTCATATACACGAGCCTCACCGCATGCCCTTCGGCAGTATCCTGTTCGAGTAAAGGTTTGTGCATCTGAAAATAACTGAGCGGAAATCTGCTCAGTCCGCCGAGAACCGGCTCTTTATCATCATCCTTCTCCTGCCCGGTAAAAAATCCGGGATCCTGTCCTCTTTCCTTCAGAAAAAATGCCGCCGTATCCAGGTAAGCTCTGTTGCCTGTCAGATGATACAGACGCATGAGTCCGATCTCTATCTCCTCATGTCCGTCCACACCTTTTATCTGGCCTTCCTTGTCGCCAAAAGTTACACAGATACTGTCAGCAAGCTTTATTGCTATCTCAAGCACCCTCCCGCTTCCGGTAGCCTGATGGTAGGCAGTCGCGGCTTCTATGAAATGGCCTGCGCAGTACAGTTCATGGCTCTCTCCGAGCCGCTTATATTTTCTGTCCGGCTCCATTATCGAGAAATAAGTGTTGAGATATCCGTCTTCTTCCTGGGCCTCGCCGATCAGTTCCACAACTTCATCCGCCGTTTTCTTAAGATCCTCGTCCCACTCATAAAGCAGTGTGTACGCCACCGCCTCCAGCCATTTATAAACATCGCTGTCCTGGAATACCCATCCGTAATGCTCTCCGTCCGTCCGTTTTGCGGCGATCCTGAAGTTCTCCATGGCATGGCTTTTCTCGTTAGGGATCGATGCATCATCTCTTTCCTTTTCGATATTTATATCTATCGCATCATTCAGCACGGCCCACTGATACGGGATCATCTCATGTTTTACCAGTCTCCTGTATCTGCTCCAAAAAGCATCGGATATTGTGACATCGTATTTCATTAGTAGTCCTTTCCTGTTCTGCCTGTAAAAACAGGGCAGAGAAATGTCATCTCTGCCCTGTGATCTGTTACAAAAAGTTACTTGCCAAGGATCGAGTCGATGGTAGCCTGTGCCTCTGCCGCAGCAGCTGCTGCATCACTCTCACCTGTGATGACTTTGTTGAATGCAAGTGAGATGGCATCTGAGATGTCGGGCCACTCAGGAAGAGGTCCTCTTGCATTTGCATACTGCATCTCATCAACAAATACCTGGTAAACGGGATCGCCCTGGAACTGATCCTTTGCGATCGTTGAATCCGATGAGATATATCCCATGTGATCCATCATGTACAGGCATGTATCCTTGCTTGTTGCATACTGAAGGAAAGCGATCGCTGCTTCTTCATTTCCGCCTGCGATAACTGCATAGTTCTCTCCGCCGAGTCCTGATGCCTGCTGCTTATCCTGAGGTATCGGAGCAACATTCCATTTCATATCAGGAACTTCCGAACGCATTGTAGGTATCTGCCATGTTCCGTTGATCATCATCGCAAGGTTTCCTGAGATGAACTGGTTCATTGTATCGCCCTGAGTCCAGTTTATAGCTTCCTTGGGGAATGCTCCGGCATCAACAAGTTTTTTCTCAAACTCAAGTGCCTTTATACCGCCTTCGGAATCGATCTCATATGATGTCTGGCCTGCTGACCATACCCAGGGAAGGAAATTGAAAGTACCTTCTTCGTTCTGAAGTGCGCAGTGAGCAAATCCGTAAACATTGCCCTTCGTTGTCTTGGTTGCTACGTCAAGGAGTTCATCCCATGTCTTGGGTACTTCGCATCCTGCTTCTGCAAGCATGTCCTCGTTATAGAAAAGAACAAGGTCATTGCTTCCGAAAGGAACACCGTAGAGCTTACCGTCAAGTGTGCAAGAGTTAACGGGGCCCGGATAATATGTGCTTACATCAAATCTGTCAGTGATGTCTGCGAATATTCCCATTGCTGCATATGAAGCATGATCGGGATTGTCAAGGATAACGATATCGGGAAGTTCTCCTGCCGATGCTCCTACAGACAGCTGCTTCTTGAAGTCCGCAAACGGAACATATTTTGCCTGAACCTTGATCTTGTCCTGCTGACCGTTGAATTCCTGGATGATGTGGTCAAGTGCTTCCTGATGACCTGCTGTCTCCCAGTAATACCAGATCGTAACATCCCCCGATGCATCATCCGAAGCGGGAACAGCCTCTTCAGCCGCGTCAGTTTTAACCTCGGCTACTTCGGTCGTCTCTTCCTTTGCTTCAGGTTCCGCTGCAGGTGCTGCAGGTGCTGCTGTCGCTGCGCCGCATCCTGCCAGTACAGTTGCCAGCATCATTGCACTGACAAGTGTTGCAATAACTTTCTTTTTCATAAATACCTCCTTAAGTAAGAGCGGTTTTCTTTACGTGTACATTATCTGTCCTTCCTGCCGAACAGAAAACTCAAGAAAACTTAAAAAGGGGGAATAATCTAATCTGATTTGGTCCTGTACGGAATATCGATGATTATCCTTGTTCCTTCCGACTGTCCTTTTTCAACACGGAGCCCGCCTTCTTTTCTGTAATACATCTCCAGTCTTGTTGCGGCATTTCTCATTCCTATTCCGGATCCCGATTCTTCATATATACCGCTGTTGATCCTGTCGATGAGTTCGTCATCCATTCCCGGACCGTTATCTTCTATTATTATCTCGACCTTATCATCAATCTTTTCCATATGCAGTTTCAGGACAGCTCCATCCTTGTCCTTGTCAAAACCGTGAACGATCGCATTTTCCACAAAGGGCTGTAACAGCAGTTTATGTATCAATGCCTCCTGGACATCCGGAGCAACAAATATCGAACACGAAAATCTGTTCTTCATCCTGAACTGCTGAAGATAGATATACTTCTTCAACCACTCGGCTTCCTCTCTGATGGAAACCTCGGCATTACTGTTCACGATGGCATATCTTAATATCGTTGCAAGAGCGCTTATGGCATTACTGATATCATACTCATCCCTGTCTATGGCCATCCAGTTGATCGTATCAAGCGTGTTATACAGAAAGTGGGGATTGATCTGTGCCTCGAGGGCTACAATCTGTGCTTCCTGCTGCCGCGTTATCGCATCATTCAGTTTTTCAAGGGTATCGTTAAATCCATCCGCGATACTCTCGATCTCGACCGGCATATCTTCGTCCTTTGCTATCCTAACCGACAGATCTCCGCCCTGAGTGAGGCCCATTCCCCTGACGATCTTACCGACTGAAGCTATCAGGTTCTTTGACATCCTTGTTGACAGAAATACCGCAACAACTATGACTCCCACACCAAGAAGAAGTATCAGCCACAACTGCCTCTGCTGTGTCAGGACCAGCCCGCTCATATCCGTAATGTTCACGATATCCCAGCCGAGCTTTTCGTCATGGATCATGTATGTCCCAAACGCCGAAGAGGATGTTTTGGAATAATCACTGTAGTATGCAGTATAGTCGTCACGTCTTTTTTCCTCGTCCTTTGTCATGTCCGTGATGACTTCCCCGATCCTGTCCGTACCGGTTCCGAACGATATTATCCTGCCCTTCTCATCAACGAGGAAATTGAACACCTTCTCGTCCTGAACCGAGCTCTTGCACGCGTTCTGAAGCAGTTCTTCATCAATACTTAAGATCGCTATCCCGCATTCCCTGTCAAGGTTTCTGTAATCGATTATCCTGTGTGCGATGTGAAGAAGATAGTAATCTTTTTTTGCAAAGTTTGTACCAAACTCCGTCGGATAAATATGCGTATCATAATCCTTTATAACGTCCCTGTACAGACCGTCCGCACCAAGACTGAAATCCTCCATCCAGGAACTTTTGTATGTCGCCGGAGCGATCTGTTCGTATGTTACGACAGCTCCCTTAGGGGTAATGACCGATATGGATCTGATATAATCCTTGGAATATAACAGGCCGCTCATCGCTCTTCTCATCTGGTTGACGGTCACGGCCTCGTCAATCTTTTCATCAAGGTTACCCACCCACTTGACCATGTCATCATCCGTATATATCTGATAAAGAAGATCTTCATACGACCCGAGCGAAATGTTCAGGTTGTTATCAAGCTGTCCCAGTGCAGCCTTGGACATTATGCTCATGTTCTCTTTTAGTGAGCCTGATATATTGACGAGTGAAAACAGTTCGATCAGAAGAATGGGAATGATCGATGTCAGTATAAATGTCCTTATCAGCCTGTTTCTGATACTTGTTTTTTTCATAGGGTATCTTCCTTATGATCTTTGCGCAAAATATCAAATGATCAGGAGATATCCGCTGTATCTCCTGATCATAATAATAGTACCGCCTGTTGGTGCTTTCAATAAAAATCCTACCCTTTTACGGCTCCGTTAGTCATACCGCTTATGATGTACTTCTGCATGAAAATGAATATGAGCGTTACCGGTATTATGGCTACGATGGCAAACGCCGTAAGGTAGCTCCATTTCGTGCCGTATTGTCCCATGAAATTGAATATCCCGGCAGTGATCGGTCTCTTTTCCTGGTCAAGTATAAAGGTCATGCCGTATGCAAGATCTCCCCATGCATACAGGAATGAAAAGATCGCGCAGACTATGACGCCGGGTTTCGCCACCGGAATGAGTATTCTGACAAACGCCGACATTCTGGTGCATCCGTCAATATATGCTGCCTCTTCGAGTGCTTTGGGTATCGATGCAAAATAGTTCTTTAGTATCAGCACCGAAAAAGGTATTCCGATCGTAGCATCAGCCAGGATCGCCGCTCCCCATGTGTTATACATCTTCATGTTACGGAACATTATGAACATCGGTGTCAGTAGTACCGACACGGGCAGCATCTGTGTTACCAGAAATCCGAGGAGCATCGCTTTGCGGCCAATGAACCTGTATCTCGCGATCGCATAGGATGCCGGCACCGCAAGAACAACTGCTATTGCCATTGCCCCTGTTGAGATCATGAAGCTGTTGAAGAATGACTTGAACATATTGAAGTCACCGGTTTCGATCTGGGCAGCATACGACTTGGTGTTCAGCTCGTGCGGGAACCATGTCGGCGGGATCTGGAATATCTCTTTTTCGGTCTTGAACGAAGTGATAAGCGTCCAGAAGAGAGGGAACAGCAGTATCACAAGTACTATGAGTGATATCAGGCAGAACACGAAGTTTTTCTTTCCCGTTAATTTCTTGTCGTCCATCAGTCTTCCTCCCCCTGCATCGTGATCTTCAGATAGATCATTCCTACTGCCAGCAATATCAGGAACAGTATGTTCGCAACAGATGATCCTTTACTGTACTGGAACATATCAAATGACAGTTTGTATGAGTATGTTGAGAGAAGGTGCGTGGAATTGACGGGGCCTCCCTCTGTCATAACATATACCAGGTCATAAACCTTGAATGTGTATATAAATCCGAGCACAAGTACCGATTCAATCGTGGGCCTCAAAAGCGGAAGCGTGATCCGTGTCAGCTTCTGCCATCCGTTTGCTCCGTCAACGGATGCGCTTTCATAAAGCTCCTGCGGTATCGTTGTCAGTCCCGTTGAGATAAGGATCGTATTAAACGGAATGCCTATCCAGACGTTTGCAAACACGACCGCTATCATCGCAGTCCCCGGTGTTGTTAGCCACTCGATGTTTTCACTTATGATCCCCGAAGACTTCAGGATATAGTTGATGATACCGACATCTGTCGAGAACATGAACTTGAACATCAGTGCGGTTACCGTCATCGGCATCATCCACGGGATCATTGTCAGGCCTCTTACGGGTTTTGAAAATGAAAAGTTCTTGTTGAACAGAAGTGCAAGAACAAAACCGATAAGGAACTGGAATAATAGACATGCCACCGTAAAGGTCAGTGTATTTCCCATCGCCTTGCGAAATACACCATCCTGAAAGATGGCAACATAGTTGTCGAGGCCGATGAACTTTTTCTGACCGTTCACCAGATTTCTGACGGATACGTTCTGAGTGCTAAGAATGATATTGCTGATAATGGGATAGCCCACAAAGAACATCATATATAAGAATGCGGGCAGTATGAACAGCAGTCCGATATTATCATAACGAAAAAAGCTCTTGATACGTTTCATGATTCCCCCTGTTTTCTGACGGTTTTTGTTTCATACACATTTTATGGGATATCCTGCAATAAAAAAATATGACAAATCTAAAAAAGGGGGAATAATCTAATGCCTATTTGAATGCTTTTCTGTAATCGGCGGGAAGCTGGCCTGTCGTATCCCTGAAGACCTTACTGAAGTACTTGGGATCGGAGTAGCCCACCCTGTCAGATATCTCATAGAGCTTGAGTGAAGTACCGATGAGAAGTTCCTTTGCCTTCTGGATCCTGAAGTTCTTGATATACGTACTGAAGGTCACTCCCGTTTCCTTATGGAACAGGGTACCGAGATATTCGGGAGTGATATCGAGTCTTGATGCGATCTCGTCCAGTGTGATGCCGGTATGATAGAACTCTCCTATCATGCTTTTCGCACGGCGTACGGTAAGATTGTCGGAATCGGATTCATCTCCGTTTTGATCAAGGGTTGATGCTATCATTTCGCATACATCCGACAGCTCCTCGCGCATCCTTGCATTCATGATGCGTTCGAGAAGTTTTTGCTGGCTGATATTTGCGGCACCGCTGTTTCCGATACCCTTTGCGGTTTCGATGACCGCCCAGATAAAGCGGACGTAGCTTTCCTTTATTTCATGCGGATCATATACTTTTCCGTCCCTGAAATAATCCGAGAACATCTGCAACAGTTCTCTTTCCTTTTTATGATCCGCGGCACAGATCGCCGACTTCATTTTTGCCTCAAGGTCCTGAGGATACACGCACATGGATGTCTGTACCTGCGTTATCTTCGGATATGAAATAAGCACGCTGTCCTCAAACGAAAGATTCCAGTCCATATAGGGAAGCAGCCGGTCAAGGGCACTTCTGATCTGTGTCAGCGACTCTGCGACCGTATATCCGATCGCTGCGTTATATGCAAAGGAGCCAAACAGCTGATACTGAACCCAGCGTTCAAAATCCGTCGGATCCTGACAGTTATAGACGATGGATATCACGGACCTCAGATATTCGATCTCAAGACTGCAGTAACTGATACCCTCATACAGGGACAGCGAATGTGAAAGGGACGATTTTCCGGACACGGCCCCCGTCTCGTACCGATCGCCCAGATAAGCGACTATAAGAATGAACTGCTGCCTGTCGGAAACAGTGTAGTTATTGAACAGATAGCTTTTTGTGTCCTCGTCGACCAAAAGCCTGCCACCGATAAGCTCACGCATGATCTGATCGAGCGTCCCGACTTTATCCGGCTTTTTACGGTTGTCTTCCATTATCTGGCGCTTTATGTTTTCAAGGGCATTGGTGAACTCGCTCAGGTTGACCGGCTTGAGGAGATATTCCGTCACGCCCAGTTTCATGGCGCCTCTGGCATATTCGAACTCCGAATACGCGCTTATAACTATCGCCTTGGCCGCAAATCCTTCAGCATAAACGGCTTCAAGCATTTTCAAGCCGTCCATTTCGGGCATCTGAACATCCGTGATTATCAGATCCGGATTCAGCTGCCTGCACATCTGCAGCCCTTCAAGACCGTCGGCTGCGATACCGGCGATCTCGTACTCGCTGTCTATTTTATGAAGGAGCTTTTCTATTCCTTCACTTATCCTTATTTCGTCCTCAACGATCAGTATCCGCATACGGTTTTCCCATAAACAATCCTATCTTATGGCTGACAACTTCCTTCATGGCATCGATCTCGTACGGGATAACGCTCTATGAGAACAGTTTACCGATATTTCCATAAGCGCTCCTTAATACAATCATATAATGTGATCATTATTTTATCACTATAACATCTATAAATATACAGACAGACCAAAGAATTATGTACTTTATAACCATAACTAACAAAAAGAAGAGCAGTCCATCTGCTCTTCTTTTTACAAGTCTGCAGGATTTCTCCTTTCTCAAATAGTGTTTAATCCAACTTTTAAATACTTTGAATGACTTTTTGAATGATTCGTTCAATTGCCATTCCAGAAACCCTTGATTTTACTGGCTTTATAATCGGACGCTCGGCCATTGGAATCCGACTCCGTCGGATGGGGCCTCGCGGTGTCGTAAGGGATCCTCCCAACAAAAAACCCCACGTTAAAACGTGAGGTTTTTGTTGGGTCCCTCCTTAGGACATGAGACACGGGGGATTCGAACCCCCGACAACCTGATTAAAAGTCAGGTGCTCTACCAACTGAGCTAGTATCCCAAATATTACCTGCACACGGCTAGCTGGATTCGAACCAGCGAATGCAGGAATCAAAATCCTGTGCCTTACCGCTTGGCTATAGCCGTACGTAATGCGACACATGTGCCCGAAGGGATTCGAACCCCCGACCCACGGCTTAGAAGGCCGTTGCTCTATCCAGCTGAGCTACGGACACAAAAATAAAAACGGGTGGATAGTGGGACTCGAACCCACGGCCTCCAGAGCCACAATCTGGCGCGCTAGCCAACTGCGCCATACCCACCACATAAGGTCACCTGCCAATGATATCGCATTTACATACCCACGTCAAGGATATGTTTACATCATTATCTGCTCACCGCACTCCTGACATATGGCTCTACCGCCGGAGTACAGATTGAACATCGTTTCCTTTTTCTGTTTAGGGCAATATGCCTTCCTTGTATCAAGAGGCTGAGGTCCCGATTCAGGTGCTCCTACTCCGCCTGATACAGCACCGAG
>JAEEGH010020338.1_pt1 | contig 13812 bp, 11 predicted proteins | sample 9134181 | NCBI WGS metagenome assembly JAEEGH01 (sample SAMN16246544, study PRJNA631951) | gut metagenome | biome: gut microbiome; feature: rumen; material: DP-attached | host: Bos | place: Iran: Karaj | collected 2018-10
GTTAGGCCGCGAATTAGGCTATGCGGATGACGCTCTTAAACTGCTTATTGAATGATGAACAACTATTGCTACTCGACACATGGTCACCATATTCCCTATAAATTGTATATCTGCCGTGAAATGTCATCCGTCACAGACACCATCTGTCTTTTTCGGTTTTGATTCAGACCAATTCGAACCCAAACAGCTGTCTGTAATAATCTATTTTTGCTTAATTATTATTCTATTATGAATCCCTTTATTTGGTATATGACAAACTGCTCTGAAACAGCCCAAAACTGTTCCACGTTTTCTTATACGCCGCACAGGGGTATGGTAAATAATTTATTCACAACAAGTTACATAATTACGGGTATGTATATGCCAATTGCAGCATATACATACCAGCTTTTTTTATAATTCGTTTTTATGAAAGTATTTTTTTGGATTTTTAAAAAACTGATCAGTCCTCCCGTTTCTATCTTGGGGCTGTTGTATTACTTGGCATGTAGTCTTCAAGATGGAAGTATCGACTTCGAGAAGTGGGTGTTATATGTGGGTGCCGGCTTGGCGTTGATCGGTCTTGTCATCGGTTTCATCGGATGGGAAGAGGATGTGCCCCGTCGCTGGCGTTGGACAAAAAGCAGGGTTGACCTTCTCGATACCCGCATTGGAACCGCATTGGGAGTTGCATTTATATTCTTCCTCATTCCAGCAGCTGTAGCTCTCGTAATTTGGTTTATTCACTACGTCAATTAACAATCAACCTTAAAAAATTAATAAAATGAAAAAGTGTACTTATTTAATTTTGGCAGCTATTGCTTTCGCAGCGTTGCTCCTTATTTCCTGCAATAAGGAGACCATACCGCAAATTTCATTGGAGCAAAAGCTGAACCAGAAGCTCTCTGAAATGACAGAAGTGGCAGAACTGGGATCAGTGGAATACACCGTGACAAAGGTGGTGAAGGCTTCCGATGACGAGAAGTGGTACAAAGTGGGCGACCGTAAGATCCTCTTCAAATGCACGGCTTATCTGAAAGCCGGCATCGATTTGGGTAAGCTGGACGCCTCCAAGATTGTGGTTGACGAAGCTAAGAAGTCTATCGTCATCACCCTTCCTAAGGCTGAGTTGTTAGCCTTGAACATGCCCCCCGACAAGTCGGTTCTTGCATACGAGAACGTGGCGACTTTTCGTTCCAATTTCTCCTCCAAAGAGAAAAACCATCTCCTCCAGTTAGGCGAGAAAAGCATCCGCGAAGACGTGCCCAACCTGGGCATCTTGAGCGATGCGGAGAAAAACGCCTCTTCATTCTTCAAGTCTTTGTTGAGTCAACTCGGTTTTGAAATCATCACTGTTAAATTTGAATAATTATGGAAAACGAAAATACAAACACACAGGAGGTCCAACAGCCGACTGAAAGAGAAAAGAGATCCGGAAAGGGAGGAAAATGGTTGAAAGCAATCATTTCCATCATTCTTATCCTTGCCGTTTTGGCAGGCGCCGCCTACTTCGCAATGCAGAAGGGATGGATAAGCAACTTGTTCCAAAAGGACGAGCTCAAAATCGATGAGACCGCCAATGTGGTGACTGAAATCAAGAAGATCTCGGAATTTACCTCTGCCTGTTTTTACGAGGAAATCATCCTTCGCGAAACCAAGACCACCAAGGTCGTGGACAACAGCATTGGCAATAAAATCGCCACTCTGTTCGGTAAAAAAGAAGGCTTGATGACAGATGAAATCGTCATTATCGCCAATGGGAAAGTCCGCGCCGGTTTCAACCTCAAAAATCTGGGTGACGGCGAACTCGCGGATGGTGATATTAAAATCAACGGGGACACCTTATTTGTGACTTTGCCCAAAGCAGAAATCTTTGACGTTTTGGTTAATCCCTCCGACTTCGACATATACATCGAAGACGGTACCTGGGATGAACAGAAAGTTGTGAATATTAAGAACAAGGCCATCGATAGAATCAAGGAAGACGCTATCAAGGACGGCATCCTTGAAAAAGCCACCAAATCTGGTGTGAAAAAACTCACAGAAATGTTCAAGACCTTCGGATTCCCTGTTGTCAAGGTGACCGTTGAAGGGCAGGAAGTGAAAATTGAAGAAACGGAGGCCTAAAACCTCATTATGCGTATAGCAAGGTGCGAGCCTTAATGATTTCAGGCTTGCACCTTATAAAAAACACTTATATAACAAGGTTAAAATATGAAACACATCAAATCCATTTGCAGCCTCCTGTTGCTCGCCGTCATTCTGATGGCTGGCAACAGCTCTTTTGCGGCTAATCTGCCGAAAATGAAGGACAAATATGTGACCGACGCTGCCGGCATTCTGTCCAACTCAGAACTGAACCAATTGCGCACGGACGTCAAATCCATGTGCGACTACTACTCCACTCGCATCCTCGTGGGCATCGTACCAACCTTCGATGGCTATGACATTGAAGAGTACGCCGGGATGCTTAGCGAGTACTGGAATCTCGACGACGAGAACACCATGTTCATTCTGGTGAAACCCAAATCTGACAACGAACGCGGGGAAGCGATGCTGGTGACCAGCAGCGACCTGAAAGACGTGTTTTCATCAGAAGTGTGCGACAAAATCGTTCAGAATGAAATGATTCCCCATTTTAAAAACAACGACTATTTCGGCGGTATTGAGGCCGTGTTGGAATACATGAACAACATGTCTGACGAAGACAATGGCACCAACTATGCGGCAGCACAATCCAACGATGACGATTCCTACGACCAAGGAGAAACGAGGTCTGACCGAGAAAAATCAAGTGAGGGTGGCAGCAATGTGATCATTATCGTTCTCTTAGTTGTTCTGTTCGTTGGCGCTATCATCGCAGCTTTGGTTATAATGTCGAAAAAAAAGAACAGCACGTCACATTCAACGCCTAATAATTCTCAGAATCGCGTCAGCAACGAAAGTTATGAAGATCCCGCACTCAAAGCCCAAATTGAAGAAAAGAAACGTCAATTGGAGGCAAAAAAGAGACAGGAGAAAGAATTAAGAGAACTGGAACGGCTTAACCAGGAAATGGATCAGCAGAATAGTTATGCAGATGACTATTCAGACAATTACGAAGAGAGTGAGAGCCGAGGCCTTGGAAATGCTATGGGTGTGGTAAACTCCTTAGGCGGCGTGATCGGTGCAGGAGCAGCCGGAGGTGGTCTACTGAACTCCATCGGTTCTGCAGCAGGTTCCCTGGCTGGCAAAGGCGAACTTGTTAAGAAAGCAGCTATTGGAGCAGCTGTCGTGGGAGGCACCGTCCTTGTGTTAAAGAACAAAGATAAGATCGCGGGATCCGTAAAATCAATGTTCGGCGGAGCCAAAGCCGTCCTTAGCAATAGCAGCAGCAACGATAGTAGCAGCAAGCCAAGACTTGGCGGAAACGGAAACAGCAGCAAACCAACACTCGGGGGTAGTAACAAGCCTTCTCTCGGAGGTGGTGGAAACAAACCGAAACTGGGTGGAGGCGGAAAGCCGAAATTGGGAGGCGGTTCTTCCTCTGGAGGATGGTAATCTTTTAACAGGTGGAGATTTTTCCTTATTTCGAAGCTATTAAAATAAGGAAAATCTCCCTCTTCCAAAACAAAAACTAACCCAAATCATAGTAAATCATCAAAAATAACAATAATGAAAACCGATTCAAAAATCACCGCGCTATTTCTCTCCACTGCTATTTGGGCTGACGAGAAGTACAATGATACGGAACGTGAAACATTACATGAAATCGCAGCCAATCTCGAACTTGACACCTTAGCTGACGACGTTCAGGATTGTATAGCAAAGGTCACAAATCTATCCGCTGATGAACTGACCCAAAGACTCTCCGAGGCAGCCCAAAAGGTGAATCCCGAAGAAAAAGATGGGATTTTGGCCATCTGTCTCCAATTGATGGGATGCGATTCCTACCTTGCAGAAGAAGAAATCAACAATTTCTTTGTCCTTGCCGGCATTCTTGGCATCGACACGGAACATGCCAAAGGTATTCTAACGGAACTTGTTGAAGAAAAGGAGATGTAAAACTATCTATTCCCAACATCTTTCACTCCAACCCTTACAATACAATATGCCATGAACACCAACGACATTGACATTTTCCGCCGGTCAGCACGCGACAACGGAACGCCAAATCCGTTGTCGCGGGTTGAGGCGTTGCGCCCTCTAATACGCTCCGCTTTGATGAAGGACGAGCTCTCCGAACACGACCGAACTATCCTGACACGCAAAGCCGTAACATTGGGGTTCGACGCTGAAGAGTTCGGGCTGCTACTGGATGCTATGGTCACCTCCAAGAAACAGGGCGGAAAAAAATCCTTGTTCCGAAAACCCAACTACACAGACTATTTCGAATTTGAATTCGACGACGATTTCGACGAAACATTCCTGACGGAAGAAGAACGGAAGCGAAAGGGTCTGGCAGAGTTGGACGAAACGATGAAAATGGTGGAGGATGTGTCTGACTTCGCCCAAAAGATATCCAAGATTACAAAAATATTTGAATAATCTTTTTTTTGTTCGTTATGCCTTATTTCTAATAAATTTTATGCAATTATGCAATTCGATTGCAAAATTGCATAAAATCTTATTGTGTTATACATATTATCGATAAAAATCGTGTACAGCACAAAAATCAAGTAAAATGACAATGGAAGTAAGCCGAAAATCCAGGAGCGATTTTACCCTATAAGAAAAAAAAATCCAAAATATTTTTCCTTATAAGAAAAAATTTGTATCTTCGCGGCACGATAAATTGAGAATACTATGCAAGCACTGTTTTCGACATATAGCCGTCTTGTTGAGGGGACAAACTGCCGCTACCAACGCTATTTATATAGTGATATAGACTGGAAGGAGCGTCTCATCGGCATCAAGGGGGCACGCGGAGTGGGCAAGACCACTATGCTTCTGCAACATATCAAACTATCGCTCAAGGACCTGTCTTCTGCCTTCTACGCCTCCCTTGACCATATCTGGTTCAGCAGCCACACATTGCTGGAACTCGTCGAATACCTCTATACCCACGGCGTGACCCACCTCTTCTTGGACGAGGTACACCGCTATCCGACTTGGGTTCGGGAAATCAAAAACATTTACGACAGCTACCCGGATATGCATATCGTATTCACAGGTTCCTCCCTCCTTGAAATAGACCAGGCGGAGGCAGACCTGTCGAGACGCCTGCGCACGTATGAGCTGCGAGGACTCTCCTTCCGGGAATATTTGGCTATTAACGGGGTTGCAGAACTTCCCGTCTTTGCACTCGACGATATCCTGACTTCCCACCTGCAAATCACCTCATCGCTTGTGTCGGGATTGAAACTGCTGCCGCATTTTGAAAAATATATCCAGCAAGGATATTATCCGTTTCTTTTGGAAACCAGATCCGCAGACAGCTATTATGAAAGGTTGCGTAAGGTGATAAACACGGTCATTGATTACGATATTCCGGCAGTGGAAAAAGACATCAACTACGAAACTCTTCTCAAAGCCAAGAGGCTTCTTATGATATTAGCGCAGACCGTGCCGTTCACGCCAAACATATCCACGCTGTGCGCCACACTTTCCACCACACGTAACCAGCTTATCCGTTTGCTCTCCCTGCTGGAAAGGTCGGCTCTCATCAGACAGCTTTTCGCCGATGGGAAAAAACTGAAGACCCTTGGGAAACCTAACAAAATCCTGTTCGACAACCCGGATTTGATGATGGCGCTGACACAACCCGCTGACACCGGAACCGTCAGGGAATCATTCTTCGCCGCTATGCTGGCCCCTCAACACAGTTTGCATTATCCGCAACAGGGCGATATTCTGGTTGATGGAAAATTCCTCTTTGAAATCGGAGGCCAAAACAAAGGTTTCGGCCAAATAAAGAACATACCAGACAGCTATGTGGTCGCCGATGGGATTGAGTCTGGCTTTGGAAACAAAATACCGCTGTGGCTGTTCGGGTTCCTATATTGATTTTTCGCACCCTCATATCCCCGAATCAAACCAAAGTCGATTCATCATGACAAAGGACATTCCAATATCACGGCAAACATTATGCATGATGGTAGCATTGTGCCTTTTGATGACTATTTCCCTGCCACGCCTCTATTCCCAAAACGACATCTCGCACAATAGCAGCCCCGTCATCGAGATGCGCTTTGTGCCGTCCTGCACGCCCACGACCGACGCTTCAGCCGCGCAAACGAGTGCCGGCCCCGTCAAGGGATTCTACATCGCCAAGCACAAGGTCACGCGGCGGCTTTGGAACGAGGTCATGGGCACCCATGCGAACGGAGAAGCCGACGACTATCTGCCCGTGACCAACGTCTCCCGCGATGAAGTACAACTTTTCATTTTCTGGCTTAACCAGAAGACGAATATGCAGTACCGCCTCCCCACGGAATCGGAATGGACGTGTGCCGTCCAGACAGGCCTCCTCCCGGACGTTACCCCCTCCTTCTACCTTGGTGGCAACGATGCCTCCACGGGATTCCGACTGGCGATGGATTACGATGGCGGGGACGAGGACAATGACTATAACTATAACTTAGGGCGGGATGAGAGGGATAGCGTTGGGGAGACAGAAACAGTTCCCCCACCCTCCCGAACGACTGCCAACGACACCACGAAAGTCTCCATACGTGCCCTTCTCGCCGCAGAAAAGGCCGCCGAAAGACAGGGAAAAGCCGCCAAACGAAAGGCATTCCTCAATGCCTACCCGCTGACCACCTTCCTCACCCTCAACACCACCTACACCGCGATGCCACAATGGTCCTTCGGATTCAAGGTCGGCACCATGCGGAGACTCGGCTGGTACCTCAGCGCGATGACCAACTTCAACTACAAAGGCGCTTTCTCATCTTTCAGCCCTAACGTACATTACATCCTCACCGGTGTCTCTAAGACCACCTACCTCGAAGGCCAATTGGGGTTGGTTGTCCGTCCCCACGACCTGTTCTCCCTCCATATCGGAGCCGGATTCGGCTACCGATCCCTCAACTTCGAGAGCGACCAGGGCTGGCATAACTTCCCGAAACGAAACTACTATGGTCCCACCGCCTCGCTCGGCGTGATGTTCCACGTCTGGCGCCTCGCCCTTTCCGCCGAAGCCACGGGGATGGTCTATAACCTCAACCCGATCAACGATGTAAGATGCGCGTGGGGCGTAAGGATGGGGGTGGGGCTCAGCTTTCCAATGAAAAATGTAGAATGAAGAATGTAGAATAGACAATGAAACGGGTAAAACGATATTGGTATAAAAGCATCTGGAAAGTTTTCTTCTTTATGATGGGGCTTCTCTTTACCTTTTGCGGGAAAGATCCCGTTTATGACTATGGCGACTATCTCTACGAGCATGACGATTTCACAAAGGTGGATGACATCAACGGGATCCTCATCCACTGGGCCGACACGATGGACATCAGCGACGAACAGAAAACCGTGGTACGGAACTTGGTCACGAATCTGGTGCGCGTGGAGGGCGGCACTTTCAGGATGGGGGCGCAGAGTGGTCTGCCTCAAGGCGACAACTATGACTCGGAGGCGCGTGACGACGAAAGTCCCGTGCACGAGGTGACCCTGAACGACTACTACCTTGACAAGTTCGAAATCACCCAGTGGGAGTGGCGCACGATAATGGGCTACGAGCTGGACTGGCCGGAACAGTACGGAAGAGGGGATGATTTCCCCGCATACAATGTGTCGAGAACCGAGGCATTGCGGTTTATGGAAAAGTTGAGTGCCATGACAAGTCTTCCCTTCCGGCTGCCCACCGAGGCGCAATGGGAATATGCCGCACGGGGCGGCTCGCACTCGCTGCATTACCGTTTCAGCGGCAGCGACCTTGTAAATGAGGTGGCATGGCATCACGGCAATTCGGACGGCATGCTGCACCCCGTGGGCGGGAAGCAGCCCAACGAATTAGGGCTCCACGACATGAGCGGAAATCTGTGGGAGTGGTGCGCGGACACCTACGGGCCATACCTTTCCGCACCTCAGACCGACCCGATATCCGAGTCCGGAAGCCCGTTCGTGCTGCGCGGCGGCTCCTGGACCTACCTGCCCTCCTATTGCCGCGTGACCTGCCGGGATTCCTACAGTGGTGATGATGCCAGCATTTCCGTCGGTTTCAGGGTGGCAATGGAACACCATCCTTAGCCATGCCGCAAGACCGATATTCGCGAAAATTTGTGTATCCTCCACTTTTATTCGCGAAAATTTGTATTTTTGCACGTTTTATTCGCGAAAATTTGTATGGTCCAACTTGACTTGCATAAAGAAATTGTGTTCGCATCTTCGAATCCGGAGGTGTCGAGGACTATTTCCCGATTGCTTTCAGAGGGGAGATTGCGGAAAATAGCCCCGAAAATCTATTCTTCCAACCTCGTGGACAGTCCGGAGAGTATTGTCCGTCGCAACATCCTCCATATTCTGATGTGGCGCTTTCCCGAGACAGTCATCAGTCACCGAAGCGCCCACGAAATGCGCATCACCTCCTCCGGAGACTTTTTCCTGACCGGAAATTCCAACCGGAACATCAAGGATTTGCCAGGGGTGACCATCCATATTCTCAAAGGCCCTGCCCCAGACGAAAAAGACATGAGATACGGCAGCATGTTCATTGCCGGCGAATACAGATGGATGTTGGAAAACATGCAGCAGTCCAAAAAAGAAGGGGAAAGTTCCAAAGTCCTGCCGCAGGAGGTTGTGGAAAAGAAATTGGGCAGTGTGATGATTGCCGGTGGCGAGGATGCGCTAAATGGTTACAGGGACCAACTGCGCGATACAGCAAAACGTCTCGGCATGGATCGGGAGTTCAAACGAATCAATATTCTGATTTCGGCGATTTTGGCCACGCATTCCGCAGATATTCTGGCATCGCCTGCCGTCAGGGCTATGGCCGCAGGAGCACCCTACGACGAAAATCGGAAAGCCCTCTTCGAGACATTGTTTGATGCCCTGCAAAACCATCATTTTCTTTCATATCCGGTGGTTTCCTCCGAGTTGGAATACCGGAATGTTGCATTTTACGAAAGCTACTTCTCGAATTATATTGAAGGAACGGAGTTCGAGGTGGATGAAGCCCGTAGGATTGTGGAATCCGGTTTGCCAGCCGCCCACCGTTCTGAAGACTCCCACGACATTTTAGGGACATTCAACGTGGTTTCCAACCGCAGTGAGATGCAGCAATGCCCCGAGTCCATCCAAGATCTAAAGGATATTCTCCAACACCGCCATGCCATCCTGCTGTCGGGAAGGCCCGACTTGCATCCCGGACAGTTCAAGGAGCGAAACAATCGGGCAGGCAATACAGAGTTTGTTGATTACAAGTTAGTTCCCGGGACTTTGGAGGTGGGATTCAGCTATTATGCCGCCCTTTCCTCCCCGATGGCAAGAGCTGTCTATATGATGTTTCTCATCAGCGAGACCCATCCCTTCGACGACGGCAACGGCAGGGTGGCCCGGATGATGATGAACGCGGAGCTCTTCCACGCGGGAGAAGCAAAAATCATTGTCCCCACAGTTTGCAGAGAAGATTACCTGCTTTCTTTAAGGAAATTGAGTCGTCAAAAAGAACCGTCTGCATACCTGAAAGTAATGGATATGCTGCATCGTTTCACCGCCACACTTTATGGTCGATCCACCAATGAGATGCTGCAGTACCTGTATAAATGCAATGCCTTTTCCGAACCCGATGAGCAACGGCTAAGATTTTAGATTACCAAGTAAAATGAAACAGTCAAGATACATTCTCACCTTGTTAGCCCTATTGTTGGCCAACTTTTTCATCTGTCAGGCGCAGGAAAGTATCACCCTGCAATTCACTGGACAAGACCAGAACGGCCGGCACGTGCCGTTGAGCAGCGTGCTCGTGGAGAATGTCACCAAGCACTGGCAGGAGGTACTCTATTACCCCGACACCATCCTCATTATGGGAACCACCGGCATCGAGGAAATCGGTTGGAGCGGGGATGGCGTGCGGCTGTTCCAGAACACGCCGAATCCCTTTGACGGGGTGACCGACTTCGCGCTCCACCTGCCCGAGGCATCTACTGTGACGCTCGAAATCTGCGACCTGAACGGCAAAGTGGCGACCACCTACCAGGGCTCTTTGGATCCTGGAAGCCACCTGTTCCGGACATGGCTGGCAAGTCCGCAGACCTACCTGCTACAAGCCCGAACAGCTGACGGCAGCGTCCAAATCAAGATGGTCAACACGGGCAGCACCGGACAGAGCCGGATGGCCTACATCGGGAAAACGAACACGCTTAAGGCGGAAGATGCCGACAAAGGGAGCACCAACCAGCCCTTCTCTCCTGGCGACATTTTCTTGTACAAAGGGTTTGTGCTAATGGCGGGCACGGAATACGAGAGCGTCCACGTGCTGCACGAGCAGTTCGACTCGGAGCTGATTCCGCTGGCGTTCACGCTGCCGCTGCCTACCGTGACCACCGAGGCCGCCACCAACATCACCCCCACCGAAGCCCGTCTGAATGGTTACGTGGTGGAAAATCCAGGCTACCCGGTTTCCGAGAGGGGATTCCTGTTCGCCAACAACAACCAGATGGACGGAGCCACCGACTTCATTGTCGGCACGGGAGGCGGCCCTTTCCACTACGAGGCGAGCGGCTTGCAGATGGGCACCCGCTACTATTACCGGGCATACGCCAGAACGGACCTGGGAATCACCTATGGGGACATACTTTACTTTGACACGCAGTCGGATTTGCCTGAGGTACACACGCTTATGGTGACAGACACGGGGAACCATTGGGCCGACTGCGGCGGCAATGTGACGTATGACGGTGGCAGTGCTGTGACGGCGCGCGGTGTCTGCTGGGATACTCTGCCAAATCCCACGGTGAACAACAGCCACATTTCCAACGGCAGCGGAATGGGCAGTTTCACGAGCCACATCTTCGGTTTGTTCTCCAACACCACCTACTATGTGCGGGCATACGCCACCAACAGTGTGGGCACGGCTTACGGAGAGGAACGGAGCTTCACAACCTTGTCGTCTGCTATATCAGGACCTTTTTACTGCGGCATCGACTCTGTGGCCGACTATGACGGCAACGTTTATCCTACCGTGGAGATCGGCTACCAGTGCTGGATGAAGGAAAACCTGAGAACCACACACTTTCATGATGGAATCGCAATCCCAGTAGGCACAGCCCTTTCCAGCAATGTGGCTAGTCTATATGCGCCTATGGACAACAGTGCCTACGTTCCCACGTATGGCTATCTTTACAATTGGATGGCAATAATGCACGGCGAGACTTCTTCCAACACCAATCCGAGCTGTGTGCAGGGCATCTGTCCCGAAGGTTGGCACGTGCCAAGCTATGGGGAATTGCTACAGCTATACGATTGGGTGAATAATCAGTATGTTAACGGAAACAACACTTCTGTTGCCAAGGTTTTGGCCGCACCCAATGGATGGCAAAATATTAACACGGGACTTACGGGCTACATGCCCAGCACAAATAATGCATCAGGGTTTTCCGCTATGCCGGCAGGCAGCATCATCATCAATTCTTTATCTCCTTTGTCGCCTGGTATGACTGCTTATATCGGCTCTGCCACCTCCGGTCATATTCTTGAGATAGCAAGTGATTATTCAATAGTATCTGCATCACCTGGATACCTCTCCGTACGCTGCCTTCACGACAATCCCTATTTGTATATGAATAGCGGTCAAGCGGTAGCCCCTGTAGTTACTACACTGAAGATTGACAGCATAACGTCTTCCTCCGCTTCCTGTGAGGGTTTTGTAGTGGCCAGTGGCGGTGTGCCCATCGCAGACCGTGGCATCTGCTATAACACCACACCGAACCCCACTGTCAGTGACAACCATATCTCGGATCCCGGACCCGGCACTGGTCGTTTAATGTGCAAACCAAACAATCTTATCCCAAACACAACCTACTATATACGAGCATACGCCACCAATAGCATCGGCACCACCTATGGGGAGGAGTTGGTTTTCATGACTTATTCTCCCTCAGCCTGCGGCGGCTATACAGTGACCGATTACGATGGCAATGTCTATCACACACTCCCTCTTGGAGAACAGTGCTGGCTGAGGGAGAACCTGCGCAGTACGCATTATTCCGACGGCACCACTATTGCCCTTGGGAACAGTTCATCCACAACTGTTCCATACCGCTATGCACCTAATGGACATGATAGCAACGTGCCTCTTTACGGCTACTTGTACAATTGGGCTGCGGTAATGCACGGGGATTCATCAAGTTATGCCAACCCGAGCGGAGTGCAGGGTATTTGTCCCACAGGTTGGCATGTGCCAAGCAAATCAGAATTGGAGCAATTTGTTTCATATATAGGCAATCAACCACAAAATGTATGTGGTGGAGACAGTAGCAATATAGCCAAGGCTTTAGCCTCTGATATCAATTGGGCTTACAGCACGAACGCTTGCGCACCGGGCGGTGAGCAGCGATACACCAACAATGTCACTGGTTTCTCGGCACTTCCCGCTGGTTACTACAACAGCTCTTGCGATTGCTTTTCTGGATTTACGGGTTATTCTGTCTTTTGGTCTTCTTCCTCCATTCCCAACTCAACCGACAATTTGGCATACTATTTGTGTTTACAAAGGGATCATTCCTACGTAACTATTTCCAAATATCCTTTCAACACTGCTGCTGCTTACTCCGTCCGCTGTCTCCGCGATTAGCGCACGGCCTTCTGCCACTCTACCACCACGTTGCTCACCGCAATCATCCGCTTCGCAAACAGGGTGTTATAGTACATGATCACTTTCTCCTTGACGGGCTCGCATTGCGGGTAACGCCGCAATATGTCGTTGACCACGGCCTCGCGATGGCGTTCCCGGATTTCGTAATTATTCTTGAAGAAGTCGGACTGAGTATATTCCGCCAACTTGTCAACCGGTGACAATCCGCGAGCTTCCGCCGCCTTATTCCATACCCAAAACGGACGGAAAAGTGTATCTACGGCCTGTTCCACCCGCCTCTCCACTTCTGCCGGAATCTGCTGGCTATCTGGCTTTTCCGAAGAAACACTCTCCTCTTTGGAAGGCGAATCCGCATGATTTGACACCTCCTGAACGGGCGACTGCAACGGTATCTCATCCTTTTCCTCAACCACATCAGAAGATTCCTCTTCCACCGAGACCTCCTCAACCTCAACGGATTGTCCTTCTTCCGAACTTTCTAGTGTCCTTAGCTGCAACAACCACGCTCCTATGGCTCCGCAGATCAAAACTGCCAGTACGACAAGAAGCGGAATCAACCGCTGTCGCTGCTGCATCCGCCGCAGAATTTCCTCCGCATTGCCGAAACGCTTCTCGCGGTCGGATTGCGTACACTTGTGTACTACTCCTCCATAACCATAGGGGAAAAGCTGCCGCAGGATAACCCCGAAAGCGTAGAGGTCGGCACGGCAATCCAACGCCACACCGCCGCTCTTCTGCTCAGGCGCGGCGTACTTGTCCGAACCCGCTGGCTGCTTCAGAATGCCGTGGTAATCGGTGTCCGCCAACCCGAAATCAATGATTTTCACGTTGTGACCGTTGTACGTAACGAGGATGTTGTCGGGTTTCAGATCGCGGTGGATGATCTGCTTGCCGTGGAAATAGGACATTGCCGACAATATCTCCTTCGCAACCTTCATCCGTACGGCCCGAGATGGACTCTGTGCGAGGAACTCCTTGAGCGTACATCCATCCACATACTCCATCACGATACATGGCCCCGCAACAGGGTCAGTCTCGAAACTGAACGTATGCGCGATATTGGGATGGTCCATCTGCACCCCCAACTCAAACTCTTTGGT
>JAEEGH010020341.1_pt1 | contig 13810 bp, 13 predicted proteins | sample 9134181 | NCBI WGS metagenome assembly JAEEGH01 (sample SAMN16246544, study PRJNA631951) | gut metagenome | biome: gut microbiome; feature: rumen; material: DP-attached | host: Bos | place: Iran: Karaj | collected 2018-10
CGGCGGGGGCCCGCTCTCCCTCCGTCGGCGGGGCGGGCATTTTGCCCATGACCGCGCCCGAGGAGCAGCCCTGCGCCGCGGCACCCACCGTGGCAGCCGCCGCCAGCAGGCCCGCCAGCGGGAGGCCCGCGGCGAGAGTCTTTTTCATCGAGTCCAGACGTTTCCTGCCTTCCGGCTCCAACTTCACGGTTGTTCCTCCATTGCCGGTTTTCCGGGGGCGGACGGTGGTTGCGCCGGGGCTTCGGAAGGGTCGACGGGCGTGGCGGAGGCCTCTTCCGGGGGCGGGGCCTTCGGCGGGGCAACTCGCCTCTGGATTTTGTACTCTTCCGGCGGCCGGTACACGGGCGTTCCGGCCGTTCGCCATTGCCCCGACGCCTCGGGCGTGCAGACCGCTGCCGCCGCCAGCAGCCCCGCCAACGGGAGGCCAGCGGCGAGAGTCTTCTTCATCGATTCCAGGCGTTTCTTGCCTTCGGGGTCCAGTTTCATGGGATTCTCCGTGTTTTTCATTTGCGCGTGAATCGTTTCATGGCGGCGAGGACGGCGGCGCCGAGGGCGAGCAGGGCGAGGGTGCCCGGTTCGGGCGCAGCGGTGGAGACGGGCGGCTCCGGCGCGGTTTCGTGGAAGTCCATCGACTTGTCGGCGGCCAGGGCGCGCTTTTCGTCGAGGGTGAGTTCCTTTTCCTGGATGGTGTTTTCGAGGACGATGTAGGCCGATTGGGTGGTCAGGACGCCGGTTTCGCGGGTTTTCGCCAGCAGCTCGGCGCGGTGGTCTTCGCCGGGATATCGGAACGCCCGCTCTTCGATCTCCCAAGCCTTTGCGCCTTCCGCCCACGCGCCGCCGACGGGAGCGGCCCCGGCGAGCCGCGCGAACACGATGGCGTCCTGCCCGCGACGCCACGGAACGGGCACTTTGCCGCCGTCTTCCTTCTCCAGGAAGAACCAACCGTCCGGCGGCTCGTCGCCCAGCCATTCCAGCCCCGGGAACTCGCGGCGGAGCATCCGCTTTTCGGCGTCCGAGAGCGAAGACGCCGACACATCGGCCAGCTCCCCCGCCTGGGTGATTCCCGGCATCGGCGCGCCCGCCTCCCCGCCGTCGGCCTCCAGACGCCGCCACGCGCCGCGCAGTTCCCGGCGCAGCTTGCGCGCCAAATCCGGATCATCCGCGGAAAACCCCGCCACGCCGGAAGGCTTGAGCCGCACGGCTTCCCCCTCGTGCGCCTCGAACCACCCCGCGCCGATGCGCGTCACGTCCGCCCCTTCGGCCACTTGCATCCCCGCCGCCGCTTCGCCCGGGCCCTCGGGGGCCGCGGCGGACACCCAGTCGCCGGTGTCGCGTTTGTCGGTCTCCTCACGGGACTCGTAGTTGCCGGTCTCTTCGTTCTTTTCCCTCCGCGTCCGCTCGCGCTTCCACCCCGGCGCGCGGAACTCGGCGACGGCGGCCGCCGCGCCCCCGGCGGGAAGCCGCACCTTCAGCTCCAGCTCGCGCGGGCCGTCCTTGGACACGGGGAACAGGCGCAACCGCCCCTCGGTCGGCGAATCCATCGTAACCAGCAGCGGGTCCTGCGCCCGCTGGTGGGCGATCTTGAGATACGTCCACTCGGCCGCCTTCCGTTCGCTGGCGCGGGCGTCCCTCCACGCGCCGTCCGGCATCTTGAGCCGCGCCCCTTCGAGCCACGCGCCCGCCGGAAGCCGGAAGTCCAGCACCAGCTCCTGGTCGGGATTCCATCCGCTCCACGCCCCCTCGCGCCAGTGCGCCGTGAGCCCCACCACGTAGCCGCCCGTCCCGTCGCCGTCCACCCGCTGCACATGAAAGAGGTCCGTGGGCGGCGGCGCGGTGAAGCCTTCCCCGCCGCCGCGCCAGCCGCTGCGTCCGCGCGACGCCGCAAACAATTCGTTGGCCACCTCGTTGCGCCCGGCCTTTTTCCAGTCGCGCCCGTCGCGCACCTCGCGTCCGAGAATGCGGCGGTTGAGGGCCTGCCGCAGCGGGTTGGCCATGTGCATCCCGCCGTAGACGCGCCACGTGCGCCACCCGGTGAGGAACGGCGTCTCGACGCCGAAGCGGTAGTCGTTGACCCCCTCCATGACGCGCCGCGCCCGCCGCATCCCCATCGGCGGCGGCGTCTCGGGCTTGTCGAAGTCCTCGCCGGTGTGCCACGCCACCAGCGCCTTGACGTCGGCGCGTTCCACCTCCACCGACGCCGCCCACACAAGCGGCAGCGCCAGTCCCGCCACGGCCGCGAGCGCCGCCAGCGCCCCCGCGGAACGCTCCCGGCGCAGCATGCGCCACCCTTCCGCCACGTCCCCGCACCAGAACTGGAACAGCAGCAGCGGCGCGACCATCAAGATGCCCAGCCCCGCCACCGCCATCGCCAGCGGCGTCAGCGGAAGGAACGGCAGGAACAGCAGGAAGAAGTAGAGCACGTAGACCCCAACCGCCCAGCGCGCCGCCCACGCCAGAAGTCCCGCCAAGCCCCCGCGCAGCGGCGTCAACATCACCACGCCCGCCACCACGGCGATTCCCCACGTCCACGGATTCGCGAAGTCCGCCGGAAACGGAAACTTCAAGTTCAGCGCCAGCCCGCCCAGCGGCAGCGCCAACCCGAACAGAAGCGCCTCGCCGATGCGCCACGCCTCGCGGTGCGGCCCCTCGCGGCGCTTGCGCCCCAACCAGTAGGAAATCCTCAACAGCCCGAAGAGGGCGGCCAAGGTGCCGAACACGTAGACGCCCACGCCCAGGACCGCCATCGTGGCCGCCAGCCACGCGACGCCAAATCTCCAAGGATGCCGGAACGGGAAAGCCAGCAGCAGTACCAGCGCCAGCACCCCGCCGAGGCCGATTCCCAGCGTCCACAGCCACCATCGCTTCCCCTTCCGCACCCCGGCGTCCATCCAGCGGCCCACGCCCGCGTAAACCATCGGAAGCATGCCCAAGAAGATCGAGAAAATCCCCATCGGGGTCGGTTCGCCGTCCGTCATCCCCGTCATCACGCGCGTCATCGCCGAGAACATCCCCCACAGATAGGCCACGCCCGCCACCGCGAAGCCGCTCATCGCCCACGCATTCGTCCGGCGCCACCCCGACACCTTCATCCACCCCCAGCACGCCCACCCCAGCGCAGCCAGCACCGCCGGCACCGCCCACAGACCCAGCGACAGCCATGCCGCCGTCCCGTGCACCTCCCCCTTGACCAGCCACCAATGGTAAAACATCGCCCCGACGGCGAACAGCGGGAACACCCCGTCCGCCGCCAAAAAGACTCCCGGACGCTCGAACAGCCCCCGTCCGCCGCCGTTTCCGTCCGCCGCTTCGATTCCGCTTCCGTGATTTTCGTCTTCCATGCCTTGCCGCCTTTCCAGTCGCCACCGACGTCTCACTCTCTACCCCGCCCTCCCTTCCCCTGTCAAGCGCAAACGCCCCTCCTCAACTGGGTGGGGTGCGATTATAGTTTGTGGCATAGTCCGTTGGGGAGGGACGCGCTTTCGCGCGTCCACATTTGCTCGAAATTTACAGTAAAACAGCAGCTCTTGCCCCCCTCCGGGAGGGGGGATGTCGCCGTCAGGCGACAGGGGGGAGAACGCGCGATCACGGGCTTTTCCTCAAATGAAATCGCCCCCGAGACTGCAAAGCGCAATTTTGTTCTGGGGATTCAGGAGTTGCCCGGCTTTTCGGGGCGCATCTGAGTTGTTTGCAAAAGAGGAAACACCCGGGTTGCGTTCAGTCGTTTCTTGTCCCCTTGCCCTTTCCGCTTCTGAGACCGAACCAGGAGGGTCTTTTCGGTAGGGCCCGACCGCCGGGCGGGCCGAGCCCAAGGGATTCAGAAAGAACAGTCCAGAAACTGCCCTTGCGCACGGGCCGCCCGGCGGTCGGCCCCTACCCAAACTGCTGGTCGTTTGCGTCTTTTCCGGACTTGCTCTCGCGCGAAGTTGCAAACAACTCAGATGCCCCCGGCTTTTCAGAAAACGTGATTTTCCGCTTGCAAAACCGCTGGTGCTCCCGTATACGCGGATTCGATTCAATTGCAACCGATCATCCACGGAACTTGGGCAAAACATGAAGACAACATCCGTTTCATTGGCGGCGATGGTGGCGTTGGCGGCGGGATTTGCGGCGGGGGCGGGAGGCCCACACTGGGTGTATTGCAAGTATTGCGGACACAAGGCCGCGGATGTGCGGAGTCTGACCGGCAACGCTTGCCAGCGGCATCCGAATGGCCCCGGCCAAGGCCGCCACGCACTCTACGAAGGCAGCGAAAAAAGCGAATATACCTGCAAATGGTGCGGCAAGCGGGCGGTGGACATCGGCTCGCTGACCTCCTCCAAGTGCATGCGCCACCCCGACGGTCCCGGCGCGGGTCGCCACGAACCCGCCCTCTGATCGGCACTTGCCCCGGACAACACACGCAAGAAAGGACGAACATGAAAACGGAAGCCTTCAAACGGATTTTTGGCGAGCGCCCGTGCAGCGTAATCGGAATGATCCACGTCCACGCCTTGCCGGGAACGCCCAAGCATGATGCGACCGGAGGGATCGCCGCGCTGATCGACCACGCACTCGCAGAAGCGGAGACGTATCGCGCCTGCGGAATCCATGCCCTGATGCTCGAAAACATGCACGATGTGCCCTACGTCCAGCACCCCGGCCCGGAAATCACCGCCTCGATGGCGGTTCTCGTGCGGGAAGTCCGCCGCGCCCATCCCGATCTGCCGCTGGGCGTGCAGGTGCTCGCCGGGGCGAACGAGGCGGCGATGGCCGTTGCGCTTGCGGGCGGGGCCGATTTCGTGCGCGCGGAGGGTTTCGTCTTCGGACACGTGGCCGACGAGGGCTGGATGGACGCCTGCGCCGGGCGGCTGCTGCGCTACCGTCGCGCGGTCGGAGCCGGACACGTGGCCGTCTTCACCGACATCAAGAAAAAGCATTCCGCCCATGCCGCCACCGCCGACGTGGACATCGCACAGACCGCGAAAGCCGCGGAGTACTTCCTGTCCGACGGCGTCATCGTCACCGGCGCCGCCACCGGCGAAAGCGCCAGCCTGGAGGAACTGCGGGCCGTCCGCGACTCGGTGCACATCCCCGTCCTGGTCGGCTCGGGCATCACCGCCGACAATGCCGCCGCCTACGCCCCCCTCGCCGACGCCCTCATCGTCGGCTCCTGGTTCAAGCAGGGCGGCGACTGGAAAAATCCGCTCGACCCCGACCGCATCCGCGCCGTCCTCGCCGCCGTCCAATCCCCCTCCAACGGATAGGGCGACCTCTCCAAGCGAGCCATAGCGGCAACCTTCTTCCTCCTTCCACGCGCCTTTCCGCCCTAGATTCCTAGGTTCCTAGGTTCCTAGGATGTCTTGAAACACACGCCAAGCCGCCCTCCTTCCCCACGGCCCGCACGGAGTGATCGCCCCACCATCATCACGCTCAATAATGCTGTTTTACGGAAAAATGATAGCATTTCCCATCGATTGCATTCGATTGCACTCGCCTGCCAACGACTGCGCTCGCCCCCCCACTGGGGGCGCTGGTGCCCCGCCCCCTATTGACAGAACTCATACTCAGGGCGAACTCCCCGAGCGACCCGCGACCTTTTCCCTTCGCAAGTCCTGCTCATCGTTCATGTTGTCCGCCTTGGGCTTGACAAGGAGAGAGGTGCGCGGTTGAATGCGTCCGGCGGGCGGTGATTCCGTCCGGGCAGGCGTCCTCCAGGAGAACAGGTCATGACATCGGTGAACGAGCAGCTGGTCCGCGATTATTTGGAGCTGCTGGGCTTTTGTGTCCGGCAGGGACGCAAATATTCGGTCATTGCGCGCGCCAAGGCGTCGTGGGAGGAGGCCGACCTGCTGGGGGTGAATCCCAGCGCGGCGACGATGGCCGGTCCGCTTCCGGCCCCAGGCCTGTGGGGAGCGGCCGAACTGACCCAGGTGCCCTCCGTGGCCATCAGCGTGCGGGGCTGGCATACGGACCGCTTCACTCCCCAGATGATCGCCAACACGCCGGAACTGGTGCGATTCGCCGCGCCTGAGGCGATGGAGTCCGCGCGGAGAACTCTTGGGGTGGTGACAACGGCCGCGGTGCTGGTGTTGCCGGAACTCCCGCACGGAGCGCAGGAACGGGCGGCCGCGGTCGATTTTCTGGTCGCACATGGCGTGCAAGGCGTCGTGCTGTTCAGAACCATGCTGCTGGAGCTGCTCGACCGCATCGATGTCAAGAAATCCTACGAAAAGTCGGATGTTCTCCAAATGTTGCGGATTCTGAAGGTCCATCGCCTCGTCCAGTCCCGCCAGATGGTCCTCGGCGAATGGGGCCCTGGCATCCGTCGCAGGAAGGACACCCCCGCCAAGAGCCCAGACGAAGTGACGCCAGAGCCCCCAGAAACACCCCCCGACGATCCCCTCCCCTTGGAAGATGGCCCCGACGCCCTCTCCCCCGCCGAAGACCCCATGCTCCCCGGCGTCGCCGAGTCCCCTGCCCCCCAATACGAAATCCCTCCCGAGGTCGACGAATAGAAACGCCCGGCGGCTTTCGAACCACAGAAGAGGGGGCCGGTTTCTTACCAGTTTTCTCTGCGCTCGCATGACGACAAGGCCGGTTTTGCATTGCGCCAACCCCATCGCTGTGCAAAGATTCGGTCACCCTTTTGTCACTCATCTGAAAGGAATACCTGCATGAAGCGCCTGACCTCCCTCGCCCTGCTCGCCGCCGTCCTCCTGCTGACCGCCTGCTCCACCCTCTGGGACGCCACCCGGGAGCACGTCTTCGGCACCGAAAAGCGTACCATCCTCGCCTCCCGCGTCACCGATGCCAAGGAAGCCCAGGAAGACACCCAGAAGGTTTTCCAGAGCGCGCTCGACGAATTCTCCTCCGTCGTCTCCTACGATGGCGGCGACCTCGAAGCCGAATACCGCAAGATGCAGGCAGCCTACGACCGCTGCGCCGACCGGGCAAACGCCCTCGACGACCGCATCGCCGACGTCGAACGCGTCAGCCGCGCCCTCTTCAAGGAATGGGCCAAGGAAAACAAGGAATACGAAAACGCGACCTACCGCAAGAACAGCGAACAGCAGCTCCGCGCCACCCAGAAGAGCTGCGACGACATGATCGCCGCCATGCGCCGCGCCCAGTCCAAGGTCACCCCGGTCCTGCGGGTCCTCCGCGACCAGGTCCTCTTCCTCAAGCACAACCTCAACGCCGCCGCCCTCGCCTCCCTGAAGGACGAACAGGCCCGCGTCGAGTCCGATGTCTCCGCCCTCATCGAAGAGATGAACTCCGCCATCGCCGAAAGCCAGCAGTTCATCGACCAACTCACCAAGTAAGCCGGAAAATCGCTACCTCTTTGCCCGTTGGGTAGTTTGGTGGTTTGGTAGTTTGGTGGTTTAGCCCGACTTTCCACGTTTGCGGGAAAAGCAGAACAGTCCCGATTCCCACCTCACGGCCGTCCATCCAAAGATAAGCCAGAGCCCGTTGGCTGCCTGTGAAGTTCAGATCATTTTCCGTCCATCCTGATCGTACTCCACGGTCAGGACGTCGATTGCCGCCCAAATCCACGAAAGCCAAAACAAAAAGCCGAATGACAGCAGCGTGATCAAAAGCTGGGCCACGCCCACTCCGGTTCGCCCGAGATAGAAGTTGTGAACCCCGAGAAACCCCAGCGCCACCCCTAGTATCGTGTAGGTCGTTCGCGACTTGTCCGACCTCTCTTTGGGTAAAAGCCTCCCTTTGCCGCTTTCACCGCCGCTGTTCCCTTGCATGACAACTTGCACGTTGATGGGACACGGATTTCCCGGTGCCTGGGCAACCGGCTTCGCGCCGCCGTCCAGTTTGCTGCCGCAGCCCATGCAGAATTTCGCTCCATCCGCATTTTCAAATCCACATGCTCCGCATTTCATTTCGCACCTCCGTTTCCTTTCCCAAAACAGGTTTCAAATAGCTTGTTCAAATAGTCGATGGTTTCTTCGTCGAACACAACGCCAGCCCCCATCCGCAGCAGCCCCACCACCTGTCCGTTGACCACCAGCTGATGTCCCATATAGGCGGTCCCAATACAATGATCATGGTCGCCGATATTTGCGCTTTGGATGGCCTCCAGCGCGATTTCCCCATTGATGGTTCCGACTAACGCCAACCCCGCACCGAAGGTGTCGGAACGGAGCCGCACCCAAACCATGCGGCGGTCGGTAATCATCATGGTACCCATTTTGCTTTTTTGCAGGAACGAGGTCACGCCGCTCAAGCCCCCGAATTTGGATTTTGCGAAAGAACCGATCTTGTCCGTCACGTTCATCCAGGTCTTAAGGGCCAACAAGGGTGTTTCGCCCGGTTGCAACTCCAACCCGCCCGCATCGAGGAACTCCGGCGTCAAGTTTTCTCCTGTCATGACACAAGACGTGTTGTTGTAGACCTTCTGGATGAAATCCCGAATGCGGGCCGCCGCATTGCTCCCTTCAATCTTTGGGACTTCGTCCCTTTCTCCTGTCTCGCCGGTATCGCCGGTCACAACGCGGATGGTGCCCGGCGACATCTCCACGCCCGGAGCCGACGCTTGGCCCCAGGGCGACTGTCCGCCGCCTTGCGGTGCCACGCTCCCCGCCGGAGTCCCGCATTCGGCGCAAAACTTTGCGCCTGGCGGCAGCGGTTTTCCGCAGTTCGCGCAAAACCGGGCGAGCGGTTTTCCGCAATTCCCGCAGAATCTAGCCCCTTCCGCAACTCCTGCCCCACAGGCCGGACAGGTCGCGGCACCAGCCGCTTTCTCCGGGGATTGCCCTCCGAAAGGGGGCTGTGCCCCGGTGTTCTCTTCAGGTGTTCCGTCCATCTCGTTTTCTCCGTCCATGTTGTCCCTTTAGATGATGTTGTGTTGGTTTTCAAATGATTGGTTTGGTCGATGAAGGGCAAAACGCCCAATCCGTTTCGTGCCTACAACAGGTCTGCCCCCGCATCAGCAGAAAACTTCGCTGTTTTTTGCTTTTCCTTCAAGGCTTTTTCTTCCTTGGCAGAAATGAAGTCGGAATCAAAGTACACACCTATTTCTCTGCCGGAGAAGTACACCGCAATGCTTTGCTTGATTTTGTCGTCTCCATCTTCGGATTCCCACAAGTACCTAAGGTTGCAAGTTTCAAGGTAATTGGATCTGTTTTCGCTCGTTTTCCTAAATTTGATTCCGAATTTCTTTTCTAGCATGGCCACGATGGTCGTGATTTCCTCGAAATATTCTCGCGGACTCTCCAGCGATGGACGGTTCCACACACTCAATCTCACTTCGGAGAGATGTTGGCCTCCCAAGACAGGGATGGATTCGAATGTTAATTTGGCAAAATCAAAATGACGAAATGGCGTGGCCAGTTTTCCTGACATGGCGTATGCGCTGGACATCATGTCTGGACCTTCGCTCGGATTTTTGAACAAGGCCTTATTGACGCTGCTGGGCGTTGCGCCAATCGAAAAGCCGAACAGGGCCTTGATGGGTGCATCCACCTCGAACGGCTCGCCTTCCGCCTCCAGTTTCGCTCTTTCTCGGGCCGCTTTCTCTTCGTCGACTTGCTTTTGGAGGGTCTCCAGAATGCTTTTGTCGGTCACTTCGACATATCGTGCCACCGTGTGGGTGACTCCCCCGTAACTTTCGTATTCAAACGAACCGCGACGGATATAGAATCCGCCGTCCAAACTCTCACCGTCCTCGTAATGCTTTTGCGTTTCCACCCAGACCAACCTATCGTGCCCGTTGCACCCCACCAAATTGCCCTCACTCGTGGCTTGAAACACCTCGATGCCATTGTTGACGTTCAACCCTGCAAAGACGCTGCTTTCCACGAACCCCCCGTTGTAAATCACCCCTTCATCCTCCTTGATTCCGCCGAATACGGTTTCAAAAGCTTCGCCGTCGTAGGTCCAGTTGCCCTCGCTTTCGACTTGACTGACAGGCATTTCGTCAACGGCCAGGTCGACGTCAACGCTGCTGCTTTCGTCGTTTCGGCGTCCACACCCCCCACCAAGCATCCCCGCAATCAAAATCATTGCCGCGCCTCCGAGCCAGACGCCTCTCCATTTGCGACCGTTCTTCCATGGCGCGGCATTTTTCTCTTTGGACTCCGCGGCAGCGGCAAACGCATTGTTCTGCGTGGTCATGTTCCGTGCGTGGAACTTCTCTTTCGTTTTCTGGGTCATGTGTTCTGTCCTTGGTTGGGGTTGGGTTGGCTGGTGAAACCAACAAAAGGCGCGGCGTTCATCAATGCCAAGCCCTGGGGGTACCACGCCCCGAAACAGAACACAGGAAAGCGCACGCCGGGGCGCGTCCCTTGCAAGGGGTACTGTTTCGTCGATTGAATGTGGTAATTTCGGACTCGACACCGCTTGCAAAAGCGGGATTACAAATGGAAACGTCAAGAATGGCCGTTGATCGCCTCCGAAGCGCGGGCAGATACGCATTCCGACCGCCCCTCGGCGATAATGCACGCCGGAATCCTTGCCATCGGCGCGGGAGGAACATTCTTGGAACAACTGGCTCACAATCTCTTTCCTATCGTCCGTATATCCGGACGGAAAGTGGGAAATGTGACAAGGGACACATTTGTCCCGAAAAGGAGGGCTTCTCATCGGACGAATGGGAGAATGAGGAGAAGCCAGATGAAGAGCCACACGGCATGAAGCGCGGCATCCACGGCGGCAAAAAAGCGCGGATGGGTCAGAAAGGCACCCGCCGTCCGAAAGCACATCTCGAACACAAACCAGGCGAGATACAAGATCGTGCAGGGATTGTGGCACGGCGGGCACCCTCGGGCCATCAGCAAGACATCCCGCGTCACTCCACAGGCGACGCAGGGGCGTTTCAACACCTTGGCGAACGGGCATTCCGACGGGAACCAACAGGCCCTCGCGACGACAATCGCCAGCGCCAAAACCAGCAACGCCGCCACGAGGCGGTTGACCAGCCTGTAGGTCGCTCCGGGAGCTTCAGAAATCGAAGTTGCTATTGAACGACCGCTCAAATTCGCTTGCGGCATTGTCAAGAGAATTGGCAGCTTCGTTGACGAGGGCAATCTGGAACAAAGCGATGATGATCGCCAAAACGGATAAAACCACGCCCACGGTCGTCAAGGTTCCGTTCTTTTGCTCGGTCGGCGAACTGCTTCGAATCGCCATCAGGCAGACATACAAAGCGGGAAGCCCGAAAAGCCACGCATTTCCTCCGACGCACGGGATGATGGCCAGAAGGATGGAGAAGCCCGCCAGGACCAAGCCGACCACCGCGCACGTGTGAGCGGATTTCGGGTTCAGCTTCGGGAACATCCAGCCCGGGAGCTTGTCCACCCATTTTTTCATGAAGCTCTTGCTGTCTGTGGCGACTTGCACGGGCGGGGTCTGGATTGGGGGATTTGGATTGTTTTCCATGATGTACTACCTTTGGTTGGTGGGGTTGGTTGGTGTTTTTGAATCTGAATCATGAGTTCCACGTTTTGGCCACGGAACCCAAGAAGAAGAATGTGATGTTGCGCCTTCAACCAGGCGTCCACGCCATGAAGTGGCATCCATGAGGACCTTCTCCTTGTCAGCCAAGATTTCAGTTGCATGAGAGGCGTTCTGTTCGTTCATGTGTTCTGTTCTTGGCTGGCTCTGGGGGGGGGGATTTGGAAGGCAACAAAAAAGGCGCGGCTTTCTCAGATGCCGAGCCCTGGGGTTACCACGCCCCGAAACAGAACACAGGAAAGCACGCGCCGAGGCGCGTCCCTCGCATGGGGTACTGTTTCGTCGAATGAATGTGGTAATTTCGGGCTCGACGCCGCTTGCGAAAGCGGGATTTCAAATGGAAGCGTCAGTAGTGGTCGTTGATAGTCTCCGAAGGGCGGGCGGGAACGCATTCCGACCGCCCCTCGGCAATAATGCGCGGGGGGAGGAAGGATGGCAAGCCTCAAACGCGGATGCGCGGCGGAATCCTTGCCGCCGGAGCACGGGAGGCATTTTTCGAACAATCGTCTCATGATTTCTTCCCTTCATCCGTATATCCGTATGGAGGGAGGGGAATCTGACAAAAAGGGGCAACTTTTTTCGACAGAGACGACAGAATCGACTGAAACGACGAAGACGCCGACGGGCATCCCGGCGGCAAACCCGGTCGACTTCTGTCGTTTCTGTCGTCTCTGTCGGCCCGCCGGGGCTAGGGTGGCGGCTCCGCATTCCCCTCTTCGCGCCGTCCGTCGCAGGTGGGCCAGCGCGAACAGCCCCAGAAGGGCATTCCGCTGCGAGGGCCGGAACGGGCGGTGCGTTTTCGCATCGTCGCGCCGCATTTCGGACACGTCGGCGCCTCCGCATCGCGAACGGCGAGCCGGGTCGCGGTCATGCGCTCACGGAAGCCGCCCGACTGGGCAAACATCTCTCCCTGCCGCCGAAGCAGATGCGTCAGCATGCCGACGGTACGCCGGCAAAGGATCAGCAACACGTTCGCGGCGCGCGCCTCATCCTCGGAGATAAGCGGAGCCAGGCGGTGGCGTTGTTCCAGCAAGTAGACGCACGAATCGTGCACGGGGTCCGGCCAGTCGCCGTGGGGGGCGAACCGCCAGTCTGCCACAGCGCGCGCCTCCGGCGAGTCAAGCGCCCACGGCGCTTTTCCACGCGAAAGCAGGGCCATCTCGTAGTCCCCCATCAGCTCCACGAGGCTTGCCCGCGCCACGTCCATGAGCCTCATTTCGTCGGCTTTCGACGTGGCGGCGCGCTGAGATCCCTCCATGATGTTGGCCCGGCCGGAGCGGGCGGCCTGCGTCATTTGGTCGTACTGGCGGCCTTTGGGGTCATTGCCGTGGTTCAGGAACTGCTCGCACCAGGCCCGCGTCTCCAGCTGGATGAGGGAAGCCATCAGGAACGCATCAAGTTTGCGGTATCCGCCGCATGGATCAAGGAGAGGTTGCATCGGACACAACCATAACAGAACGGGTGTTCGTGAACAAGCGTTTTTCGACAGAGACGACAGAATCGTCAGAGACAACAGAGACGCCGGGACAGGGCGGCGGCTTCCACTTTCCCCTTGCCGCCTCTCCTCCCGCGCCGTATCCTCCCGCCATGACACTTTTTCCTTGCAACCCCGGCTCCACCCATTCCAGCGTCCTCGAAGGCATCCGCGACCCTGGGAACCGCACGGCGTGGGAGCGCTTCTTCGACCAGTACGCCCCCTACATCCACGCGCTCGCCCGGCGCCGCGGACTGCGGCACGCCGACGCCGAGGACGTCGTCCAAACGGTCCTTTCCGAAATCGCCGGCAAGATGCGCAAGTTCGACTACGACCGCCAAAAGGGCCGCTTCCACGTGTGGCTCGCCGAGGCCACCCGCTACCGCATCGAAGACGCCCTGCGCCGCAATGTCCGCCTCGACGCCCACGAAATCTCCTGCCCGGCCCCGGACGTCGCCGCCCCGGACGCCTTTGCCGCCCTCGCCGAGGAGGAATGGCTCGCCCTCGTCCGCCAGCGCGCCCTCGAACGGCTCCGCGAGGAGGTCTCCCGCCGCCAGTTCGAGCTCTTCCACGCGGTCGTCATCGAGGAATGGCCCACCGAGAAGGCCATGCAGGTGTTCGACGCCTCCCGCGCCGCCGTCTACCAGGCCAAGCACCGCATCCTCCCCCGCTACCGCGAGCTCCTCCGCGCTGTCGTGGACGAGCTCGAAGCCCCGCCTCCCACCCCGTCCGAGCCGTGACAGCCCCCGCCGTGCTCGCCGACCTCTTTCCGGGTGTCGATTTCCTCGCGCGAATCGGTGCCGGGGCCTATGGTGAGATCTGGCTCGCCCGCTTCCCCGGCGGGGTCTGCCGCGCCGTCAAGCTCGTCGCCGCCGACCCCGCCCGCCCCGA
>JAEEGH010020348.1_pt1 | contig 13808 bp, 14 predicted proteins | sample 9134181 | NCBI WGS metagenome assembly JAEEGH01 (sample SAMN16246544, study PRJNA631951) | gut metagenome | biome: gut microbiome; feature: rumen; material: DP-attached | host: Bos | place: Iran: Karaj | collected 2018-10
GGAAAAGTTCGCGCGATTCGGTGAGCAGCGGAGCCTACAACAATAACGACTTGGTGCGCCAATACCAGTTGCAGTGCTTTGAACTTTCGAAGCAGGCGTTGCTTGCGAATGACGATAACCCGTCGGATATGGGTACATTCACGTTCAGCGTTTCGGATGACGCCTTTAAAGAGATTGCCTTGGAAATTCAGAACTTGAAAGCCAAGGTGCGTAAGATTATTACGCAAGATAAAAAAGAAGCGACTGGGGTGCACCAGTTGAATATTCACTTGTTTACAAATTTGAAAAAATAAATCGAGGAGGAATGGCTATGGTTATCAATAAAATTACAAAGTTGGGCGTTGCCGTGGTTGTACTTGGTCTTGGATTGTTTGCCGCTTGCAGTGAAGACAATGTGGCATCATCGTACAGCGAAACGCAGACAGGGAAGCCGATTGCCGAATGGGCGGAGTCTTATATCCCTGGGCAGATAAAGGACGATTCGCATATTGGGCTTTGTAAATCGCAAGCCGAGAGCGCGGTTGAAAAGGACGAAGTTGTTGTGGATACAGGTGAAGTAAAGATTGTTGGTGAGTCGAAATGCATATCTGTACTCGGATTTACTATGAAAACGAGAGTTCAGGTTGTGGATGGCAAGGGAAATCCTGTAGAGGGGGCTAGAGTCTCTAGAGATTATTGTTCCGATGGGGATAGCCGTTGTCAATATATTGCTGGTAAGGATGGCTATGCTTATATGGGTGATCAAATCTACCTTACAGTAGGAGGGGATAAATCCGATTATTCAATAACGTATGAATCTTTCTCGATCCGAGTGTTTTCTCCGGATTCCAGTTTAGGGCTTTATGGCAGAGTTGATTTTTCGGAAGCGACTATTGTGGAAGTTGATGGTGATACTCTTGTGGAATTGAAAAAAATAGTTGTAGAACCCTTGTATACGGTCAAGGTGTATTTGGATTCCCTTCACTCGGAAAGTGACTCAGTGACTCTAAAGAGAGAGGATCTATGTGATGATACGTGGACCAAGAACATGTGGCAAGTTCTTGGTGGAGCTTATATTGATGTGTACCGGACTGATGTTGGAAGGAATTCGTTATATACCTATCCGAGTTATTGGATAGATGAAGAAAGTTGTAAAAATGGGTATGTAATTCTATATGGTTTGCCTGAAGGAACTTACAAAATTTTAATAGGGGGGAAGGATTATGAACTCCCTCCACTGGAAGTAAAACCGTAAATCGGACTTAATACCTTGAAGAAGGAAAAGTTTTAGCTACTCAAGCTTAAAAATAACTGAGGAAAAATGATTATGATTACAAGTAAAATTACAAAGTTAGGCCTTGCTGTGGCTGTGCTTGGTCTCGGAATCCTTGCCGCTTGCAGTGATGATAATGTGGCGTCTTCTTTTAGCGAAACGCAGACGGGAAAGCCTGTTGAACAACTGGGACCTCTTGCCGAATTGGATACATCGTTGGTTCGCAAGTATGTCAACGAAGGTGATTTGGGCTGTGGTTCGCTGGCCAAGAGTGCTGCCGAAGAGGATAGCGTTGCTGATACGAGCGATACCTTTGTTATTGTTCGGAGAATGTGTGGTTCCCATAAGGATATTTATCTGTATATAAATGCGAGAGCCCAAGTGGTTGATGTTGAAGGAAACCCGGTAGCGGGAGCGACTGTTTATGAAGAACATTGTTCTTTTGAAGATAAGAGTTGTCAGCATGTTACTGACAGTGAAGGCTATTTTTACTTGGACAGCGTAAACTTTCTTACGTATTTGGAAAACTTGGCAAAAAATAATCCGAAGTATAGTTATATCCCCGAGTTCCAATCTATCCAATTGCGGGCGCTTTCTGCGGACTCAAGCCTTGGTGCCAACGTCTTTTTAAGTTTTGCTAGCGCCCATGTTGTCGGAATTGAAGGAAAACTGTATGCCGAATTAAAACAAATCGTCTTAGAGCCTGTATATACCGCTAAAGTGTATTTGGATTCCCTTTTTGCAACAGTTGATGAAAGTACTCCAGAAAGCGACAAACCCTATATTGAGGAATGGAATGAAAAAATGAAGAAAAATATCGGGGAAGATGGTGAGGGTATTTGTGTTGCCATGGAAGATGGCTTGTCCTCATCGTATTATTATAATGAAAAAGAAGGTGGTTTTCCTTCGCTTTTCTATCCCTGCCAAAAGGTGACCGAAGAAGACTATAAGAATGGGTTTGTGGTATTGTTTGGCCTGCCTGAAGGAACTTATCAAATTGCTATCGGTGGAATTTGGGAAAAGTATCTCCCTAGTGTGGAGGTGAAAAAGCCCTAGACAGCGTTTAATACTGTGAGGAGGAAAAGTTTCAGTGGCTGGTGACGGTCACTGAAATTTTCATTTTTTGTAATACTTGTTTTTTTAAGCTGTTTTTGATGGGGTATGGCGAAAATAGATACCCTTTTAATCTTGCGATTGGCCCGCAATTTTTCTAAATTGCCCCGCGGAATTTCAAAACAGGACATTGAGAATGAACTACAATCCTCTCGCTCAATCTTTGAACGCTGAACTTTCTCTCAACGGTTGCAGCGTTCTTGATATGCTCTCTGAACAGGGCAAGGCAATCTTCTTCCCGCGTAAGGGTATTCTCGGCCAAGGTGCCGAAGCCAAGGGCTCCGACATCAATGCGACGATCGGTACAGCTCTCGAAGATGACGGTTCTCCGCTCGTTCTGGATTGCGTTCTCAAGTCCCTGAACCTCCCGAAGCAGGCTTTCCTCTATGCGCCGAGCTTCGGTAACCCGGACCTCCGCAAGGAATGGAAGGCTCAGGTCATCAAGAAAAACCCGACGCTTGCTTCCAAGAACTTCAGCAACCCGGTGGTGACTTGCGCTTTGACGCACGCCATCAGCTGCGCTGGTTACCTTTTCCTTGACGCTGGCGACGAAGTGATTATCCCGGACCTCTACTGGGACAACTACGAACTCGTGTTCGAAAACGCCCGTGGCGCAAAGATCAAGACGTTCAACACTTTCAAGAACGGTGGTTTTGACACGGAAGCCTTGAAGGCCGCTCTTGCCGAAAGCAAGTCTAGCAAGAAAGTCGTTCTCCTCAACTTCCCGAACAACCCGACGGGCTACACCGCTACCGAAACAGAAGCTGTCGAAATCGCCAAGATTCTTACGGAATGCGCCGCTGCCGGCAACAAGGTCGTGGCTCTCCTCGACGATGCTTACTTTGGACTTGTCTATGAAGAAGGCGTGACGAAGGAATCCCTTTTTGTGAAGCTCGTGGATGCTCACGAAAACCTCCTCGCCGTGAAGCTCGACGGCCCGACCAAGGAAGACTACGTTTGGGGCTTCCGCGTGGGCTTTATGAGCTTTGGCTTCAAGGGCGCTACCGAAGCCCAGCTCAAGGCTCTCGAAGACAAGGCTGCCGGTACGGTCCGTGGAAACATCTCTAACGGCCCGTCCATTAGTCAGAAGATTTTGCTCGCCGCTTACCAGAGCGACGAATACGCCCAGCAGAAGGCCGAAAAGTACGCCACCTTGAAGAAGCGTTACGACATCATCAAGGAAGTCTTGGCTGCTCACCCGGAATACAAGGAAGCTTTTGACCCGATGCCGTGCAATAGCGGTTACTTTATGTGCATCAAGCCGAAGGGCGTCGATGCCGAAGAACTCCGCCAGAAGCTCATCAAGGATTACAGCACGGGCACGATCATGCTCTCGGGCCTTATCCGCATTGCATTCAGCGCTGTTCCGACTGAAAAGCTCGGCAAGCTCTTTGAAAATATCTATAATTGCATCATGAAGATGAAGTAGGCTTTGGAATAAAGCTTACCCCCCTTAACTGGAGAATCCATGTCCAATAACGCAACCTTAAACTACAACGGAAAAAGCTACGAACTCCCCGTCGTTGATGGCACTGAAGGCGAGCACGGTCTCGATATCAGCGCGCTCCGCAAGAGTTCTGGCCTTGTCACGCTGGATTACGGTTACTTGAACACCGGTAGCACGAAAAGCTCAATCACGTTCGTCGATGGCGAACATGGTGTGCTGCGCTATCGAGGATACTCCATTGAAGATTTGGCCGAAAAGGCGACTTTCCCGGAAACCGCTTGGCTCCTGATTTACGGCGAACTCCCGAACCAGGAACAGCTGAGCCATTTCCGCACGCTCTTGACGGAAAACGCTCTGTTGCACGAAAACTTGCTGCACTTCTTCCGTGAAATGCCGCCGGGAGCCCACCCGATGGGTATTCTCTCGTCTGTGGTGAACGCCGTGGGGCTTTTCACGCCGCGTTTCTACGACGATGAAAACATCGCGAGTGCATTCGAACTCACGACCGCAGGCCTCATTTCGAAGATTCGCACGATTGCCGCGTTTGCTTACAAGGCAAGTATCGGTGAACCGTTCGTGTACCCGGAAGCGGAACGCAGCTACTGCAGCAACTTCCTGAACATGATGTTCAGCAGTAAGGCTCGCCCGTACCACCCGGATCCGATCATGGAAAAGGCGCTCAATACGCTCCTCATTGTCCATGCGGACCACGAACAGAACTGCTCCACTTCGACCGTTCGTATGGTGGGTAGCTCTCAGGCTAACCTTTACGCGAGCATTTGCGCCGGCATTTGCGCCTTGTGGGGACCGCTCCACGGTGGTGCAAACCAGGCTGTGCTCGAAACGCTCCTCCGCATCCAGCAGAGTGGCATGACGATTGAACAGGTGATGGACAAGGCCAAGGACAAGAACGATCCGTTCCGTCTCTCCGGCTTCGGTCACCGCGTCTATAAGAGCTACGACCCGCGCGCCAAGGTGCTGAAAAAGCTCATGTACCAGGTGTTCGAACGCGAACACGTTCACGATCCGCTTTTGGATGTGGCTATCAAGCTCGAAGAAGCCGCCCTCAAGGACGATTACTTCATTGCTCGTAAGCTTTACCCGAATGTGGACTTCTACTCCGGCATTCTCTACCGCGCGATGGGCATCCCGACGAACATGCTCACGGTGATGTTCGCTATCGGACGCTTGCCGGGTTGGATTGCCCACTGGAAGGAAATGCACGACGATCCGCAAAGCAAGATCAACCGTCCGCGCCAAATTTACATCGGCAAGACGGAACGCCCGTGGATTGATAGGGATAAACGATAAAATTGTTTGGATAAATTAAAAATCTCTCGGAAATGCTCCGGGAGATTTTTTTGCTAATAAGCTAGGTTTTTGTTGTATTCGTTGATGGCGTCGTCCAATAAATAGGCACCCCACAGTCCAAGGCCATATATATTCACAGGAACAGTCAAAATGCCGACCCCTCCAATATACTTTCCTGCATTCATTCCGTTTGCGTCCATAATTATACCACCCAAAAATGCCGCCAAAGAAGTCCATAAAAGAACTCTTTGAAAATTATAGAATCTTTTGGCACTTGCATAATACTTGTTAGGCATGTTTCGATCTTTTATATCTTTTTCTAAAATGTCTAGCACTCCCTTTGGCCCTAGAGAATAACGCTCATTTTCGTAATCCTTTTTCCCTAAGCAATAATCTATAGTGAGACCTTCTCCCCAACTGTATATAATTTTTGAAGAATCAATATACGCTTTTTTCTCGTATTTCATTTTTGATATGCTATCGCTGGGACTTTGGCTTGCTTCAATTTTATCTATTTCTTTATCTGTTGATGCTTCGTTGAATTTATTATTGATAGTAGAAGAGATTGAATTAAAATGGTGCTCGTTGCTGAAATGTTTAGGCATCAGTTGTGCGAAAAGTAAACTCGGAAATAGAATGAGAACGATTAGAACTTTCATTGTTCGAAATATAGAAAAAAGTAGGTTTTGAACTGCGGCGGTACTAGACAAATTAAAAATCTCTCGGAAATGCTCCGGGAGATTTTTTTAGAGCCAAAGCCTACATGTTTTGAATGTATATTTCTCTTGGAGAGGTTTTATGGCTTTGAAAAAAATGTTGATGGTGGGGATTATGGCGGCGGTGCTGGTTGCTTGTGTCGGCACCCGCAATTCTGAGACTAGTCCTTCCAGCGTCATTCCGCAGTCGAGCGATAGCGAGATAAGTGTGTCCAGCAACAGTGTTCCCGTGGCCTATGTAGATCCATCTACTGTCGTTAAGGGAACTATGACGGATGAACGTGATGGTCAGACCTATAAGACGGTCACTATCGGCACCCAAACCTGGATGGCGGAAAATCTGAACTATGCTTACGGAGACATTCTCCATAAAAATAGGGTGCACATCTTCAATCCTACGAGCTGGTGCTATGGCAACGACTCTGTCTACTGCGCCAAATACGGTCGTCTTTACACGTGGGCCGCCGCGATGGACAGCATGGGAAGATGGACTGCAAACGGCAAGAATTGCGGGCTACTCAAGACATGTTCACCGACCTATCCGGTGCGTGGTATATGCCCTGAAGGCTGGCACCTGCCTAATTATGATGAATGGGCGACTTTGATTGTGGCCGTTGACGGCTCTATTAGGGAATATAATAAGTCAAATACGGCTGGCGGGAAACTCAAGTCCACTACTAATAACTGGAATAGTGCCTGGAACGGTGGCGGAAACGAAACGGACGTCTATGGCTTCTCGGCGTTGCCCGCGGGCTTCAGGGAATACGGTGGAAATTTCGAGTTTGAGGGCGACAACGCGTTCTTCTGGAGTTCTACAGAGCGCAATAGAGACTACGCATGGTATATGGACTTGCACAGTAACAACAATGCGAATCTGAACTACGACCTCAAACAATCCGGTTTTTCTGTTCGTTGCGTCAAAGACGAAGTTTCTGAACAAATGTCGTCTTCCAGCGTCACGTCGAAGAACGTCATCCGGAGCAGTAGCGATAGCGAGACAAGGTTGTCTAGCAGCAGTGTTTCCGTGGCCTATGTGAAGCCGTCGACTGTAGTTAAGGGAACTATGACAGATGAACGCGATGGCAAAACCTACAAGACTGTTAAAATCGGTACGCAGACTTGGATGGCGAAGAATCTCAACTACGCATACACAGGTGTACCCTATAAAGTTGGTAACCACATCTCTGATTCCACTAGCTGGTGCTATCGCGATGACCCTGCCAACTGTGCCAAATACGGCCGCCTTTACACTTGGTCTGCCGCTATGGACAGCGTGGGCACATGGTCTGAGAACGGCAAAGGTTGCGGCTATAAGACAACTTGTTCGGCAACATACCCGGTGCGCGGTATTTGTCCCGAGGGCTGGCATGTGCCAGATTCGACGGATTGGAAAACGCTTTTTGCTTCAGTTGACGGTTCCGATTCTGACGGTAAGTTGCTCAAGTCTGCCCGCGGCTGGAAATGGAATAGATATTTTGAGAGAAGCGGTAATGGAACGGACGTCTATCACTTCTCGGCGTTGCCCGCTGGCTCCTGGAGTGGCACGTCTGTAGTGAATTTTGGCAATGAGGGCTACTTTGCGATTTTCTGGAGTTCTACTGAATACAATAGCGAAGCCACGTTCCACATGTACTTGGAGAACGAGAACGACTATGTATCTTGGGGCACCGACGATACCAAGGACCGTGGGTTCTCTGTCCGTTGCGTCAAGGACGAGAGGCGTTCCAGCGTCACGCCGAAGTCAGGCGATAGCGAGACGAGTGTATCCAGCAGCAGCTCGGTGAAATCTTCTTCATCATCTGTTGCGCATGTAGATCCATCGGCTGTAGTTAAGGGAACTATGACTGACAAACGTGACGGCAAAACTTACAAGACTGTGACCATCGGCACGCAGACTTGGATGGCGGAGAATTTGAACTACGCATACACAGGCGTTCCCTTTAAATATAATTGGGGCAAATGGGAGTACCCCTCCGATTCCACTAGCTGGTGCTATGGCGATGATGCCGCCAACTGTGCCAAATACGGTCGCCATTACACTTGGGCTGCCGCGATGGACAGCGTGGGCGAATGGAGTGCAAATGGCAAGGGTTGCGGCGCTGGTAAGACTTGCTCGCCGACCTATCCGGTGCGTGGCATTTGCCCTCAGGGCTGGCATTTGCCGGAATCGACGGAATGGGAAACGTTATTTGCTGCAGTTGGCGAGGGATCAGGCAAGAACCTCAGGTCCACCAGCATCTGGATAAGTAAAGGCACGGATACCTATTCCTTCTCGGCATTGCCTGCTGGCCAAAGGGACTGCGAGGGGAATTGGTATTTTGACACAAAGGGCTACCAAGCATTTTTCTGGAGTTCTACAGAGTATAATGACGAAAACGCGTACGATATATACCTGCATTACGTCAACAGAGATGCGTACCTGAATGACTCCGGCTACAAGAACTACGGGTACTCAGTCCGTTGCGTCAAGGACTAGACTCGTTCTTTAAACATCCATGTTCAGCAATTGTAGGTAGTTCCGTTTGGCGTACAGGACTCGGTGAATTTGGACTATATTGCTCTTGATGACATAGAACATTAAGTAGTTGTCGATAGGAATGATTCTGTAGCCAACAAGTTTCAGTAGTGGGTCCTGGTGGACTTTGTATGTGAACGGGTGAACTTTTAGGATTTTCACCTGTTCAAGAAATTTTTCGAAAATGGAGTTTGAAGATGTCTTCAGGACATTCGTAAAATAGGTCTTGATTTCAGTCAGGTCTTTCTGTGCTGAGGGCGTGACGACGACTTCGTACTTTTTAGCCATTCATCAGACCCTTCAAGAATTTTTCCGCATCGGCGCATTCCTCGCCGCGTTCTACTTCAGAGATTGCTTCGGCAAGTTTTGAATAGAGTTCCAGTTGAGCCATCTGCTTTTCGTAGCATTCGATAGACATCACGACCATGTCTCCCACGCCGTTCTTGGTGAGGTACATGGGTTCGTCGTATTTGTGGACGGTCTCGGCGATGCTTGTGAAGTTGTTTCTTAAATCTGAAATCGGTCGAATTGTCGGCATGGAAGACTCCTTTATTATGATAATATAATATCATAATTATGATAAGTCAAATGCTAAAAGAAAAACTTGAGGCGTTGTGATTGAGTTTGTCCTCGGAGCGCCTCAGCAAATTTTATATTATGATTAGTAGGAGTGTAGTTTATGGCTTTGAAAAAGTTTTTGATGATTGGTGTTGTGGCGACGTTGTTGGTTGCTTGCGGGGACGACGACAGCGATTTTGCGACGCGCCCGGACGGGAAGGAGTCTTCGTCTGCTTGTGAGGACTGTGACGGTTCGAGCAGTTCGAAGGCGAAGTCTAGTAGTTCGTCTAGCGTCACACCGCAGTCGAGCGAACGCGAGACAAGTGTGTCTAGCAGTAGTAAAAAAGGCGATCCCGGCACTTCGGCCGGGATGACATCCAGTAGCAGTGGCAGGTCTTCGTCTGGTGGAACGTCGTCTTCTTCGGTAAAGTCGAGTAGCAGCAAGGATGTTGAACTTGTCGAAACGTCTAGCAGTTCTGAGAAGTCTTCTTCTTCCGATGGTTCAAGTAGTAGTTCTGCACAATCGTCATCGAGTTCCGTTGCGTCGAGTGCTGCATCGAGTAGTAGTGTTTTGGGGACTATGACTGATGAGCGTGATGGGCAGACTTACAAGACTGTGAAAATTGGTACGCAGACCTGGATGGCAGAAAATTTGAACTACGCTTATACTGGCGTTCCCTATAGATATGAGAGGGACAATGAGGTGTACACCTCCGATTCCACTAGTTGGTGCTATAACAATGTCCCCGCTAACTGCACCAAATACGGCCGCTTTTATACCTGGGCTGCTGCGATGGACAGCGTGGGCGAGTGGTCTACAAACGACAAAGGTTGCGGTTTTGATGTAGTGTGCTCGCCGACATATCCTGTGCGCGGAGTTTGTCCCGAGGGCTGGCACTTGCCTACGGTGGCGGAATTTAAAGCGCTTTTCACAGCGGTTGGCGGTACACAAGATGCCAAAAATGAAGTACTTTGGAACAATGTGGGCAAGATGCTCAAGTCCATAAGTGGCTGGAAGAGTAGCGGCAACGGAACGGACGCCTACGCGTTCTCGGCGTTGCCTGCAGGCATTAAGTACAACGATAGGAATTTCAGTTTCGAGGGCTACCTCGCATACTTCTGGAGTTCTACTGAGTACGATAGCTACAACGCGTACTATATGTACTTGGATAGCAACGACGATGATGTGTACCTAGGCAACCGCTACAAGAACTACGGGTTCTCTGTCCGTTGCGTCAAGGACTAGCGAATTGAATCATTTTTGCTTACAGAACAAGCTTTGGTAAACCACGATAAATTTGTTTGGATAAATTAAAAATCTCTCGGAAATGCTCCGGGAGATTTTTTTTTACAAGGTCTGGATTTCTTCTATGGTAAAGCCGGTTCGCTTAGATATGATTTCTATGGGAACACCATCTTCGCGAAGTCCCTTGGCCATGGCCTTTTTCTCCGCTAAAGCTTTAGCGCTCGCTTCTGCAATTCCCTCAGCTCTTCCTTCTTCCTTGCTTTCATGAAGGTCAAATTCGTAAGTCATATACTTGTTCCTCGTTCACTTAATATAAGAAATCTGGCGTGGAGAAAAAAGGGACCTAACCGTTTGCAAAATTGGTGATTTTGCAAGCTATGGTTGACTTGGTTGTGATCCTTATTTGAAAAAATAAAATTGATTTTTCGGAAAATGCTCTGTTTTTGTTGAATATTATTCTCAACTTAACTAGGAAAAAAGTAATGAAAATATTTTAACTGCTTATATCAAAATTAAATTATAGATTAATAAATGTAATCGGAGTAGTTATGCCTTGGCTAAAATACGCAAAAGATTGTTTTGGAAACATTGTTGATATATACAACGTTAAAGATGCATATATTACACAACATGGAAATGGTTCATTTACTTGCCTTGCTTGTGGTTGTGCTGTGCTGACGAAACGAGGAAAAATTAAAGAACATCACTTTGCTCATGTTGCTGGTCAAGAGGGAAAGTGCTCGTATGAAACATATCTTCATAAGTTGAGCATTATCAAATTTATTGAATTATTCAAAAAACGGGTTGAGGAAAAGAGTAATTTTTATGTTGAAATTCCTAGAGGTGAAATATGTTATAAACATATTTGTCCATATGGGAAAAGTAATCCTTGTGGTAATGTGGAATGTTATGAACGTATGCCTTTGCTTCCTGATTTTAATAAATATGAACAAGAAGTTCGAGATGGACGGTTCATTCCAGATGTGTTATTAACAGCAAAAGATGGACGTAAAATTTATATTGAAATTGCTGTGACAAATCTTGTTAAAGAAAGTAAGATTGAATCTGGTGTGCCTATTATTGAATTTAAAATTAACTCTGAAAAAGATTTATCCGTATTTGAAAAGGAAATTTTGTCAGATAAAGATAAATTGATAAAATTATACAATTTCTATCAATGTATGAAAGATGTGATTTATGATAAATGTGAAGATGATCTTCAAAATGCTAAAAATCAGTTTGTAGATTTTTTTTATGAATGTAAAGAAAATCATTTGCCTATTATAGGAAATTATCATTATTTTTCCACATGTAACCAAAATTGCCCTTATATGGAAGGTAGTCCTTGTATAAAAAAGAATTTTAAATATTTTGATATCTTAGAGAATTATTTAGAAATGGATAATATAAAATCAAACTCTTTCACACCTGATTTGTATATGAGGACATCAACGGGAGAAAAAATTCGTTTTAATTTTGTGTTTAATTTATTCCGTAAATCTAGTCCCTTTGATAATGAAAAAACAATTCAATTTGCTTTAAGAGAATATGGAAAAGAACCATGGTTGACGAGAAAAATAGCGAGTAATGATTTTGACATTCGATACTTTAATTTTATGACATCTATACCTGAGAATTTATGTGAGGGTAATGGTAAAATATTTCGTATCATAATATACCATAAAAATGGAACAATATCTTTATCGGATTTTTGTTTTATAAAAACAATATATCAGAAGGTTCAAAATGAAAAAGAACAAATAGACGATTATATTCTTTTGCCTGCTGATTATTTTTTCGATTTACATCATACGATAGATGAAGTGAAAAAAATTTTTATAAAAAAATGCAAAAGCTGTGTATATTATAACGACTTTGGTGAATGTAAAAAATTTAAACGAGAATGTCTTAATGATATAGCTCAGTCTTGTGATTTTTTTTATCGCGATTTGCGGATAAGATGTGGTTGTGCTTATCGTCGGCAATATGCAGGATTTGAGGATATAATTGAATTTTGGTCTCGATTCCGATTAAAGTTGTAATTATTGTTATGGTTGAAAAAAATGATGTCTTTGAATTTTTGAAACATGTCAAAGCATGTCCTTGACTTTAACGTTTCAAAGGACTATATTTAGTACTGAATATGGTTCTTTGAGGCTTTTATGCAGAAATTGGAAAATATCAAACCGATATCGTATATCAAGGCTAATGCTGCAAAAGTGTTAGATCATGTGAATGAAACCCGGGCTCCCTATATAGTCACGCAAAATGGAGAAGCTCGTGGCGTGATTGTCGATGTGGAAACTTTTCAGACAATGCAGGATGCTTTGAAACTTTTTAAGCTTTTTGCACAAAGTGAAGCTGAAGTTGCAAAAGGAAAAGTTGTTCGTCAAAAAGACCTGTTTGATACTTTGGAGCGAGAACTCGATGCCCTCTAAGAAGTTTGTTGTAGAATGGTCTGAATCGGCATCCAATGATTTAAGGTCTATTGTTTTTCATATTGCAAAGGAAAGCAAAAAGAATGCAAAAGATTCTTTTGTTAGAATAAAGCACGAATGTCTTGTTTTGGAAAGTTTTCCTGATTTAGGGAAGGTTCCCGATGAATTGGATAAATTGCAAATCGGAGGGTTCCGTGAACTTGTAATTTATCCATGGCGAGTTTTCTATCGCAAGGAGAATAATAAGGTTGTTGTGGTTGCCGTTGTTGATTCTAGGCGAGATTTAGAAGATGCTGTTTGGAACCGTATGATGTATCCGTTTATGTAAGCTTTTGCGTGATTGGGGGCGTTGCGGGGCGGGGTATCCAATTTTTTTTGAAACGTCATCTTTTGACATTTGAATAATCTATATTATTTTGTGAAAACGTTAACGTCGCCTTTTTTGCTTGTAGGCGGATGGAGAATTTATGAAGGATGTAGAAAGTAAAATAGTGACAATCCGTAATGAACGTGTAATTCTGGATTGCGATGTGGCCGCTCTGTATGGCGTGCCAACTAAAGAAATCAACCAGGCTGTTCGAAATAACCCCGAGAAGTTTCCTGCCGGTTACATAATTCAGACCACGAATGAAGAAAAGAAAGAGGTGGTAAAAAATTTTGACCACCTCGAAAAACTCAAATTCAGCCCAGTCAATCCGACTGCGTTTACAGAACGTGGCCTTTATATGCTTGCTACCATATTGAAGGGAAAAAAGGCAACGCAAACTACGATAAATATCATTGATACATTTGTTGAAATAAGGGAATTGTCGCGAATGGTTGCGAGCATTCCCAATGTCGCTGACGATACGGAAAGAAAGTCCTTGCTGAAGCGAAGTGGTGAGATTATATCTAATGTTCTTACGAGCGATTTGGAACAATCGGAATCTGAAACTGAAATTGAACTGAATTTTGCTATGCTTAAGATAAAGCATAAGGTTAAAAAAGAACGGAAAAAGTAGAGAGAGTCAATATTTCTTTATTTTTTCATGATAAATTGAGCCAAAAACGCGTTTATAATTGTATTTTTCTGTGCGGTACCGAATGATACCTTTAAAAATGCACAAATTGCACAAAAAGGTGAATATATGCTTGATTTGAACACTGTCGATTGGAAGACGCTCCCCTTCGGTTATTACGATACCGATTACAATGTCCGCTGCTACTACCGCG
>JAEEGH010020349.1_pt1 | contig 13808 bp, 14 predicted proteins | sample 9134181 | NCBI WGS metagenome assembly JAEEGH01 (sample SAMN16246544, study PRJNA631951) | gut metagenome | biome: gut microbiome; feature: rumen; material: DP-attached | host: Bos | place: Iran: Karaj | collected 2018-10
AGATTGCGAGCGGCAAGAAGCTGGTCATTTGCGAGCACTGCGGACGTATCATCGTCAATCCGACTGCCGAATAGGAGTCACGATACCACATTTTTATGCCTGAAACCAACCAAAGGTCTTCTTCCCGCAAGAAGAATCAGGCAGTAGATTTGGACACCATAGGGCTTGAGATGGGCAATAAACCCCCTCAGGCTCTTGATGTTGAAGAAGCTGTCCTGGGAGCGATGCTCATCGAGCCCGCCGCCGTCGACGAGGCGATGGAGGAGCTCTCCGTATCCTGTTTCTACGACAAGCGCCACCAGATGATCTTCGAGGCGATGTCCTCCCTCGTCCTGGACCACACGCCCGTGGACATCATCACGGTCAGTTCCAAGCTCAAGGAGAAGGGTACGCTCGAGGATGTGGGCGGTCCCGTCTATCTGGCCGGCCTCTCTCAGAAGGTCGGAGCGGCGGCCCACATGGAGTATTACACCAAGATCCTCAAGCAGAAGACCATCCAGCGGGACCTGATCACCGCATCCCACGAGATCCTCAAGAAATCCTACGACGACTCCGTCAAGGTGGACGACCTGATCGACATCGCCCAGACCCGGGTGTACAATGCGATCCAGAACAACGTCAAGAAGGAGGTCCAGGACATCGGCTCCATCATCAACACCGCGATGGAGGACATCCAGGAGCGTCAGGGCCAGACGGGTTACAACGGCGTCCCGTCCGGATTCCCCTCCATCGACCGCATCACCCAGGGCTGGCAGAAGTCCGACCTCATCATCCTGGCGGCCCGCCCGTCCGTGGGTAAGACTGCGTTCTCGCTCAACCTGGCGCGCAACGCCGCCGTCGACCACCACATGCCGGTCGCCTTCTTCTCCCTCGAAATGTCCGCCATCCAGCTGGCCAAGCGCCTGATGACTTCCGAGTCCGGCCTGAGCGCCGACAAGATCAAGGGCGGCGCCAAACTGGAGAACTACGAGTGGGAGCAGCTGGAAATGAAGCTGCGCAGCCTGATCAAGGCCCCCCTCTACATCGACGACACCCCGGGCATCCCGGTCATGGAGTTCCGCACCAAGGCCAAGACCCTCGTGAAGAACAAGGGCGTGCGCCTGATCGTCGTGGACTACCTCCAGCTGATGCAGGGCCCCGCCGAGCTGCGCGGCATGCGCGAGCAGGAAGTGGCCGCGATTTCCCGTACGCTCAAGGCCACGGCCAAGGAACTGGACGTGCCCATCATTGCCCTGTCCCAGCTTTCCCGCAACGCGGTGCAGCGCGGCGGCGGCAGCGGCAAGCCCGTCCTGAGCGACCTGCGTGAGTCCGGCTCCATCGAGCAGGACGCCGACATGGTCATCTTCATCCACCGTCCCGACGCCATCGGCCTCGCGGAGAATCCGGAGGACAAGGAAGTGACCCAGATCCTCATCGCCAAGCACCGTAACGGCGAGACCGCCGAGCTGCCCATGCTCTTCAAGAGCGAGCAGGTCCGTTTCGTCGAAATGGACGAGTCCCTGGCGGCCCAGGCGATGCACATTCCTTCCAGCATGAACGAAGCTCCGCAGAATGCCGGGGGCGGCTACGACCCCTTTGCGGGCGGCGGATTCGACAACCGGGGATTTTAGGCCATGGCACAGGAAACGGTATCCCATTCCGGGAAAGTCCTTTCGGCCGACCCGCAGTTCATCACGGTGGAGATCGTGTCCGAGTCCGCCTGCGGCTCCTGTCACGCCAAGGGTCTCTGCGGCGTCGGGGAGCAGAAAGTCAAGCAGGTCACCGTCCCGACTCCCGTCTCGCCTTTCTATGAGGTCGGGGAAGAGGTGTACGTGGACCTGAAGGCCTCGATGGGGCACAAGGCGGTCTGGATCGCCTACGCCCTGCCCCTCGTCGTGCTGCTCGCCGTGCTCGGTATCCTGCTGAAGGCGGGCGCGGGCGAGCTGGCCGCGGGCCTGGGCGGCATCGCCGCCGTGGCCGTGTATTACCTCTGCATCTGGCTGTTGCGGGACCGTCTGCGCGACCAGTACATCTTCACGATTCGCAAGAAACAATAAACGATATCCTATGACGACAACATTTCTCTGGACCATCGGAATCCTCGCCGGCCTCGGTCTGCTGCTTTCCCTCGCCCTCTTCTTCATCGCGAAGAAGTTCCGGGTCGAGGAGGATCCGCGGATCGACGAGATCGAGAAGGTGATGCCGGGCGCCAACTGCGGCGGCTGCGGTTTCGCCGGCTGCCGGGCGTTCGCGGATGCGGCGGTCAAGGCCCCCAACCTGGACAACCATTACTGTCCGGTCGGCGGCGACGAAGTGATGAAGAAAGTGGCCGGGATCCTGGGCTTCGAGGCGCAGGCGAAGGCCCCGATGGTGGCGGTCGTACGCTGCAACGGCAGCTGCGAGAACCGGCCCCTGACCAACATCTACGACGGCGTGCAGTCCTGCAAGGTCAAGGCGGCGCTCTATGCCGGCGATACCGGCTGCCCCTTCGGCTGCCTGGGCTGCGGCGACTGCGTGGCGGCCTGCCAGTTCGGCGCTTTGTCGATGGATCCTGCGACGGGTCTGCCGGTGGTGGACGAGAGCAAGTGCACCGCTTGCGGCGCCTGCGTCAAGGCTTGCCCGAAGGCGGTCATCGAGCTCCGCAACAAAGGCCCTCGCGGCATGCGCGTCTATGTGTCCTGCATCAACAAGGACAAGGGCGCCGTGGCCCGCAAGGCCTGCAAGGCGGCCTGCATCGGCTGCCTGAAGTGCACGAAGGTCTGCCCGCACGATGCGATCGTCGTCGAGAACAACCTGGCCTACATCGATTTCGCGAAGTGCAAGCTCTGCCGCAAATGCGTCCAGGAATGCCCGACCGGCGCCATCCACGACGTCAATTTCCCGAAACCCCTGCCGCCGAAAGCGGCTCCGGCGCCCAAACCGGCTCCGACCTCGTCATCCCCGGCTCCGACCCCGTCATCCCCGGCTCCGACCGGGGATCCCATTCCCACCGCAGTAAAAAAGGAGGAAAGCAATGGCTAGACTGACTACATTCTCCATCGGCGGCGTCCATCCGGACGACAGCAAGATCGCCCGCGACTGCGCCATCGAGGTGCTGCCGCTGCCCCAGACCGTCTATGTGTCGATGGCCCAGCACCTGGGCGCCCCGGCCAAGCCCGTGGTCGCCGTCGGCGACACGGTCAAGGTCGGCACCGTCCTCGCCGAGCCGGGCGGCTTCATCTCCGCCTTCGTCCACAGCCCCGTGTCCGGCACGGTCAAGTCCATCGGACCCCGCAAGGACATCGCCGGCAACCCCGTCACCCATATCGAGATCGCCGTCGAAGGCGACGAATGGGAGGAAAGCATCAACCGGAGCGACAAGCTCGATACGGAAATCCCTGAGGACACCGCCGTGATCCTGGACCGCATCCGGACCTGCGGCGTCGTGGGCTTGGGCGGCGCAACCTTCCCGACCCACGTCAAGCTCAATCCGGCGGGCGGTGCCACGGCCGAGTGCCTGATCATCAACGGCGCCGAGTGCGAGCCCTACCTGACCAGCGACTACCGCATCATGCTGGAGCGCAGCAAGGAAATCGTCGTCGGCGTCGCCATCATGAAGAAGGTGCTCGGCGATCCCCGTACCGTCATCGGCATCGAGGAGAACAAGCCCGAGGCCATCACCGCGATGGATGCGGCCGTCTATGATCTCGGCTATCACGGGATCGAGGTGCTGCCCCTGAAGAAGAAATATCCGCAGGGCGGCGAAAAGCAGCTGATCGACGCCGTGATGCACCGTCAGGTGGGATCCGGCGCCCTGCCGATCAGCGTCGGCGCCGTCGTCCAGAACGTCGCCACGGCCCTGGCCGTCTATGAGGCGGTCCAGAAGAACAAGCCCCTGATCACCAACACCCTGACCATCACGGGCGACTGCCTGCCCGAGGAGAAGCAGCACAACTATCTCTTCCGCATCGGCATGCCCCTGTCCTTCATCGCGGAGTATGCCGGCGGCGTGCCGGCCGAAGCCGCGAAACTGATCAGCGGCGGTCCGATGATGGGCAAGGCCATCGCCAACCTGGATGCTGCGACCGTCAAGGGCTCCTCTTCCATCCTCTATCTCTCCGAAGGCGCCACGAAGCGCGGCAAGGAGAGTTACTGCATCCGCTGCGGACGCTGTGCGGACGCCTGCCCGATGGGCCTGGAGCCGTTCCTGCTGCGCCGCCTGTACAAGGCCGGCGACCTGGAAGGCCTGGAGAAAGAGGCCGCCCAGGACTGCATCGAGTGCGGCTGCTGCCTGTACAGCTGTCCCGCCAACATCCCGCTCCTGGACCAGATCCGCATGGCGAAGGGCCAGGTGATGGGCGTCATCCGGGCCCGCGCCGCGGCCGCCAAGGCCGCCGCGGAAGCCGCGAAAGAACAAGCTAAATAGTCACGGTTATGGATAAACATCTGGTTTCACCCAATCCACATATCCACTCGGCGGTCTCGACGGCCTCCCTCATGCGGGATGTCATCATCGCGCTGGTGCCGGCGATCGTGGTCTCGGTCCTGTTCTATGGCTGGGCCTCCCTGCTGGTGCTGGCCGTCAGCGCCGTTTCCTGCGTGCTGATCGAGTGGGCGATCGCCAAGTTCCTCTTCAAGGACATGAACCTGTTCTGCCCCTCCGCGGCGACGGTGACGGGCCTGCTGCTGGCGATGAACCTGCCGGTCACCACCCCCTGGTGGATTGTGCTGATCGGCGCTCTCTTCGCCATCGGCGTCGTCAAGATGTCCTTTGGCGGCATCGGACAGAACGTGTTCAACCCGGCCATCGCGGCCCGTGTATTCCTGCTGGTCTCGTTCCCGCAGCAGATGACCAACTGGGCGGCGCCCGCCGGATTCATCGGCAACGTGGATGCCTTCTCCGGCGCGACCTTGCTGGGGCAGGTGCATGCGCTGGGCGCCCTGGAGGCCGACAAGCTCGTGTCGCTGCAGACGCTGTTCTACAACATCGGCGGTTCCGCGGGTGAGATTTCCGCGCTGGCGCTGCTCGCCGGCTGGATTTATTTGCTGGTGCGCCGGGTCATCAAGCCCTGGATCACCCTCAGCATCTTCGCGACGGTCGCGCTGGTCGCCTGCATCTTCCACGCGGTCGATCCTGCGACCTACACCGGCCCGCTCTTCAACCTGCTCAGCGGCGGTCTGATCCTGGGCGCCTGCTTCATGGCAACGGATTACGTGACTTCGCCGATGAGCAACTGGGGCGGCGTCATCTTCGGCGTCGGCATCGGCTTCCTGGCGATGATGATCCGTTACTTCGGCTCCTATCCGGAGGGCGTTTCCTTCGCGATCCTTTTGATGAATATGACCGTGCCCCTGCTCAACCGCTGGTTCCACGGCAAAAAATACGGGAGGGCATAGCGTATGGCGGCAAAATCGACTTTGACCAACATGGTCCTGTGCCTGACGGGCGTCTGCCTCGTCTGCGCGGCCATCCTGGGCGGCATCTATGCGCTGACCTACGAGCCCATCCGGAAGGCCAATGAGAATATCCTGAAGGCGTCCATCGGTGCCGTCCTGCCCGAAGGCGTCGAGATCTCCGACCCGCAGACCCACGAGTGGGAAGGCGTGTCCTACGAATACTATCCTGCCGTCAAGGACGGGGCCGAGGTCGCCTACGCGGTCAAGTCCACGACGATCGGTTTCGGCGGTCCGCTGAGCCTGATGGTCGGTGTCCTGAAAGACGGGACGGTCTTCAACACCTCGGTGCTCTCCTGCACCGAAACGCCCGGCCTGGGAGCCAAGTGCCAGGAGGCCGGCTCGCATTTCCGGACGCAGTTCCAGGGTTTCGGCCCTGAGAAGTCCCTGAAAGTCACGAAGGACGGCGGCGACGTGGACGCCATCACGGCTTCCACCATTACGTCCCGCGCATTTGCGCTGGCGGTGAGCAACGCCGTGGCCGTCGTCAAGTACCTGGCAGGTGAGGATGTGCCTGTGGATTCTGCCACGGGGGCGTCTTCTCCGGCCGTAACCAAAGAGGGGGAATAGTCTATGGGTAAGAAACTTTCATTGATCCTGGACGGATTCGTCAAGAACAATCCGACCTTCGTGCTGGTCCTGGGCATGTGCCCGACGCTGGCCACCACCACCTCGGCCATGAACGGTCTGGAGATGGGCCTCGCCACGCTTTTCGTGCTGGTGCTGAGCAACATCGCCATCTCGTTGCTGGCGCCGATCGTGCCGGACAAGGTGCACATTCCCGTCTATATCGTCGTGATCGCGACCTTCGTGACGGTCCTGCAGCTGCTGATGCAGGCCTTCACGCCGGACGCCTACACGACGCTGGGCCTGTTCATTCCCCTGATCGTGGTCAACTGCATCGTGCTGGGCCGCGCCGAGGCTTTCGCCAATAAGAACGGCGTGCTGGACAGTGCGCTGGACGGCATCGGGGTGGGCCTGGGCTTTACCCTGTCGCTGACGGTCATCGGCATCGTCCGCGAGATCCTGGGCAGCGGCTCCGTCTTCGGCTGGAAATTCATCCCCGGCGACGGCATCCTCGCTTTCGTGATGGCGCCGGGCGCCTTCCTGGTGCTGGGCTACCTGATGGTCCTCTTCAACAAATACCTTAAGAAATAGCGCCTTATGGAATATTTTGCCATTATCATTTCCGCGATATTCGTCAATAACATCCTGCTGGCGCAGTTCCTGGGTATCTGTCCCTTCCTGGGTGTTTCCAACAAGATCAGCACCGCCACGGGCATGTCCGGAGCCGTCTGCTTCGTGATCACGCTCGCGACGCTGGTGACCTATCTGATCAACCAATATCTGCTGGTGCCCTTCGGCCTGGAATTCCTCCAGACGATCGCCTTCATCCTGGTGATCGCGTCCCTGGTGCAGGTCGTAGAGATCGTCCTGAAGAAGATCAGCCCGTCCCTTTATCAGGCTCTGGGTATCTTCCTGCCCCTGATCACCACCAACTGCGCCGTCCTCGGCGTGGCGATCACCGTGGTGACCAAAGAGTTCACCTATGGCGGTACGTCCCACATGATGAACCTCGGCCAGGCGATGGTTTACGCTCTGGCGACCGCCATCGGCTACGGCATCGCGATGATTCTTTTTGCGGGTCTCCGCGAGCATCTGGAAGGCAACGAGGTCCCCAAGGCCTTCAAGGGTCTTCCGATCGCCCTGATCACCGTAGCCATCATGGCCATGGCCTTCCTCGGTTTCTCGGGGATGGTTTAAACTTGCAAAACAACCACATACCATGTCACAGACTACGATTGTTCCCAAGAAAAACTATAAGGGTCTTTCCATCACCCTGGCCATCCTCCTGGTGCTGATCATCGGCATCGCGAGCTGCACCAAGATGGTCGACAACTCCGAGATCGGTATCAAATTCAAGAAATTCTCCCTGACCGAACAGGGCGAGCTCGTTTCTACCCAGGTCTCCGGTCTGACCTTCTACAACCCGATCACGACCAAGATCTTCACCTATCCCGTGTTCATCCAGCGCGTGGACTACCATCCCTTCACCGTCACTACCAAAGACGCGGCCGTCTTCTCGATGGACCCGCTTTTGGCCTATCAGCTTGACCGCACGAAGGCCTCGTACGTCTTCAACAAATACCGCCGCTCCCTGCCGGAGATCGAGCAGGGCTACATGCGCACCTGTATCTACGACGCCTACCGCATCTGCGCCAACAACTACACGTCCGACGAACTGATGGGCAACCGTGCCAAGTTCGAGCAGGAAGTGCGGTCCATGCTGGAGAAGAGCCTCGGCGACGAAGGCTTTAAGGTCAGCGAATTCACCTCGCAGATCACGCCGCCGCAGTCCCTGTCTGCCGCCATCGAGGCGAAGAACCAGGCCATTCAGGAGGCCCTGAAAGCCGAAAACTTGGTCAAGCAGGCGGAAGCGAACGCCCAGATCGCCATCGCGAAAGCCCGCGGTGAAGCCGAAGCGACCAAGGTGAAGGCTGATGCCGAAGCTTACTACAACCGCACCATCGCCGCTTCCCTCAGTCCGATGATCGTCCAGGAAGACTGGATCGAGAAATGGGACGGCAAACTTCCCACCGTCGCCAGCAACGGAAGCGGTATGATGTTCAACCTCAGCGATCTGAAGAAGTAGGGTCGCAGCACTTAAATCGTTGATTGTCAGCGAGAAGATAGAAAGTCACCCCCTCTTTTTTGGAGGGGGTGACTTGTATTTAATTGTCTTAGTATCAAGGATTTAAGTGCTGCGGCGAGCTTCTGCGGACCAGGTCCTGAAAGATGCGCAGGAAGGTGGGGTCGCCGGCCTGGGCGAAGGCTTCGGGATGGAACTGGACGGCGAGGATCCGGTTGCCGAAGGGCTGGCTATACGGGTCTTTCGCCGTGGGGATGCCTTCGTAGGCTTCCACAACACCATCTTCAGCATAGGCGGTGACGACGAGGCCGGGGGCCAGGTCCTTGACGGCCTGGTGGTGGTGGGAGTTGACGGCGATTTCTCTTACCCCAAGGATTTCAGCCAGGCGGGAGGACGGGTCGATCGTGATGGTTTGGGTGGCTACGGTCGAGGGCTCTTCCTGACGGTGGTGCAGTTCCGAGGAAGGAATCTGGGACGGAATGTCCTGCCAGAGGGTGCCGCCGAGGACGACGTTGAGTACCTGTTCGCCGCGGCAGATGCCCAGCATGGGTTTGCCCTGACGGAGGGCCGTGCGGATCAGCAGGACGTCGAAGGTGTCACGCGGGGCGTTGACGGTGCCCAGCTCCGGGAGATGCTCTTCTCCGAAATACTGCGGATCGATGTCTTCGCCGCCGCTCAGGATGACGCCGTCCAGCCGCTCGACCAGCTGCCAGACCGTCGCGCTGTCCCGCAGGATCGGGATCAGGACCGGAATGCCGCCTGCCAGACGGACCGCATCGATGTAGGTCGTTTTGAGAGAAGCTTTTACTTCATCCCCGCCGCAACTGATGCCGATCAGGGGCCGGTTCGCCGTGGCGCTGCCAACCGCCGCCGGCCGCACCGTTGCACAGCCGGTAAGGACGGCGGCCGTTGCCAGAAAGATCAGAATTCGTTTCATCGTTTATCACCAATATGGGGAAGGTGGAAATTAAACCTCGACACCTTCCCCATCAATAATAGCATTCAAGGCCTTCCAGGGCATATTGGGCGGTGAAGGTGGTGGCCTTAAAAATCCACCTTCCCCAGCCGAAGCTCTAATTAAGCCTTCGCTTTCAAATACTCATCGATGGCCTTCGCAGCCTTGCGGCCGGCGCCCATCGCCAGGATGACCGTCGCGGCACCGCTGACGGCGTCGCCGCCGGCGAAGATGCCCTCGCGGGTGGTGGCACCGTTCTCATCGGCCACCAGGCAGCCCCGGCGCGTCATTTCCAGACCGGCGGTCGTGCGGGCGATCAGCGGATTCGGCGAAGTGCCGAGCGCCATGATGACCGTTTCCGTCGGGATTTCGAACTCGCTGCCCGGGATCGGGACGGGGGAGCGGCGGCCGCTCTCGTCGGGCTCGCCCAGCTCCATGCGGATGCATTTCAGTGCGCGGACCCAGCCTTTCTCATCACCGAGGACTTCGACCGGGTTGGTCAGCATATCGAACACGATGCCTTCCTCGGCCGCGTGGTGGACTTCCTCCCGGCGGGCGGGAAGCTCGGCCTCGGTGCGGCGGTAGACGATGTGGACCTCGGCGCCCAGACGCAGGGCCGTGCGGGCCGCGTCCATCGCGACGTTGCCGCCACCCACGACGCACACCTTCTTGCCGGCGTGGATCGGGGTCAGGTAGTCCTCGCGGAACGCCATCATCAGGTTGTTGCGGGTCAGGAACTCATTGGCGGAAAACACGCCGCAGAGGTTCTCGCCGGGGATGCCCATGAACTTCGGCAGTCCGGCGCCGGTGCCCACGAAGACGGCCTCGAAGCCTTCCTGGTCCATCAGAGCGTCGATGGTGACGGTGCGGCCGATGATGACGTCGGTCTCGATCTTGACGCCCAGGGCGGTCACTTCCTCGATCTCGCTCTTGAGCACCGTCTCTTTCGGGAGACGGAATTCGGGGATGCCGTACTCCAGCACGCCGCCGGCCTTGTGCAGGGCCTCGAAGATGGTGACGTCGTAGCCCCATTTCGCGAGGTCGGAAGCGCAGGCGAGACCGGCAGGGCCGCTCCCGATCACTGCGACCTTCTTTCCATTTTTCGGAGCCAGGTCAACCTTCGGTTTCTGATCCGGATTCGCATGGCTCCAGTCGGCCACGAAGCGCTCCAGCTTGCCGATCGCCACGGGCTCGAACTTGATGCCGAGGATGCAGCTGCCCTCGCACTGGGTCTCCTGCGGGCATACGCGTCCGCAGACCGCCGGCAGGGAGCTGTCCTTCGCGATGACCTCGGCCGCAGCGCCGAAATCGCCGGCCGCCACCTGGGCGACGAAGCCCGGGATATCGATGCCTACGGGGCAGGCGCCCACGCAGTGCGGATTCTTGCAATGCAGGCAACGGGACGCCTCGAGCTTCGCCTCTTCAGCGTTGTAACCGTAACAAACCTCTTCGAAATTGTGTGCGCGGACCTTCGGGTCCTGTTCCCGGACGGGAACGCGGGGAATCCTTTCTGCCATGGCTATACCCTCCCGATTTTACATTCGTGATGCTCCAGCGCCTCTTTCTCCTCCGTGCGATACTGGCCCTGACGGCGCATCGCCTCGTCGAAATCGACCTCGTAGCCGTCGAACTCCGGCCCGTCGACGCACGCGAAACGCGTCTTGCCGCCGACCGTGACGCGGCAGGCGCCGCACATGCCCGTGCCGTCCACCATCAGGGTGTTGAGGCTGACGACCACCGGCAGACCGAGTCTCTTGCAAGTCAGGGTGGTGAATTTCATCATGATCATCGGACCGATCGCCACGGCCTGCGTGTAGCCCCGGCCTTCGCCGACGAGTTTCTCCAGCAGGGCGGTGACCATGCCGTGGAATCCCTCGCTGCCGTCGTCCGTGCAGATGTGCAGGGCGTCGCAGACGGAGGCCATCTCCTTCTTGTAGATCAGCAGGTCCTTGGTCTTGGCGCCGATGATGACGTCCACCTTGACGCCCCTCTCGTGCAGCCACTTGGCCTGCGGATAGACGGGCGCCGTGCCCACGCCGCCGGCGATGAAGATATAATGCTGCTTCCGGAGTTCCTCCAGGGGCATATTGACGAATTCGGACGCCTGTCCCAGGGGGCCGACCACGCTTAGGAAGCCCTGCCCGGGCTCGAGGGCGATGATTTCTTCGCTGGAAGCGCCGATCTTCTGGGTAACGATGGTGACGGTGCCCTTGGCGGCATCATAGTCGCTGATGGTGAGCGGGATGCGCTCTCCCCGTTCCTCCGGGATGACGATGAGGAACTGTCCCGGCGCCGCGGCCTTCGCCAGGCGGGGAGCCTCCACCTCCATCCGGCAGATGGTCGGCGTCAGCATTTCTTTCTTGACAATTTTGTACATAGAATCTCTTCTCAGATTTAGGTCGCGCAAAGATACTGCTTTTCCGGGGATTAAGAAAAGATGAAAACCTATAAAAAACATAAAAATCTTTACTCTCCCAGAGGATTCTATGAAAATAGATGAGTGTCAATTACCCGTCTCCCCGATTTCTTCTGGTGAGAGGCCGGAATACTTGACGACCAGGGAAATACTCTAGAGCGCCAGGACTTCCTCCGGCGAAAGACCTGTCGCCTGACAAATCATCTCAACGGGAGCATTGAGGTGTATCAGATTTCGGGCGACGTCCCGTTTTTCTACGATTCGTCCTTCTTCTCTTCCTTCCTTTCGTCCCCGTTCGAGTCCCTGCTCCATGGCATAGTCCAGTTGCGCGATTTTGTCGATTTCAGTAGTCATATCTTTATCGTATTGGTTTCTTTCGTCCAAAGACATCCCTGCAAGCTCCGAAGCGTGAAACAGGTGCTCGAAGAACTCCCCGCTGAAGGATTCCGGACGCTCTTGAAGGAAAGATATGTGCCGGAACGCAAAGGCGATCTTCTCCAGCGTCGTCAGGCACTTTTCCGGATGCTCTTTGCCTACCTTCAGCCGGGGCAGCTCCAGAAATACAAAGTGCAACGCATCCGTCATCTGCTCCCCGGATTTCCAGTCGGAACGGATCGAATAGGAACTGACCAGTCCTTCCCTCAGATTCCCGGGCGACGTATGCGGCAGCGTGAAGTTCAGGATGCTCACCATATAGACCGGACTCAGCCGATAGTTCCGTTTCGGCACTTTGTCCTGCCAGTCTTCATCCCCAGCCTCCCGCATCCTGCGGATCCGTTCTTCCTCAAGGGGAGTGACGATCTGCTCCCGCAAAGGGTAGGTGGAATAAAAGAGTACCCTGTCCGTAAAGAAACTCTGTCCGTGAAGTTGCATTTCCACGATGAAAGTCTCCTTCCGCTCCGTCGTACAGAACAGGTCGAAGACCGTCTTCTTGTCTCCGACGAAATAACCTGGAATCTCCTTGTCGTGGAAAGATACATCGGCAATTTTCTTTCCCGGGATGAGGGCTTCCAGCAGCTCGATCAGCAGGGACTTGTTGGCCACGGAGCCGAAGACCAGTTTGAAGGCCGTGTCGTACATGATGTTGGCATAGCGGGCGCGGGCCTTCGGAGAGATGCCCGTGATGAGGGGCTCTCCCAAAAAGCGATCCATGTCCGGCATCCGATAACCGGGTGTCGGGCGAGACTGTGATTCCTTTTGTGTTTTCATAATGTTTGAAGCTTAAGTTTAAAAATGTAACCATTTGACAATCAGCACACATTAGGTTTATAAAAACAAAAAGGCGACATAGGCACGATCTCCTATATCGCTTTGTGGACTCGAAGTACCACGGTGTGCAGACTTGTTCAAAGGCAAAGTAAAGAAATAATTGGGTCAGTTCCAATAATCTTCACCAAAAAGGTTAGAGGGTTGACCGGATCCTGCACCGTTTCCAGTGCAAAGTCACCAAATTCTGGAGAAAAATGCAGTCTTCTGCGGTGAATCGTTTATTTTTGTAAAATAAGATGCCATAATACTGATAATAACAAGCAATTAATGAAATACACCGAAGAAAAACTCTTGGTCAGGCTGAAGGAAGGGGAGGAGGCTGCCTGGAAGCAGGTCTTCTCCGAGCATTGGCTGGGGATGTGCTACCTGGCTTTGCAATACCTGTCGGATGAGCAGATGGCCCGGAGCGCCGCCTCGGATGTGATGACGCATCTGTGGGAGATCCGGGACACCCTTACCATCAAGCAGTCCCTGCGCAGCTACCTCCTCCAGGCGGTGCGGCACCGCTGCCTCGACATCCTGGGTTCCAGGACGGCGCGCGCCGAAAAGTCAGCCCTCGCGATCGACGAGTGCCTGCAGGCCGAGATGCGGGATGAGGACCATCCACTCAACCTCCTGCTGGAAAAGGAACTGGAAACATCCGTCATCCGCGTCGTGGGCAACCTGCCGCCCCAGACGCGCAAGGTATTCCTCAAAAGCCGCTCGGAAGGCCTTACCTATCCCCAGATTGCCGAGCAGCTGGGCATCTCGGTCAATACCGTCCGCTATCACATGAAGCTGGCGTTCAACATCCTCAGGGAAAAAGTCGGCAACCTTCTGTGGTTTTTTCTCCTGATCATCCTACATCATTGATATGAAACATCGTCTTAATAACAGATCCATGTCAGACACGAACCCACAGGTCGATGAGCAGATCATCGCGTTCATCAAGGGCGAACTTGATGCGGCGGGAAAGTCCGAACTCGAGCAATGGGTGACGGCTTCCCCGCAGAACCGTGACTATTTCTCGAAGACTTGCCAGGTCTGGCTGGCGACGGGCCTCGAGGCCTATCGCGACTCGTTCAATGCCGATGACGCATTCTCCGAATTCAAGATGAGCCACCGGG
>JAEEGH010020351.1_pt1 | contig 13808 bp, 6 predicted proteins | sample 9134181 | NCBI WGS metagenome assembly JAEEGH01 (sample SAMN16246544, study PRJNA631951) | gut metagenome | biome: gut microbiome; feature: rumen; material: DP-attached | host: Bos | place: Iran: Karaj | collected 2018-10
CACCTGCCATACCTGGTCGGTGTAGTCGATAGGAGCAGCAGGAGCCTCAGCGCCGTCCTCGCCCAGGATCTTGGTGCCAAGGGCGTTGTTCGAAGTGTAGACGTAGAGTTCCACGCCACGTGCCTCGGTCGACTTGTGGCTCTCGACGCCGATGTAGATCTTCTCGCCGACGGCCACATTCTGGATTACGAAGTAGTTCTTTGTCTTGCTGCCCAACCAGAGGTAGCTGGGGCCGTTGTAGGGGCCGAATCCGTCGCTCAATGGACCCTGGTAGTTGAGGGCGATGGCGAGCGAACGAGCAGCGGTGTTGGTGTAGAGCAGGCCTTCGAGCTCGGCGATGGTCTCACCGTTGGCGGTCAAGGTCACACCTGCAGCGTTGCCCTGTGCGGTGCTCTCCCAGAAGCAGTTGCCAGCCGAGAGTTCGGTAGGAGCGGTGGCCGAAGTCTTCTCCACGTCCGACCATCCCGATTCGGGGGTGATCGAGTTGGCGTTGGCGAAGGCGCCTGCCTGGAGGTTGTTGATGGTAGCGGTGCTCCACTTGGTGAAGTCCCACTTCCTGAACTCAGCATTAGCCTCAGTAGCGCTCATCAGGGCTACTGCAGCAATCGTAAGAAGTAAAGTTTTCTTCATGATTTAATAAGAATAAGTTAAAAAAGTGTGTTCATTTGGGGACAAAAATACGGATAATTTCCGATATGGCAAAATCAAGGTCGAAAAATTTACATTATTTAAATAGAAATAATCCGTTTTAGGTGGTTTTTGTCGTAAAATAGATTATTTTTTGTTTAGTTGTTATAATAAATATCATTTGATTTAACAAAGCTCACAGGTTGGTAATGTAGACAGTTCCTTGTATTTCTGAAATTTTATTTCAAATTAGAAAACCGACCAATTCAGGAATTCATTTTATAGAATAATTTTAATTATAAAATTACAATAAGTCGAAAAATATATACCTAATTTCAAAAATTATGGACGAAAATTTGGATGTTTTTATAAATAAATGTATATTTGCACCGATTTTTGCTATTAAGTGGTTGTTGTTTACCTCCACTTGATTTTAAGAGTTTTGACAATTTACTAATCTTAATATACTACAATGAAAAAATTTTTTACTTGTCTTCTCGCTACGATGCTGATTGCGGCACCGACGCTATTCGCTCAGGGTTATGGGCAGAATTATGATCTTCCCCGTAATAACTATCCTCCTTTTAATACCATTTCTTTCACCGAGTCGAATCTGCCGATTGTGATTATTACAACCTCTAATCAGCTGAATCGCGACTATCGCGTTTTGGGCCACATGGTTGTAATCAATAATGTGGATGAGAATGGCAATCCTAAGACTAACTATGTCGATCTGAATCAACATCCCGATCAGAATATCGAATGCGACCTTCCAGTCGCGCTCAGATGGCGCGGCAACACTTCTTTCGGAGGTGACTATGAGCAGAGTAAGAAACCTATTTCCCTGAAGACACTCCAGGAAGGTCAAACCGATCCGATTGATGGAAAAAAACAGAAAGTGAGTCTTCTTGGTATGGGCGAAGACAACGACTGGGCACTCCTTGCTCCGTGGCAGGACATAAGCTACATGCGTGACATCCTTACTATGGTGATGGCTCAAGGTGGTTCTGTATTTGCACCTCAGATGCGCTATTGTGAACTTGTCTTCAATGGCAAATACTACGGTGTCTATATCCTCAGCGAACGTGCCACAAAGGGTGAAAGTCGTCTCAATCTTTGGGACTATGGTGAAGCAAAGGATGCTGATGGTAAAAAATATTCAATTGATGATACAACGGGTGACTTCCAAGTGGAAATTGACCGTCCAACAACCAGTACAGGCGGTTATGAACCTCATTATACCTCGAAATACCATCCTGTTTATACCAATGGTACGGAACTTACTAATAAAGATATAACTTATCAATATAAGCATCCTGAAGAAGAGGATTTTACTGAAGAAAATTATGGCGAAGTTGCTAGACAAGCAGTTCATACAGCCATCGATCAGATGGAAGAGTCCTTCCGTACAAGCAACTACACCAGCGATTATCCCAACTACATCGATATCACTTCGTTCATCGATTACGAGATTGCCCAGGAGGTAAGCAACAACATCGATGCCTACCGCCTCAGTACACCGATGTGGAAGTACAGCAAAACGCGTGCTCAAACTATCGGTAATAACGACCGATGGAAGATCGCACTTTGGGACTTCAATATCGCCTACGGCCACAGTTTCGGCTCCTACTACGAGCCGAGCCGAGCCGCCTGGCGCTATACGGCGAACGACATCATGGATGATTACAATAGCGATGATGCCCAGCTTATCCCATTCTACTGGTACAAGCTTATGAACGATAATGCCTTTATCGACCAGTTCAAGGCGCGTTATGCCGTGCGTCGTCAAAAGAGTTATTCCAATGCAAGAGTTCAAGCAATCTGCGATTCACTTCAGGCTCTTCTTGATCTAGGAGCTGCCAATCGAGATAAGGACGCATGGAGAGACCCCAACAAACAATGGAATAATAACTTCACCAATTGGAAAAGCGAAATCTCCAAAGTCGTGTCTTTCACCCAAGAGCGCCTTAAATGGATGGATACAAATATTGAACTGCTTGTAGGAACACCCGACGATCCTGACGATCCCACGACAACAGGCCCTGCTGTGCCTCTTGCTATCGCCGATGGCTACAATATGGACGTCATCTGCGAAGACAAAGACAATATCAATGGTACTGTCACTACGGGTGATGATGCAGGCATCGATAATGCTCATTGGGTATATTACACTACTTCTGTTAGCTCGAATGGCGCCGTTTGCGATAATGGCGGTCTCTACTCAAGTGAAAATGCACAATACCGTATCAATGTAGCAGGCAACAATGCACTTGTAATGAAGAATGGCTTGGCAAGCGGTGGTACACTCACCCTCAAGAATCCTGCCAGATTTCAGAAACTCTATGTGACCGGAACAAGTAGTGACAATGGTGATTATTTAAGCAATGTTGGTGTTACTGTCAACTATAAGGATGGATCTACAACAACTGCTACCTTCGTTATGCCCGATTGGGGTAAATCGTCAGGAGCAACTGTTGTTATCACCAATCTTGGTCGATTGAATATTAATAGTGGCGAAATATCCACCAAAAATCATTTCAGCATTTTCGAACTTGCCATCACCACCGATGCCACGAAGGAAGTAAGCAGTGTAAGTTTCACGAATAATTCGAATTATAATCCAGCCATCTTCTCACTCTCGGGCGTCTATTCCACCACCGACTTCACGCTTGCCGGCACCACCTTCTGGAAGGATAATTCCTGGAACACCATCTGCCTGCCATTCGACGTCGCCGACATCGAAGAAACTCCTCTCGCTGGTGCTATTGTCAAGACGCTCGAAAGTTCAGATTTCAAAGATGGCGCTTTGTCGCTGACGTTTACAAGCGGAAAACTTACTTCTCTCAAAGCTGGTGTACCTTACATCATGAAGTGGAATGTCGACAAAGAAGATAAGGATTATGACCCGACCTTCAAGGACGTTGTCCTCAAAGATGAAGAAGAGCATCCTGCCGTGACCGATTACGTTGATTACATTGGCAAGTTCACTGAAATCGAGCTTACGGGTGGTGACCATACCGTTCTTTACCTTGGCGCTAACAACACGCTATATTATCCCGCCGAGGGTAGCCATATCATCATCAATCCCTATCACGCCTACTTCCAGCTGAATGGCATTACTGCAGGCGATGGTAGTGGTGCGAAGAATATCCGTGCCATCAATATCGACTTCAACGATGATCCGCAGGGCATCCAGACAATCTTCGCTCCTTCGAATGAGCTTATCGACTACTGGTACACCCTCGATGGCCGTCGCCTCGACGAAAAGCCCACCGCTCGTGGCATCTATCTGCACCAGGGTCGTCGCGTGATGATCAAGTAATTATCTAACATCTATAATTCAATCAGGTATGGCTACGGTCATACCTGATATTTTTTATTAGAAAATAGAAAGCGGAAGAGATAGTTCACATTCGGTTTCAACAAAATCTTGAATTATTTTGAAAAATACTATCCAAAATTTTGTTTGTTCTGCATATTTTTATATCTTTGCCTCGTTAAACCATACAAAAATAATATTATGAAATCTTATACTACCATCAAATCACTGGTCTTGTCCATGGTCATAATTCTCGGTATGTCATCATTCTCGAATGACAATCAGACTTCGAGAAATGAGTCGGCTCAGGAATCTGGGGCGATTGCCGACGTTCTCGACAGCATCTGTGCCGAAGGATATAACCTATTCCTGGCCGAGTATGTCAATTGGGTAGCGACCGACTCCATTTTGGCTCATTACAGTATTGATCAAATAGGACGTAACATTGTTTGGCAACCCACGGCCGATTCGTGGAGTGTCGTTTTCACCGACAAGGAAGTGAATAATTGTATTTTCGAATTCCGATATGACAAGAATAGCAAAAGGCAGACCATCTCCTACGAAAAGCGTCCCATTTCGGAGAATGAAATAGCATTGATTGAAAAGAAAGGACTTATGCTCAATAATGCCTTTCAACAATATGGCGACAGCCTACGTTACAACCCTGACTATGGCAACCCCAACTTCGACTTCATCCGCATCGATGCCAATACCACCCGCATGTATATGTTGCAAGGTTTGAATCGTGCAGGCATTATTCCTTTCGGCAATGATTTCAGTTTTGACTTTGACAACGATTGCAATATCACAGCGTTTCGGAGATACCATCGTTCGTTTTTACCACAACCCAATGACGCTGAGTCAATAACTCATTCGCATTTGAGGAATAATCCATATATTACACCGACAGATATTTGCAACTTCCTGCTCTATCGCGGGACTGTGAAGGAGCTATCAGTTTTCAGTACCTTCCTCAAAGGCTATATCGTTTACAATCATGAGAACAATACTGCCTCTTTCTTTACTTCTGAGGAAATGAGTAAAAGACAGAAGTGATCGGTATACACTTTTGAATTCGTTGAATGTAATCTAAAATGAGTGACACCCGAAATGGATGCCACTCTTTTTAATGGATTTTGTTTTACGCCTTTCGGAGCGGGAGTTTCCGATAGTGACCGCGACTTACCTTCTCGACAAGACCTTCTTTCTTCCAAAGGTGGATGGCTTGCGTAGGTTCGGTGGTTCGATTATGCTTTTTGATGATGTTGACAAGATCCTGCGTGGTGAACTCGTTGGGCAGTTCGACGAAGAAGTTGTTAAGGCGAGATGTGACTTTAGGAGTCGTGCTCTCGTTCATCATCTGATTGTACTTGAATCCCCAGAGTTTGAGCATGTTGTAGAGGTCGCAGTCCATGAACCAGAGGACGAAGTTGCGGATGACCTCCTTCTCGCGCTCGCCCACCTTCGGATAAAGCGCATAGCAAAGCAGGGCAAGTCGGAATCCTCGTACGGCACATCGGCGTCGGAATGAGTCACAAGCGTTGTCCACACCCTCCTTGGCTGACTTGTTCTGTGCCTTGAGCCACTTCTGAATGTCGGGGAATATCCAGTTCAGGTCGAACAATTGACGCGGCTTGAACTCATATCGCCATGGTACTTCCTGGTCGAAGTCCTCGTCCTTGATGTCGTAGAGGCGGTTGGTGTCGAAGTCGAGAGGAGCCGTGTAGGTGTTCTCGTCGCAGCGCTTCATGAATCGGTCGATGACCTGCATGTCGCGCTCGGAGAGACGCTTGAAGATAGGCATATCGGCAAATCGCTGGTCGCCGAGGTCGGTGAACGAACAACGGGTGATGAGACCGTTCTCGACGTCCTTGAAGTAGCGATACACCTGGTTCAAAGTTCCGGTGATGAGCACGTTCCAGTAGAGGTTCACCTCGCCCTTGAAGGTGCCTGTCGATTTGTATGCCTGTCCGTACGAACCATTGTTCCAGGCGATACGGAACATATCGTTCTTGTCCGTACCCTGCGACTTCGAACCCTTGTTCCATGTGTCCATCTCTTCGCAGTAGGTGAACATGTGGTAGCCCTGGTTGTTGCGCATCTTGTTCAGAAGTTCGGGCAGGGAGTTGATTGGTGGCATGTTGCGCATCGTCACCTTCGGGTCTTCGGGAGCCTTCTCGTTCGAACCCTTGCGGTTCACCTCATTCATATAGATCATCTCACGTGCGGCACTCACCATATCGCGTTTCTTGATGTCGGCAAGCAGCTTATCGACCACTCGCTTCACGAACGACTTGCCGCTCGAAGGTGGGGCATAGATGATCGAAATGAACGAAGTGGTTTGCAGTTCGCCATCGGCATAGATGGCACTCAGGTAACTCGTCAGCGTACCCAAGGTGGGCAGAAGGGCAAAGACCATTGGAATCTTGAATGCCTCGGGAGCTGTGTTGACATACTCGCGAATGACCGGAGGAAGTTTGGGCATTCGTTTGAGAAGTGCCTTGGTCTCAGCATCGGGGTCTTCTACCTCTTCGACCTCTATCTCTTCAGCTTCCTTCGGTTCATAGAACCCATTGTCTTTCAAGAAGAAATAGAACTCCTTCGAATGGCGTGTCTTGGTGTTGCGGCTGCAGATCGAACGGCATTGGCTCCATGTCTCCTCGGCTGAATTGCCGAAACGTGGCAACAGGGCGTGCAGGACCTTCGCGTCATTGTCCACAAGGTTTCGGAAATCGACCACCATCTGATTGTAGAACATATGGCGCTTGCCTACTTCGGGTTGTCCGGTCTTTGGCCAATGCTTAAGGCAGTACGCGGCAATGATGTCCTTCACCAGGTGCCCGTTGTAGAGGTAGCCATCGTAGTCGTGGCAGTCCTCAACAGGCATTGGTTCGGTTTCCTGTTCTCCAACTTGCTCCTCGGCGGGGATGGTTTCGCCTGACTCCTTCACAAAGATCTTGGCATCGGCAAAAAGTTCCTCACTCAGCAGCAGCCAATCCTCCTTTGGCACAAGGAACGAGATGCGGCTCAAGTCCTTGCAGCAGGTATCGACTTCGCCAAAGGCAGCGACATCGAGTTGACGAGCCATCGTTGCGATGTTTTCGCTGATGGAGTTGCAGTCAGGAAGGTTACGGAACACCAGTCGCAGACCTTTTCCACTTGGGGTGATGTGGGCAGCCAGAAGTTGGAGGTCGCCCAGATGCTGCTTGACGTGTTCGAAACATTCGCGCGGATTCTCACAATGGTCGATGTCGAGCATCACAAGTCCGGTCGGTTCCATCAGGTCGGCTTTGCGCTGACCTGTCTTCGAACGTCCCATATAAGCGATGCAGGGCAGACCCTTCTTCGCTTCAACGTCACCATTGCGGTATGCCTCACATTGTTTCTTGAGGCGTGGATCTTCGAGGACCTTTTGCAGTCCTTCGTAGTCGAGCTCGGCCGATCGGCGACCGCTGCTCTTACTTGATTTGTAAAAATCGATATACATATATAAATATTTTAGTTAAACAAAAAAAATAAACACTTTGCAAAATTGGGAAAATGGCCATTATTCTTGTTTTTTGCACCGCAAAGTTACGAATAAAAAACGACCCGCAATCACTTTTTATCAAGTGTTTGCGAGTCGCGTATCAAGAAGTATCAAAACGTATCGGGCGCGTATCGAAACGTATCGAATACGCGGATTGTATTACACCTTAATCAGATATTCTGGGCATCGAAAATCCGTTCTTTTCAAATATCTCACCGATTTCCATACATAACTTCTTTTCCTTGGATTCTTTTTCCCAAAGCCAATAGTACGGGAGGACTTGGTCGGAGGGTATATTGTTGATACTCTTCAATCTTGCAATGCCTTTGCAAATCGTTTCTTTAAAATGACCAAGATTTACTTTTTCATCCTTTAAATAACTTATAATAAACTTGGCAAATTTCAATTGATCTGATTCTTGTATATTGATAACCTTATGGTCAATCATCACTTTCATCAGATATGCGTATCTTCTTTGAGTTTTGTCTATAATTTGTTGTGACTCTGAAATAGACTTAATTACCATTTGCTTATCAAATTTTACTGAGATGATATGATCGGGGTCAATCCCATCGTCGGTCGGGTCACTTTCTTTATTTGTTAACGACGACAATGACGGCACACCAGCATTTTCTGTCTGTTGTACCATCATATCATTTGCATTGTTTTTACCCTTGATCCTCTGTTTCAACTCCTTGGCCAGAATCTCGCAGCAATAGTATCCATTGAGTTCGATGCGTGAAAGGTGTTCGGTTTCGATGATATGTGCAAGAGTATCAGTATCATCCTTTGCGCGGACATACCAGGTCGTCATAAATTGTTCGAACCAATGATTTATTTCGGCAAGTTTCGACGAATAGATTTCTGTCGAGGGGGATCCCTCGTTGTTCTCCATTCGTAGTAGTTCAAAATAGGAGGGGAGCATCCCCTTAGGTGCGCTGATATATGCTTCTATTTCGGCAAATTCGTTCAAATAGATTTGTCCGCACACTTCCTTCTTGCTGTATTCTCGTTCAACGTCTTTGATTGTCTCAAGTTCATTATTGAGTTGGAATACAAAATCTTTCAAGCCATTGATTTCGTTTTGGGCAACTGTCATATCATCAGTTAGTTTCTTCAATTGCGCAATTATATCGAGAAGCGTATTGTGCTCCTCCTTGCAAAGTGAGTGCAGGCAATATTTGGGATATTCCTTCAGCTTTTTCACCAGTTCCTGTGTTTGACTATTCTTTACGGAGAAAGACCACAGCTTATAGTTGTCAGCATAGAATTTTATAGCATTCTTCAAAAGGCGTGTGGCTGTGCTGCGTTTCATCTCGGCATCGGTACGTAAAGGCACCAGGTTAGGGTCGAAAGGCAGATCAGGCAGTACAATGGGTTGTGGCATCGGACGTTTGGGTTCATTATCAACGGGTTCCACCCAGAAGTCTTTATCGCTAATTGTACCCTCAACGACTCTGACTTCCATCTCGCCTTCATCGTCCATATATGTTGCTGCTTCATCGCGCATCTTGGCTGAAATGACACCGACATTGAGAATGTTTCCTCGCCATTCTGTGTATACACCGAGGTTCTTGAATGCTCCATTTTCGCGTAAGGCAGCAGACACCTGCATAACCGTACCCGCTTTGAGTTCGGCCAAATACATCTGAAAACAATCCTTTACATCTCTAAATCTCACGCCTGTAACTAACCATAGGCGTGGGTTATTACTTTCTTCGCTCATTAAATTTCTTTATTAGTGGTGTGTAATATTGTCCCATCAAGCTGATGGGTTATTTTAGCATCACGAATTGCAAAAATTATGCCACCTAATTATGTTTGAAAGTCTGACATTTTGTCTCGGCTCTTATCAGGTTTAATTTTTCCAAAATGGAACAATTAATGATTATCAGCACTATACGAGTACAAATTGAGGACATATGACCTCATAAGGATTGAATGAAGATCAAAAATAGGCTTGTCGCAAAACGCGACAAGCCTTGACATTCAATACTTTATGAATCGATATAACTACAAGTATATTATAATCAAAAAGCCCATATCTTTCATATAGGCTTGCGCTATTTTACCGTAAGCCTTGATTTTCAATACTTTATGAGTCGATATAAGACATAAGGCTAATCATATCCTTAAACAAAAAAAATATTTCAAGATTATAGTGTTTTGCTATAAGCTTTGATTATCAGCAATTTGCGACTTCATTGTTATTTAAAAAATTTTTTTCTTTTTTTTTTTTTCATCAAAAAGTCTGCGCGCGTATATATATTTATATATATGTATTATATATGTATATATATTTATATATAATATAAGGTAACAACAACCCCCTAAACTTATTTGTCCCCCAAACTAATAAAAGAGAAAAAAATAAAAAAATATTTTCGAGAGATTGCGCTACCTAATCTGGTCAATATTCATTTGTAATTGTCTGATATTCAGAGATTCGAACGAAACGTTAGAAGCCAAAATATGTTAATATAATAATGCTGAAAAATTTTTTTATGCAAGATTCTGGTATCAATATCGTATGAATTAAGCTTGTAATTAACTGATTCCCAAGGCTTATTCCGTTTTGGAAAAAGCCTCCTCTGCCATAATTGTTGTTGTACCAAGGCTTGTTCCAAAACGGAACGAGCCTCCACTTTCGTAATCGTATTCGTATAAATTGAGTTAATATTTAATTGATCCCCAAGGCTTTCCTTAAAACAATGCAAGCCTCCTCTTATCAATATATATAGCTTCGAAGTACATAGTTTGTAAAATTATTGGAGAAAATACTCTCACGGCCGTCGGAGTACTTCCTCTATTTGCGCAAGTATTGAGACGGCCGACATAGTTCTTTATGCTATGGGAAACTGTACTCTCACGGCCGATAGAATACCTTATGCTGCAGGATGGAATACTCCAACGGCCGACAAAGTATCATCTACAACTGCAGAAATACTCTCGCGGCCGACAGAGTACTTCCGCAATTTGCGAGAGCATCGTGACGGCCGACAGAGTATTTCCACGAAATGATGGAGTACTTCGACGGCCGATAGAGTTCACTATGCTACGGGATGGAATACTCCAACGGCCGACAGAGCACTTGTTACATCTGCGGAAGCACTCTCACGGCCGACAGAGTACATAATTCAAATTTACAGTATCATTGGAATATGATTTACAGTATCATTACAGTATCATCCTATCACTTCCCAATGTCCTGATTTGTCTGAACCGATGCGACGAATGAGATTACGATTTTGCAGGGTTTTGATGGTGCGAGCGATGGTAGGACGGGAGAGAAGGCATTGGTTAGCAAGTTGTTCGTAGGTAAAAGTGGGGAAACTGCGAATGGTATCGAGCACCAGGCGCTCTGTCATCGACAATTTTACAGTATCATTTACAGTATCATTTGCTGTATTTACAGTATCATCCTGGCTCTTGAGCAGACGGATAAGGTCGCTTTGCGTAGCTATCACACGATCGGCTATGAAGTCGAAGAAGATGGATTTATCGGTGTGTGCTGCTTCGAGCGAACGTATATACTCATGGCGCAAAATGGCGGGGATGATGGCTATGGTAAATCCGTTGCGAAGCAAGGCAAGATTCATAAGCAGACGCGATACCCTTCCATTTCCATCGATGAACGGGTGTATGAAGACGAAGCGCAGGTGGAGTTCGGCTGCCAGCTCGATGGGATGGAGCTTCTTCTCGTTCCGATTGTACCAGTTGACCAATTTGCGCATATCTTCGGCTATCCTGGCTACGGGAGAGACAGCATAGCGGCTACCACTTATAAATACCTTCACGCTGCGATAGACGCCTGCCTTTTCCGGGTCGATTTGCTGATAGAATATCCGATGCAGCGTCAGTATGTCTTCTTCCTCCAATTGCTTCTTTTCGGTAATCTCGTGCAGAAAATCGTAGGCTTTTGCGTGACCAACAGCCTCGTAGATGTCGCGAAGTGGTTTCCCCTCGATGGTAAGGCCGTCCTCGATTACCACCTTGGTTTCCGATTCGGTCAAACTGTTTCCCTCGATGGCGTTGCTCGTGTAGGTAAGTCCAACGCGATAATATTCCCGAAGTGATTTCAACGTTTCGGGGGGCAAGGGACGATAGGCAGAGAGCAAACGATTGTTCTCGTCTGCCCGCTGGTATTTGCCAACCAAGATGTTCTTGTCGATGGATGTCATTTTATTACTATGATTGTTGCTGCAAATATAAGTACTTTTTTCGACATTTACAAGTTTTTTGGCAAAAAAATGAATTTCGACGTTCGATTGCTTTATCACTTTACTTTGCGCCTGTTTTGACGATACCTACATATCCGCGTTGCACCGTTGCAGCGTTGCAGTTCGTTTTCTCCCATTTCGAAGGCTACAACCGATCAAGACGACAAGGCGGCGAGCGTGCCAGCCAAGGTGGAACCCATCGTTCACGACCCCAATGCCACCTACGACGGAATCCCCTACTCCAACATCATCGCCAAATATTGGGAGATGTTCCATGATGGGAAGGAACCCGTCGAGGGCGACCGAAACGCCATGACCTTCGAACTTTCCGTGAACTTGCGTTCCATCTGCGACTATTCGCTGGAGAAGATGCTGGCCGTGATTCCCAACTATTGGGGCGAAGCGGGAACCGACGAATGGCGCAGGACCATCGAGAGTGCCCTCAAGGAGCCGCGCAAAGGTATGCCCTACCGATTGAGGCAAGTGCTGGCGTCGCTGAAGACCAAAGCCGCAGTGAAGGCCTGTGGAGGCACTATGAACACGCCACCGTCCATGCCAACCCGCTTGCCGCCACTCATCAAACTGCTGACGAGCAAGGTACCCTGGTTCTACAAGCCTGCCGTTGCGAATGCAGTATTTCCTGCCTTGGCTGCCCACCTTCATGGTGTCAAGTTCCGCTATTGGGACAATGTCGAACACGAAGCCACCTTCATGCACGTACTCATCGGCCGTCAGTCGATAGGCAAAGGTTCGATTAAGAAGCCCATCGAGTTCATTATGGAGGACATTCGTCAGCGCGACATTCCCAATCGTCAGCGCGAAGCGGAATGGAAGCAGAAGAACCCCAACGCCAAGCAGAAGAAGGACCCGCGCCCTACCGACATCTGCATCCAGATGCTCATCGACAACCTCACCGATGCCGTCTTCAACCAGCGCATCGTCGATGCCAACAACAACGGCGAACGCTACATCTACACCATCGTGGATGAGATTGAGGCGCTGAAGAAGGTCACTTCGCGCGGCAACGTCGATGAGGTGGGCCTCCTGATACGCAAGGCATTCGACAACTCGCTTGCAGGACAGGAGCGCGTGGGAGCCGATTCGGTGAGCGGCATTGCTCCGCTTCGCTGGAACTTCAATGCTTCGACCACTCCGCCCAATGCCCGCAAGTTCTTCTTCAAGATGGTGAACGACGGCACAATAAGCCGCCTCGACATCTCGACCATCATCCTCAATGAAGACAACGACGATGTGGCTCCCATCATGGGCATCTACGACAACAAGTTTGCTGAAGAGCTGAAACCCTACATCGACCGACTGGAGGCCGCCAACGGGCTCATCGAATGTCCGCAGGCAAAGAAGCTTTCGCTCGAGATGAAAGATGACAACCATGAAATGGCACGCTTCTATGGATCGGAAGCCTACAAGGTCTTGTCCTATCGCGCCAACGTAATCGCCTGGCTCAAGGGAATGGTGCTCTACGTGGCTAATGGCTACGTCTGGAACAAGGCGATTGCCGACTTCGTGGAATGGTCGCAACGTTACAGCCTTTGGTGCAAGATGCTCTACTTCGGCCAGCAGCTCGAAAAGGAACTTCGCGAAGAGAAGGAGATGCAGCAGCAGTCGGGTCCACAGAACCTGTTGAACTTCCTGCCCGACGAGTTCTCGCGCGAACAGTACCAGCAGATGCGCCAAAGCCATGGCCTCACCGGAAACGGTGATAGCACCCTGCGCTCGTGGGTACATCGCAAGTACCTCGTCTTCGACGAAACATCGGGCACCTACTGGAAGACCGATGAATACAAACGCAAATTCGGTGGAAACACCTGATTCTACAAAAGTAACGCCCGGGCATCGAAATGGATGCTCGGGCGCGATGTTTTAATATACTGATCACTTCCGCCTTTTACTCATTTCCTCCGAAGTAAAGAAAGAGGCAGTATTGTTCTCATGATTGTAAACGATATAGCCTTTGAGGAAGGTACTGAAAACTGATAGCTCCTTCACAGTACCGCGATAGAGCAGGAAGTTGCAAATATCAGTCGGTGTAATGTATGGATTATTCCTCAAATGCGAATGAGTTATTGACTCAGCGTCATTGGGTTGTGGCAAA
>JAEEGH010020352.1_pt1 | contig 13807 bp, 11 predicted proteins | sample 9134181 | NCBI WGS metagenome assembly JAEEGH01 (sample SAMN16246544, study PRJNA631951) | gut metagenome | biome: gut microbiome; feature: rumen; material: DP-attached | host: Bos | place: Iran: Karaj | collected 2018-10
CCAGCTCCGGGATATAGGTAGCCACATTGCCCCGGGAGATCTGTTGACGGCCAATTTCCATGGCTTTGTTGATGACATCCGAAATCCACTGTTCGTTCATGGCACTCTCTCCTGTTTTTTACTTGTGTTTTTTGGGGATCATACGCTTCGGCTTTTTGCCGGCCTTTCCCCGCGCTGCGCCGGAAGGCCCTTGCCGGCGAGGACGCAGACGGTCTGATCTGCGCGAAGCTCCTCCTTGAGGATCCGGACGTAAGCGGTTCTGTACGGATCAGATGCTTTCATGCTTGTCCCCCAGATCCATTCTGCTCTTCTTTCTTTTCTTCCGCAGATGCCTTCCATTTTTCAAGCGATTCGTGTAACCATTGATTTCCGCAATTGCTTCGAGAATCGCATAATCATTCGCTTTCTTTTCCGATCGTTTCCGGCAGCGGCTCGATATAGAGCGGCTGCTTTTTTGCCTTTCGTGCAAACCCAACCAGGAGGAACACCAGTACAATGTCCATCACGGCTAAAAGGAGCGCTACTATCATAAGATTATCATTGATTGCAATAAACTCCTGACTCAGCGAAAAATCGTAAAGACCATGCATCAGCCATGAAAGCAAAAAGCCCGTCCACTTTACGGCAGGCTTGCCGGTTTTACTTCCCTTGCCGTAGAAATAACCGGTCAGGAAACCATACCCGGCATGAGGAACACAGATGCCGCGGATCAGCACAACCGGCACGCTGGCGCCGATTGCATAGACGACGCTTTCCAGCATACCGAAGCCAAGTCCGACAATCGTCATCAAAACCGCTGTATCCAGCCATGAATACGCATACTTCGTCTTTTTCAGGATGCGCCGGAAAACCCAATATTTTGCCGTTTCCTCCATCAGCGCCAATACAATGATATTATATAGTGCCTGATATAAAAGCGGATTTAAATTATGAAGCCCAGTCAATCGAAGAATGATATAGCTGCTTCCGGACAGCAGAAGCACCGGCAATACACACATGGCGCCGTGCAGCAGCGTTCGAGTGCATAGTTTTTTATACGTCTCTTCCTTCTTCAAGCGATTCCGGAGCCACAGAAATAGGGAAACCGACGGAATAAAGCTTGCTACACCGGCCAATAAAAACAGAATCATAAGCAGCATCCCCTCTTTATGATTTCACAGGTAAATATACACAGGTATTTTGGTTTACAATTACTCTTCGACGACGATGAGAATCAATATTCCAAAAGTCTGCCGTAGTCGTTCCATTCTCCATACATTTTACCTTTTTTCGTTTCGGTAATCAAGTGAAAAAGCGCTTTCTCATACATAGCCGGATTTCGTTTCTTATAAAAAGCAATGTTTCCGGCTCGCACTCGCCGGTAAAGCGATGGGAACGATTTGAACCTTGACCAAACTCGCGCCTTTATAAGTGCAGCCTCAATATCCGGATCGATTATAAAACTCCGTACGCCCATGGCAGGAAGAACTGCTCTTCCCGCCTCTGTCATCAGCCCCAACTTTTCCAATCGCCGTACACGCTCTTTATTCAGCTCCGTCCACGGGCTGTTCTTTTTTCTCGGCGTAAATCTCTGCATTCGCTTCCCGTTAATCAGCTTATACGTGCTGTCGATCCAGCCGAAGCAAAGCGCTTCTTCCACCGCGTCAAGATAATAAAACCTGTCGTCTGCGGCAGGTCTGCCGCGTTTCAGCTCGACCCAACATTCATTCTCATTGTCAGCATGAAGTGCAAGCCATCTGCGAAAAGCTTTTCGATTATCAATTTGCAGTATATTGTTCTCCATTTTTTCAAATACCGTGATCGCTGATCATTTGCCGCAACAAAGGAATACGGATGCGGGGAGGAAATTCGGTAACCTCCGACGCAAGCCGATTGTGCTCTTTCGACAAATAAAGTATAGCATTGAGACGCACAGAAATGAAGTCTTATTTTGGTAAACTCCCGGTTCGGATTTTAAGATCTACGATGTTTTGACAGCAAACCTTGTCACGGATCCGCTGACGGAAGGCGGAATCGGTATCAGGGACTGGCGGCGGAAGCGGTTGCCGATGCGCATAAGAAGAACGCTTGTGCGTCTGAAGCGGACGGAAACACAGCTTTATGACGTGGGATTATCTTCGGGTACAGCGTGACGGTTCGAAAAAGCAATAATTGTGAAAATGCAGAACCCTTGATATTGTAATGATTACCTAATAGTGTTATCGTTTCTTTTTGCTTTGTTGTACGCTGCCATAGAAGTTTTCATTCCCTTGTCTCTTATCCCGTGCCGGCCCAACAAATTCATTGATCAGCAGCAAAACGCTCCCAAGCCGGGAGCGCTTTTGATCTGCGTATATCGATTAACCCAACCGTGACTTAATCATCGTCGTCGAAATCGTCGTCATCGTCGTCGTCAATATCTTTCCGGTCGTCTTCTTTTTCGATCTTCACGATCTCTCCGGTCTCGGCGTCGACGGTGTATTCGTATTCGATTCCGTTCGCCTCGAACTCGACCTCATAGACAAGCTTGCCTTTTTCGCGATCCAGCTCACATTTCAGCTTCTTGACCGCACCGGCGCTGAAGCCCGCATGGCGCAAAGCGATCTCCTTTGCCTTTGCTTCGCCGATCAGCTCGGCGCTGTGCTCCGGCACTTCCGAATGTGTGCCGGGCGCATCGTCGTCGCGCTCCTTGTCGGCTTTGATGATCGCACCGGTCGCGGCATTGACCTTATACTCGTACTCAAAGGCGGAATCGATAAACTCGATCTCATAATACGTTACACCGTTGTCGGATTCCTTTTCGATCTTCCTGATAACCGCTTCGTTCTGCGGTACGTTCGCGTGGGAAAGCGCGATCGCAACGGCGCGTTCCTGCCCGATATCCGCGGCAGGCGGTGCGGGCGTGACCGGCGGCGTGACCGGTTCACTGCTTGGTTTCTGCTTTTGCCCGAAAGAAACGATCTCTCCGGTTACGGCGTCGATATCGAACTCATACTTGCAGTCGTCTTTGCGGAATTCCACGTCATAGACCATCTTGCCGTTTTCGTATTCCAGCTCGATCGCCTCCGTCAGCGTCACTTCGGACGGATCAATCCCGACATAGAGACAAGCGATCGAAAGCGCCTGTTCCTCGCCGATATACGCGCTTGTGCTTGCGCTGCCGGATGTATGAATGGTGTCGGTATTTACGGGCTCCTTTGCAAGTAGCACGTTCAGCTCGTTGATGGACAGCTTTGAGAGCGCGTCGAACGAGTAAAGCGGATTGCGGCTGACCAGCGCTTGGATCAGCTGTGCTTTCCCGACCGTGATCGAGTGTTCGTCGGCAAGCGATTGCAGCGCTGCATCGTGCTGTACCGTCTGGCTTAACACCGATCCGGTAAAGCCGGCGTTCAGCTGCGCTTCAATATCCGAGGAAATACGTTCTGTAAGAGTGCTGCTTCGCGCGGCGTCAGAACCATCCACCGTAACAAGGATCGAGTTTGACATCTCGCTCAAATATCCGTTCTTCATCATGGAGCCGATCAGTGCGTTGACCGCAACGTCGAGGTCAACGTTCTTCAGCCGCATCGTACCGATCACCGTTTCGCCGTCTGCGTTGAGCGGCGTGACGCGCAGAACGCGGTCATACCGGTTGACGCGCAATTCAATGCTCGGGTTGACGTCAAGCGTTACGGTCGTATCGACCTTGTTGTAGCGCGTAAAATTGGCAGCGGCGACGATCCCGACCGTCACAAGAACGAATACCGCCGCGATCGATCCGACGCGCAGCCAGAGATTTTTCAGATTGCGCTTTTTGCCGGCAGGTTTTTGCACCGTATCGATATCTTTGAGCATCGATTCCGCGTAATCGGGCGTCAGTTTTGCGAACAGATCATCCACCTTTTTTTCCAGTTCTTTATCAGACATCATAGGAATCTCCTTTCAGCATTGCGGTGCGCAGTTTCATGAGCGCCCGCCGGTATTTGGAAAGAACGGTTGACAGCGGCAGATCCAGATCGTCTGCGATTTCCTGATGCTTGAATCCGATAACGGCATGCTGCACGATGATCATGCGCTCCTCATCGGAAAGTCTTTTCATGCACTCGTCCAACAGAAGACGCTCGTCGTTCGATAAGTGCTTTTGTTCTGCAAGCTCCGCGACCCAATCTCCGTCCGGAAGGGGATCGGTCTTTTTTCGCTTCCGCATCGCATCGCGGCAGAGGTTCTTCACAATCGTGAGGATCCACGCCATAGGCTTTCCTTCACTTCTGTAAAAACGCGCTTTCTGAAATACCTGCACGTAGCAGTCATGCAAAACGTCCTCTGCGTCCGCCGTGCTTTTCAGCATGGACAGCGCATAGCCGTACACGTTCTTCGCGGTACAGCGATACAGCAACTCCATGGCGTGCCGATCTCCGTCCTTGATGCGTGACAGCAAAGAATCGATTCTCTCGCGATCCGGGTCTTCTGCTTTTTGTGCATTTATCAACATGTCATTTTTCCGTCCTTTCATCATAACAACGCACGAACACAGAAAAATATTGCATCCGTTTTTTATCATACCATTTTTCTCATTCTGATAAAAGCGGTCTTTTTATTGTACCGGTTTTTACCTGTACAGACAAGTTCATTTATCGGATCCACTGAAGGAACCCGGTTTCGGCACGGTCAGTCGGCTCCATTCAGCATGAAAAAACATTGTAAACACTGCTGCCTTCGGCTATAATGTATATGGAGATTTTCGGAGGTATACCATGATCGACCTGCAGCATCTGGAACAGTACAGAGAAAACAACCGAATCGAAGCAAAGAAAGCTGTCGGCGGACTTCCGCAGAGCATTTGGGAGACATATTCCGCATTCGCAAATACGCTAGGCGGGATCATTCTGCTTGGTGTCGAAGAGCATCCGGACAAATCTCTCCACGCAGTCCATCTTCCGGATCCGGAAAAACTGGTAAAGGATTTCTGGGACGCCGTCAACAATCCCAATAAAGCCAGCGTCAACATTCTTTCGAGCAAAGATGTTACGATTGAACCTGTCGGCGAGGATAGCATCGTCGTTATCAATGTCCCGCGGGCCGATCGCACCTATAAACCGGTTTATGTGGACGGCAATCCGCTGAACAGCTATCGCCGCAACGGAGAAGGCGATTACAAGTGCACCGCCGACGAACTGCATGCAATGTACCGTGATGCCTCAATAAAGACGCAAGATATGCTCGTTCTGCAGGAAATGCGTCTGGATGTCATAAACGCAGAAAGTTTGCGCGCTTATCGGCAGCGGATGCGTCTCAGCAAGCCCGGGCATGTCTGGGATACTCTGGACGACGAGCATTTTCTCATCAAACTCGGCGCAGCGGCAATCGACGAAAACGGTTCGGTTCATCCCACCGCAGCAGGCTTATTGATGTTTGGAAACGAATCGGATATCGTCCGTGAATACCCGCGCTACTTCCTGGATTATCGCGAAGAATACGATGACGTCCATCGATGGACAGATCGGGTCATCTCTTCTTCCGGAGATTGGAGCGGAAACGTCTTTGATTTCTATTTCCGGGTCTATAACAAGCTTCAGCTTGATCTGAAAGTCCCCTTTGAGATGAACGGGATTTACCGCGTCGATGATACGCCGGTCCATCGGGCGCTGCGCGAAGCGTTGGCAAATTGCCTGGTCAACGCCGATTACTACGGTCGGCAGGGACTCGTCATTATCAAGAAAAAAGATGTGATCACCATGACCAATCCGGGTGATTTCCGCATCGGTCTTTCCGCCGCGCGTTCCGGCGGTATCTCCGATCCGCGCAACGGTACGATGATGAAGATGTTCAATCTGATCGATATCGGCGAACGCGCGGGCAGCGGTATTCCGAATATCTTTTCTGTCTGGAAACAGCAGGGATGGAGCGAACCGACAATTCTGATCTCCTCCGAACCCGACCGAAGCACGCTTGTATTGCCGCTGTTCAAAAGTGACGATAAAAAAGTGACGATAAAAAGCGACGATAAAAAAGTGACGATAAAAGCATCTGTGCAGAAGGCTTTGATCATCGAACACTTAACAAATCAAGGCAAATGCAGCGTATCGCAGCTTACTCAGGTGTTGGGGGTGAAATCAACGAGAGTAAAGCAACTGTTGTACGAGCTCGTTTCAGAAGGTATCGTTGTTCCGGAAGGAGGCAACCGCAATCGAACATATCGATTAAAGAGCTAAAAGCCTGCTGACAGAGTTTCCTTTACATGTATGTCCCTGTCAGTAGAAATTTACATGGTTTTTAGGTATGTATTTGATGAATTTAACATATTCTTGTACTATAAGAGAAAACAAAATCGCCATAATTATTGTAGTATATCGAATGGCTGATAACCTGGCGGCATTTGGGGCGTAGAAGCAGTCAAACAGGCTCTTAACGTCCGTTCGCAAATGAGACGGATCTGGTTGAATTCGCAAAAAACCATCTTCCGATCCTGCTGGGAACGCAGGTCACCGTTTCCCGGAAGCAGATTCCGCGTCCTGTCAGCCGGATCCATTGAAGGACAAGAACGCTCCCCCGGCAGGGAGCGTTTTGATTAGCTTATTGCAACTTACCAAAGTATTGGATGTGAAAGCAGCGAGAGTATTGATATCTTTCACACAGGGGTAAAAGCTGTTAATAATTATTTGATTTTTGAATTGATTTCGGTTAATAAGCAGATCACTTTCCCGAAGCCAAAACACATCAAACCAAACAAGAGAACACCTACCATTATAGCAAGACCAATTCCTGCACCCACCTTGTCCATTAAGATGCATGCGCCGACAAACCCAACAATTAATATGATTATTGAAAGGATTTCTATAACGATTCCAGTAAAGGATTTCCCTCTTTCCGCAGTCTGCTTTGGGACCTCCTTTTCATTATCTCTTTTGTTTTGGCTAGGTTTCGCTATAACCTTTGCGTCATTAATACCAAGTTTCTCATTTATCTGATTGATTTCCTTCGCATCGTGTTCAATGGCGTTTTCGTTAAAAACTGTTCCGCAAAAATAGCAAAAGTCACTGCCATCTTCGATTATTTTACCGCAAACATTACATTTCATAAGTGTGCTCCCTTTCCATTGTATTTATAATATTTTATCATGTTTCACGCCTTATCACAATGCCTTTGAAAGGACATCGAGAACTTTTCATTTCCAAAAACACAGCTCGCGTCCGATGCATCGGACCCATTGAAAAGAAGAAACGCTCCCAAATGCGAGACACCGATAAGGATGTATAGAAATAGCTTTATCGGGTTTCACGGTAAGGGCACAGAAACATCGGAGAAAGCTATTCAGCTCTCTCCGATTTTTTTGCACATTTGTCATTAGAATTTATATTATGAACTGCTGTTTTTCAGCAAGCCCGATAAGCACCTTCCCGAGATCGGAGCAAAAGCAAGGTATATTGTGGAATCATACCAGACAAATGAAAAAACTGAAAGGAACCTGTAAGAGACTCTCACACAGATTCCTTTCAAAAGAAAAGAGAGATTACGATCGGTTCTGAAAAGTATCGCTAATAAATATTAAGCGCTGATCTCCGACTTTTTGCGGCGCAGCTTTGCGCCGAGCTTTCGGAACAGATCGGACCGTGAGGAACCAACCATGAAGATGACAACGAACACGCCGATGACAACCTTGTTGAATGTTGTCGGAAGACCGATTGCCATCATGCCCATCTTGAGGATCTGGGCAACAACCGCACCGGCGAATACGCCGAACATGATGTTGCCTTTTCCTGCGATCGACATGCCGATGAGAACGCACATCATGGCGTCGAAAACCGCCGCTGCACTGCCCATTGTGCCCTGGACGGCGGACTGTACGCCGGTCGCGCTCAGGCTCATCAGCGAGTACAGACCCGCGAAGATGCCGGAGACCGCCAGCGCTTCCGCTTTCAGGAACTTCGGGTTGATGCCGTTCGTCTTTGCCACGACCGGATTGCTGCCGACCGCACGTACGCTGTAGCCGATCTTGCGTTTATAATACAGGATCGATGCAAATACGAACGCGACCGCGAACAGGATCAGATCCCAGGGCGTTTTGCCGAGCACCATGTAGCCGGGCGAGATGTGCGTTCCCGCGCCGTTGAACAGGATGCGCGTAAAGCTCTCCATGATCAGCATCAGACCGATGGATACGATCAGCGTTGGAATCTGCAGGAAATAATAGGCAGCGCCGACGATGACGCCCAGCACGATGCCGATCAGCACCGACAGGATGATCAGAACCGGAACGAATCCCGCAACGCCGAGGCCCAGCGCCGTCGTGATCTGCATTGCGAAGTTGCCGGCAAGGATCGTTGTCAGCACGACGCGCGCGCCGATCGAAAAGTCCCAGTTGCCGATCTTCATGTTGAACAGAACGCCCATGCCGAGCACCGCCGGCGCAAGCGACTGCCGGATCACGTTCCAGACGGCCGCCCAGCTTCTGGTTTCAGGCGAGACCAGAAGGAGTACGAGCATCAGAGCGACGGGCGACAGAATTGCGAGCGCGTACGCTTTGACATACTTTAAAACCGTTTTCATAACCATACCTCTCGTTTCAGATTTGTCCTTCCGATGCGTTTCCGGGAATCATCCCGGAAACGCATCCCTGCATCAGATTCTTATTTACCGACTGCCTTCTTGACAAAGTCAATCGTCCAGTTGTCGAGCACGCCCTGATAGTACGCTTCGTCGCAGTTTGCGCTCACCATGCCCTTGATGTCCTCATCGCTGTAGAGCTGGATCTCGGGGTTGTCAACGTACTGGGAGAAGATGTCCATTTCTTCCGCACTGCTGATGATGATCGGGGAAAGATGGAGTTTGAACGGACCGTCGGTCGTGATGTTGCCCTGCACTCTGTTGACCAGCGCGAGGAACGCAACGAGGCACTCGGAGGTGTAGCCGCCGCAGTTCGCTGCGAGCCAGCCCTTTTCAAACGCTTCCTTGTTGCCGTCGAACGTGTCGAACGTCGCAACCTTGATGGAGCCCGCTTCTCTGCCGGAGCCTTCGAGCGTGGAGATGATCGCTTCGCCGCAACCTGCCGTTCCGGATACGGCCAGAATGCCCTGCACGTCCGGATAGAGGGTCAGGAAGTTGTTCACGCCGTCGGTGATGACCTTTGCGTCGGTCTCAGTCTGGAAGGTGCCGAGGATCTCAATGCCGTATTCCTTGCAGCCGTCCTGGAAGCCGTTGTTGCGGTCGACCATCATCGCGTCCTTCGGGTCGCCGGAGATCATGCAGACCTTCTTGACGCCCTGATCCGCAAGGACCTTGACCATGTTCTTCGCCAGATCGTAGCTCGCGTCCCAGATATGGGTGACCATGTAGGGGTTCGCGTAACACGCCGCCTTGATGTCCTCGTCGAGGATGTCGCGGTTGGATACCGCCCAGTAAACGCCCGCGTCCTTGCACGCGTTGCCGAGCTGCAGGTTTGCCGCGGTGTCCATCGGGATGAAGTAGATGCCTTCGCAGCCCGCGCTGATCATCTGCTCGCAGGCAGCGAGTTCCGCTTCGGTGGTGTAGTCGCCGAGATGCCACACGAGCTCAACGTTCAGCAGTTCCGCCGCATGGTTCGCCCACGCATAGAAGGTGCCGCCCATCGGGTCGGTGTTGCCGTACCAGATCATGCCGATCTTGTGCCTGACGTTCGAGCCGCCCTCTTGGCCGCCGTCCGCCGGTTTGTCGCTGCCGGAACATGCCGCAAATGCGAGCATCATCATAACAGCCAGTACGATTGCCAGAACCTTTTTCATTTTGTTTTCCTCCATTTATTTTTTTGTTTTGTTTATCATCATTCCATATTTACGCAATGAGATCGTACTCAGAGCGATCGATGGAAATCGAAACCGTTGCCAGGAAGAACACTGCCTTGACGATGTCCACGTAATCGGGGTTCATGCCCCAGAGCAGCATGCCGTTGTTCAGGATGTAGTAGGTCAGCACACCGATGATCGCGGAGCGGATGCGCGTTGCGGAACCGCCCGCCATTGCGATGCCGCCGAGGCTCAGCGCGAGGAGCACGTCCGTCTCGAGGTTCAGACCCGTGTTGCCCGTGACCGCAAGGCTTCTCGAAAGCGCGAGCGTGGATGCGATGCCGAGCGTCACGCCGCTGATCACGAAAGCGATCGCCTTATATTTGTCGACGCTGACGCCGGAGAGCTCGGTCGCTTTCGGATTGGTGCCGATCAGTTTCTGGAACTTGCCGACCTTCGTAAAGTTGAAAATAAAGTACCCGACGCCGAACACCACGGCCACGACCGCAAGGAACACCCAGAAATTGTTGAGCGCGACCGCTTTGGTGACCATCATGTTCCGTGATGCGGACGCCGTCTGCGCGACGCCGCGGCCCGCGAACATCAGGCACAGACCGCCCATGAACGCCGGAACGCGTCCGTAAATGTGCACAACCGCGGAGAACAGCCCGCAGCAGACGCCGAACACAATCGCCAGAATAATGAACAGCCAGAGGTTTCCGCCGGAGCACAGATACGCGAGTACGCTCGAAAGCGCGCACGCGCCGCCCAGCGAGAAGTCAAGGTTGTTGTGCGCCATGACGAACACGGTACCGACGGCGGCGACCAGCGCGATCGACGCCTGCATAACGATGTTCTGCAGGTTTCGCCAGGTAAAGAACTTGCCGCCCGTCGTCAGAGAAAACAGAACGATCAGGATCAAAAGACCTGCGACCGGAATGATTTTTCGAATCTTGTCACGCATGTTCCGTACCCCCCGTCAGATGATCTTCTGAATGATGTCCGCTTCGGAAAGCGACTCCGACCGCATAAACTCGCCGGTCTGTCTGCCGTCCTTCATCGTGATGATGCGATCCGCCATGCCGATCAGTTCCATCATTTCTTCGGAAACCATCAGCACCGAGATCCCCTGCTTTTTGAAATCCTCCATCAAACGGTAGATCTTGGCCTTGACGCCGACGTCGATGCCGCGCGTCGGGCAGTCCATGATGAAGATCCGCGAATCGTTTGCAAGCCATTTGGCAATGACGACCTTCTGCTTGTTGCCGCCGGACAGGTCCTTCGCCATCTGCATGACGCTCTGCATCTTGACTTCCATGATCTTCGCCTGTTCGTTCGCCATTTTCCGTTCGGCACGCGGCGAGATGTAGATCCACTTTCTGATCTTGTCAAGCGAGGACGCCACGATGTTGTCCTTGATGCTGGTCGGCTGGAAGAGCGATTCCTTGTCTCTGTCCTTCGGGATGTACGCGATCTTGTGCTTCACGGACGTGGTCGTGTTGTGAATCTTTATGCCGCCCTCGGTCAGCGTCACGCTGCCGTGCGTGGGTTTGATCGCGCCGAATACGGTCTTCAGGACCTCGTGCATGCCGCAGTCGGAAAGTCCGCCGAAGCCGAGGATCTCGCCCTTGTGCAGATCGAAGCTGATATCGCGGAACGCGCCGTCGACCGTCAGGTGCTTGGCGGAGAGCACGACCTCGTCCCCGTGCGTGCATTCAAAGTCCGCCCGGTAATAGGAACCCTCGAACTCGCGTCCGATCATTTTCTGACGCATGTTGTCCGGATTGATATCGTCTCCGTGCAGAAGATCGATGAACACGCCGTCACGCAGAATCATGACTTCGTCGCACAGATGCTGCACCTCGGAAAGGTCGTGGGAAATGATCAGGATCGCCGTGCCTTTTGCTTTCTGTTCGGCAATGATCTCATAGATGCGCTCGACGCCCTTCTTGGACAGCGCCGTCGTCGTCTCGTCGATGATCAGAATGTCCGGCTGCTTCGAAAGCGAGCGCGCCGTCTCGATCATCTTGCGGTCCTCGAACGAATACTTTTCGATGGGCTGCGAAGGGTCGACGTGCGCGAGTCCGTTCTCGTTCAGGATCTCCTTCGCACGCGCGATCAGCCGTCGCATGTTGACCATGCCGCCTTTGCCGAAGCTGTCCTCCTCGCCGAGGAACATGTTCTCCGCAACCGTCATGCCGTCGATCGTTCCCTGCTCCTGCGTCAGGTACTGGATACCGGCTTTTCTCGCTTCAAGCACCGAACCCGGCTTGTACGCCGCGCCCTTATAGGTCATCTGCCCCTTCGTTGGAGGATATACACCCGCGATCATGCTTGACAGCGTGGATTTGCCGGAACCGTTTTCGCCGACAAGTCCGAGAACCGTGCCCTGACGCAGTTCGATGGTGACATCCGTAACCGCTTTCGTGGCGCCGAATTCCTTGAACATGTGTTCTGCTTTAAGAATCGTTTCCGCCATATTGCTCTCCTTTCCGAACCTTATAACTCCATTCCGTTTGTACGGATTACGTTCCGATACCAGAAAAACGAATCTTTTCTGCGCCGCTCCATGGTTCCGGTCCCGTCGTCGTATTTATCGACGAAAACCTGCCCGTAGCGTTTCCGCATCTCACCGGTGGTCAGACTCACGAGGTCGATGCAGCCCCAGTTGGTATAGCCCATCAGGTCGACGCCGTCCTCGGTCGCGAGCTTCATCTGTTCGATATGCTTGCGCATATAGTCGATGCGGTAGGTATCGTGAATGCTGCCGTCCGCCTCGACCTTGTCGAACGCGCCGAGACCGTTTTCGACGATCATCAGCGGTACGTGATAGCGGTCGTACGCGGCGTTCAGCGCATAGCGGATGCCGACGGGGTCGATCTGCCAGCCCCAGTCGCTCGCCGTGAGGTAGGGATTTTTGAAACCGCCGGTCAGGTTGCCGCTGACCTTGTCCTTCTCCCCGTCCTTGCCGACGCAGATGGACATATAATAGGAGAAGGTCATAAAGTCGACGGTCCCCTTCTCGATATCCTCGATGTCCTTCGACGTGACGTTCAGAATGACGTTTTTGTCGCGCCACATCGCCGTGGCGTAATACGGATATGCGCCCTTGACCTGCACGTCGCTGCAGTACCAGTTCATATTCTGCATATACCGGTTTGCAAGCAGAATGTTGTCCGGATCGCAGTTGATCGGATAGCAGGCGATGAAGGTGAGCATATTGCCGACCCTGAACTGCGGATATTTCCTGTGCGCGAGCCGGACGGTCCTTGCGGAAGCCACGAACTGATGATGCAGCGCCTGGTAACGTTCCTGCTCCGTACGCCGGATCCCGTCGATCGGACCTTCGTAGCCCTTGACCATGCCGGTGGAAATGATGTCTCCGATCGGCATCTGTCCCGCGTTGATCTCGTTGAAGGTGATCCAGTAGCGGACCTTATCGCGATACCGTTCGAACACGGTCTCCACGTACCGCATAAAGCAGTCGATCGTTTCACGCGAGAGCCAGCCGTCCTTCTCTACGCCGAGCGCAAGCGGCATTTCGTAGTGCGAGAGCGTCACGAGCGGCTCGATACCGTATTTTCTGCACTCGTCGAACACCTTGTCGTAAAACGCAAGGCCATTTTCATTCGGCGTCTTTTCCATACCGGTCGGGAAAATGCGCGACCAGTTGATCGACATACGAAAACATCTGTACCCCATCTCCGCGAGCAAGGCGATATCTTCTTTATAATGATGATAGAAATCGCTTGCCTCGTGGCTGGGATACAGATATTCGGGATTGATCGTTTGTGTAAAAAGCTTGGAGTGCTCGCGCGAACCGTTCGTACACATGTCGGGAATCGACGGACCTTTGCCGTCGACGTTCCATGCGCCCTCGAACTGATTTGCGGCCGTTGCACCGCCCCAGAGGAAGTCTTCTTTAAACATGTCGCTCTCCTTATGCTCCGTACTGCTGGATATAGTTGTACATCGCGCCGAGAATGTTGCACTCGTTGAGGTAGCGGCTCCGCACGACCTCCGCCTTCATTTCATCTGCGATCATGGTTGCTTTGCACAGCGAGTCGATCTCCGTTCTGAGATCGTCGATC